>Ga0164299_10000001_pt1 | contig 286401 bp, 286 predicted proteins | sample Whisoiple_221_MG_FD_109712 | JGI IMG/M metagenome (GOLD analysis project Ga0164299, IMG submission 109712) | Unamended control soil microbial communities from upstate New York, USA - Whitman soil sample_221_MG | ecosystem: Environmental > Terrestrial > Soil > Agricultural land ...
AGTTGGACGGCTTCACGCCGGAACTCCGGCGGGTATGGCGGCTTGGTGGGTGGCATCGACTCCTCCTTGCCTGAGTCTTTCGACCCAAGCGGTCAGGTGTCGTCGAAACCGGGGGCAGTCCAGTGATCAAAATTGCAACGGCTTTATCCGTCCCGTTAGACGAGCTCACGGCCGGCATCGACTGGACGCTCGGAAGCGTCGAGCAAGGCAGCTATGCGCGCTCCGCGGAGGCAGTGCTATGAGCTTTCGCTTTCGGCAAGCGGACGTAATCAAGGTGGCAAAGGCTGCCGTCAATGCCTGGTCGCGCATGGCGATATCGGAAGCCGATAGCGGCGAGGGCTTGGGAGTTGTCGCCGCACTTTTGCTGCTAGGACGGCATGAGCCCTGAGGGACACGACACCCGGCGCAAAATCCTCGCCGCTGACGACGAAGAAATCTCTCAAATGTTGGAGGAAGCCTGGTGTCTATTCTCGATCGTCCGCCCGGAGCTCGCGTTTCGCTGTGGCCCGCTTGCTGAGTGGCTTAATGAGGAACCACGGAGCGCGATAAAGACCGCGGCAGCGGCAGAGACCGCCCGTGCGGCGGTCAAAGCGGGGCTCATGGAGTTGACCCGTGACCGCAGCGAGGCTCAGGAGGTTGACGTTCTCGCTCACTGCAACCTCTTGCTACGAAATGCTGAGGCACCTGGCACCCGTTGCCAGCACTACTCGCCCGCGCCAGTTGCAGAGGCGTTGGCCAGCATTGCGCTAGAGGTCCCTGAGCAAGAGCAGTCAATCTGCGACTCGTTTGCGGGAACCGGCGGGATGCTGCGCGCTGCTGCTAGTGAGCTGCGAAAGGCAGGCAAAAACCCTCACGATTTTGGTGGTACGGCTGCGACATTGATCCGGTTGTCGTCGCGGCCCTCGCCGTCAATGTTCACGTATGGGACCTTGGGCCGCGCGTCTTGCTCGGCTGCGCCAACAGCTTCAAAGAGCCGGATTGGCAGGTCCGAGCCGCTGAGGAACAGAGAGGCGGTCGAGATGCAGGAGGCGATAGCAACCGGCGCGGTCCTGTTCGCCGCAGCGCAAAGTGCAGAGCGGGGAAAGGCATGAGCGGATTCGACGCTCGGCAAATGACGGCGGTTTCTCGGGGGTCGAAGCGCCCTTGGGGTGCTTGCTTCTCCCCCGCGGGGGAGCAAGCGCAGGCCACAGGGACCCCTTGGGTTGCTTTGGCCCCCGGGAAGTCGCATCTATTGTCGCAGCGACCTATAGAATACCTGCAAATCAGCATGTTTCTGCCAAATTACGTCCGAGCGCTTCCCTACTATGCGACACTTAGAAAGGATGGTCGTGGGGATTCCCGCCTGCTGCCTTCACAGGCAGCATCCGCTGAAATAAGCGGCTAAAGGCGGCCCCGGTCCATCCTTTCTAAGTGATCCGCGTACGCGATACTGAGCGTTCATGCTCTACCGCGCTTACGTAGACGAGGCAGGGGACCGCGGGATTTCGGCCCGCTCAGATCGTCACTTTGTAGTGTCGGCGATCATCGTGGCGGATTCGGCTGTTGCCCAATTGCGGGGCGAGCTCGCCGAACTGCGGGCCGCCCTTGGGCGCCATCCTGGGCATACCCTTCACTTCGTCAAGTTCAGCCATTCCCAGCGGCTCAAGGCTGTACAGGACATTGCCGGATTCTCCCTCGCGGCGATTACCAATGTAATCGTCCATAAGAACCTCATTGGCCAGCCGCTTCCGGCGGGGAATATGGCTCATATTTCCAAGCCCGACCCCATGTACCTATGGGCACTCCGTTTGCTGTTGGAGCGAGTCTCCTGGTTTGTAGACGAGAACGGGGGGACGGACGCGACCGTTACGTTTGCGCACGTCAAGGGCTTCAAGTCCCAAAAGCTGCATGACTACCGAGCGGCCCTCGAAAATACCGGCGATGTTGAAATCCGTTGGCCCGTCTTTACCGGGCATCCGTTCCGAATCGACGCCCCTAACTCCGTGGAGCTGCTTCAAATTGCCGATACCGCCGCGTCGGCTCTGTTCCGGGCGATTGAGCCCGATGCCTTTGGGAATATGGAGCCGCGTTATCTACAGGAGCTAAGCCCAAAGCTCTATCGGCGAGGCGCCGCGAACGTGACCTCATATGGGCTCAAGACGTTCCCCACGGCCGTTTCTCGACCGGGTGGACCTCTGGATTTTCTCCGATCCTTTTAGGGCAGACGGCGCTGCCCGCGGCGGGCAGCCTAGCTTTGCTTTGCAAGGGCCGCGATGAATGGCTCACGTGTCGCAGGATCGCAATGGGCCGCCTCAAGTGCCCGCTTCTCGCGGTCGGGCTCTTTCCCGGCCCTAAAATCCTGCCCCGCTCCGCACGACAGAGGCATTGACGAGTACCCATCCCAAGGCTCCCCCGGAAACGTGGCGTCAATGACGATCCGCCGGCCCGCAACCATCGCCGTCAGATAGCGATGAACGTCCATGATTCCAGCGCGAGGAACCGTGGCCGCAACCTCCTCGCCGAATATTTTCCTAGCCTGATTCCGGTCCAGCCGGTAGACGCGATGAACGATCTGCGGTCGGGTTTGAGGAAAGCGGCGGGAAAGCGCTTCGGCCAAATACAAGTGCTTGGTAGAGCAAGTGCCGCGCCGCTCGCGCAACATGCCCTCGACAGTCCGATCGCTCGGCCGCCCGTAGTCGATAGAGCGCACCGCTTCTACCAATTCGAGGAGCGAGCAATCGCGCTGTGCCAAGGGGTCCATAACTGCCAGAGCGTAGACAGCCTCAGGAGCGCGAGCCTCTGACATGCCCCGGGCCGGAGTCGAACCGGCGGCCTGCCGCTTAGGAGGCGGCTGCTCTGTCCTCTGAGCTACCGGGGCGGAGAGCCCCCGATTATCGCGGGTCCGTCTTGGGTTCGCCTGGGCGGCGGCAGTCTCGACTATGGTGGCAGCGGAGGCGGGGGTCGGACTCACGGGGGCAAAATCGTTGCGGCGGACGGCGCGACAACTAAAAGACACGGCAATTGAATCGCTCACGCTGGCCGTTGAGATTTTCAACCGACCGTCCCCGACGGCGCGGTCGCAAGGCGTTCTTTTGAATCTGCAACACGCCTTCGAGATGCTGTTTAAGGCCATCGTCTTCGAGGATCGCGGAGCGGTCTGCCCGGCTGGGTCCGGCAAGGCCCACTCCTTCAAAACCTGCCTGGGGATGGTTCGAGGACTTGGGGTGATTGACGAAGACGAGGCCATAGTCGCGGCGACCATTGACGCGCATAGAGATGGTGTCCAGCATTACGGAGCGGCTATCTCGGAGGACCGCCTGTATATCGACGCGGCGAGTGGAGTCCGTCTGTTCGACGACGTTCTAAGCAAGGCGTTCGGCCAGGCCCTGTCGGAGACGCCGGAGTTCGCCAGCCGAATGCTGCCCGTAGCCACGAAGCCCCCCCGTGAGATGCATCTACTCATAAGCAGCGACGTTCAAATGATCCGCGAACTGCTTGCCCCGGGAAAGCACCGTCGCGCTGAGGCTCGCGCGTTGCTCCGAACCCTGGTGCTCGCCGAGCAGGCAGCGAGAGACCCATTGGCCGAGGTCGAGCAGCCAACGGATTCGCAACTTGAAGCGATGGCGAAAAGACTCCAAGGCGACGAGGACTGGTCGAGATTGCTTCCGGGACTATCAAAACTCTCCCTGCGGCAGGACGCAGACGCGACGTACGAAGTGAAGATCGTTAAGAGTGGCAACGTGCCGGCGGTCAAGTTGGTCCAACCTGGTGAGCCTGGCGCCGAGGACGCCGTCAGCATTCTCAAATACAACGAGCTTGATCGATTCCCGTTCTACTCGAAGGACTTGGAGAAGCAGACCGCGCTAAACCAGTATGAGACCCGGGCAATGGTCCATCTACTTGCGCTGAAGGACGACGAGGGATGCTTCAAGGTGTTCCCAATGGGCAAACTGGAACACGCGCGGTTCAGCCACGAGGCGCTACGCCGTATTCGCCAGGCAAACGAGGAGGGTCGCCTTGACGAGGCAAAACTTGCGTACAGAGAGCACTTGAATAGGAAGCGGGAGCCTGCGACCTTAAGGGAGGCCGCCTGCGAATTGGAACAAAGGTTGGAACAGTCCTGACCTCCAGAGTCCCCTAGCGTCCCCTCCTGTCCCCCGAGGATTCCGCAGGCTAGAGCCAAATCCAATTCTCAAGCCAAATCTCGCCTTGACAAATAGCCCCTCCTAAGGAGTAGGCCGCAGGTTCGAATCCTGCTCGGGGCGTATACCGGCCTTGCACGGATAACCAGTTGCCACCTGAGGAACCCGGGACGGCCTCACCCGCGGCTCTCTTTGCAGTTACGACGCGGAGTGTGTCTCGGACTTATGTGTTTGAGATCCCAGTGCGCGACCCGGGCTGATTGTCCTGGGAAGGGGTGTCAACGGCCGTTGGAAGCGCGGGGGCGATGTCGCTTATGACGCTGCACTTTGCCTTTGCAGTCCGCCCTCATAACCGGCCGGAAGTTATGCACCTTGCCGTTCTGTCCGGTGAAGCGGGCCGTGGCCTTGGCCACGCCGGCACAGAGGTCGCGGCTGTTGACGATCAGGCCCTTCTTGCCACCCTGCATGCGCAGGACGAACTTGCTCACCCGGGCGTCTGGCACCGTCTCGAAGCTGGAGCGGATACCGCCCCGGAAGGAGTCGATGCGGCCGACGATTTCGACATCGACCAGTCCGTGCAGGTCGGCCACCAGGTCAGGCAGCTGGTGGTTGGAGGAGCGCAGGTAGACCGGTCCCTCGATCGGTTCGTCCAGCAGTGGCGTGAAGGCCCTGGCATAACCGTATTGGGCTCCCTTGGGGCATTGATCGGCGGCGAACTGAACGCGGGTGCAGATAGTGCGGATGTGGGCCTGGTCGAGGAAGGCCGAGCGCGGCAGGGTGACCACGGCGGCGCCGATGTTGGCGTCGCCGGGACGGGCGTTCAGCACCGCACGCAGGCCCGGGTGCGCCCCTCGCGCGGTGCCTCCGTTCAGGTGCAGGTTGAGCTGGGGCTTGAAGCCCAGAGTGAGGCAGTTGGCCGTCTGATAGCGGGTGCTGAGCGCCACCGGCACGTCATCGGCCGAGCTGAACACGTCGAGGAAGCTGCCCCACAGCCGCGCGCCCACCTGGGAGGGGTCGCAGCTGGTCGGGTTGAGCGTGAATTCGGGCCGGTCGGTGTAGACGCGAATGTCGCGCACTTTCAGCGGGATCCCTTCGAGGATGTAGGGGATCGGGTCGGAGTGCTCACCGTCGACGCTGACTTCGGCCGTGGTCGGGTTGAGGTTGAGCGCCTCGCGGGTGATCACCGTGCCGACGTCGAAGGGCCCGGCGACCGCCGGGGTGATGACGATCGCGCTGAGCGGCGCCCCGCCATAGGGACCGCCCAGGTAGACCTTGCCTTCGACGTAGGTGAGCACACCGCCAACCCCAGCCCCGGCCAGGATGTGGCCAATCTGGGAGTTGGCCGGACAGCTCGGGGAGGCCTGCTCTTCGCGCCCGCGCTTGGCACGCGCGACGGCGATCGCCCCCTCGGGGCATTTGCTCACCCCGGCCAGCTTGGCGACGACGCCGGGCGGCAGGGTGGCGGAGAACTTGGTCATGTCCTGTTCGCCGTCGTGGCGGACCAGGCGCATGTTGAAGGGCGAGTAGGAGCCGGCGTTGTTGTTGATCGAACCGGCGCTGAACTCGGGCCTGAAGGGCGGCACCCCGGCGGGCGGGCAAGCGCCGCCGTCTCCGCCCTTGGTGATCTTGAAGGAGCTGGTCGTCGTCACCACCTCGCCAGGAGCGGGGTTGTCGGGGTCGCTCGCCGACCAGGGGGTGAACTTGGCGACGATCGGGTAGGTGCCGCAGGCCGGCGGGGTGACCAGGGTCGAGCGGGCGCCTTCGCGGAAGTGCAGCCTGAAGCTCTCCACGGGCAGCTGGGGCAGGTCGTCGAAGACGGTGATCAGCTGGCCGGTTTTGGGGTCCGGTGAGACCTTGCCGGCGAGCTTGACGACCACGCCGCGCTCAGGGACCTTGGCGACCAGATAGATCGCCAGCAGCGAGTCGAAGGGATTCTCCGCCCCATGGGCCGTCGTCCTCGGGTCGTCTTGCTGGGCGATGTAGAGGGAGCCTTCGGCGGTCTCGGCGAGCAGCGGGGACTTGACCTCGACCGTGCCGAGCTTAGCGCCGTTGGGGCAGCCCTCGCCGGGTGCCGAGGTGGCCGTCTCCCGCGCGTAGTCGGCCGGCGTGCATGGGGTGAGTCCCTCGCCGGCGGCGGCGTTGATCGTCACCCCCTCGGGCAGGGTCACTTCGGTCCGCTTGGGCTGGCTCTGGGCGACTCCGGTCGGGTTGAGCAAGCCGTCGTCGGGCATCTTCAGTTCGAAGTCGAGGCCGCTCGGCGCCCCCGCCAGCTCGGTGGTCGGCGCCGCCACTATCGTCGGGTCGAAGGGCACTTTCTCACAGCCCGTCGCCCCGATCGGGTTGCCTAGGTTGTCGTGGGAGGTGAAGACTTCGGAGTCTTCGTCGCCCTGCCAGGAGACGACCCGCAGCGTGGTGTCGAAGGGTCCGTGCGAGCAGTCGGTTGGGTTGGTCAGGAAGGGGAGTTCCGGCGCGTTGCTCGGGCAGGGCGGGCCGATCACCGTCGGCACGACTTCCCCTTCGATTTTTTCCGCCGCGCAGACGTTGACTCCGAAGAACAACGTAAAGAGGCTTTCACCGCGCTGGTTGTCGTGGATCGGATCCGCCGGCACCCCCCAGAAGTCGAACGAGATCGACAGCAGCGACTGCAGCTGCGGGATGTCGGCAGTTCGGAAGGTGATCCCGTAATCGCCGTCGCTGCGCAGCGTTGGCCTCGCAAGCGTGACTATCCCCGCCGGGGCGAAGCCGAATTCGGCCGGCACCCCCGCCGGCGCTTCCAAGTTGTACACGGACGCGGGAACGGTGATTACGCTGTTGAAGAGTTCCGTGTCAACGGAGGCGACGCCAACCTGCGTATCCGCCGGGCACCCGGCACCCAGGGTGTCGAAGAAGCGGGCACGGCTGCACGTCGGCACCGCGGTCGCGTTGCCGACGAACCCAGGCGGCACTTCGACGAAGATGTCCTTGACGTCGCCGCCATCGGAGACGACGGTGCCGAACTGGTCATCCACGGCACGGTTGAAGTCGAAGTGGACCCCGGCGCTGGCCGGGTGGCCGCCGGCCTGAGTGAACGGTTCGCCGCCGGCGTCGAGCACCGAGCCGTCGAGGCTGCCGTCGACGATGCCGAAGGCGGCTGAGGCGTTGGGCGCGGCGAAGGCGCAGAGCGCCAGGGTCACGGCAGCGAGCGAGCCAATCAGGCGGTGGAGCGTCTTCGTCGTCGTCATCGGTTTGCCCTCCGGTTGTCGTCGGTTCGCTTGCTGTTCCTCGCTGAGCGACAGCGCTTGGCGCCGCCGCTCAGCCGCCGCGCGCCCTTCGCATAGCGGGCCGCGCGATGGCGCAGGCGATGGGCGCGGCGCTCGTCGGTCAGCCGGCCCGCCAGGATGCGCAGTCGCTTGGCTTCGCGGGCGAGCTTCGCCGCCCGGCCGGCCGCGTGGGCGCAGCTCGAGGCAGGCACGGGGTCACCTGCGCCGTGGAAGGCGGCGCTGGCCGGCGTCGGGTCGTTGGGCACGACCGGCGGCGGCTGGCAGGAGTCCCCGAGGCAGGGACTGGGCGGCAGCGCCCCGGACGCCGGGATACCGTTCACCCTGGCGTCGTAGACATCGGCCAGGGTGTCGCCGTCGGCCGCCGAGAGCTGCGCACGCGAAGTGAAGAAGACGTCGTCGCCGCTGGCGCTGGCGTCGACGAAGTGCGAGGGCGAGGGCGACTGCCCGTCGGAGAGCAGGTGTAGCTGGCCTTCGTGCCACTCGTAGACATCGTCGGTGCCGTTGGAGTCGCGGTCGAGCAGCGAATCGGTCGTCTCAAAGAAGACGCGGCTGCCGTCGGCGGAGATACTGCGCTGCTGGTGTTGTGCCATGTTCAGGATTCCCGCAGAGCCAAACGACGCGTTACCGTTAGAGGCAGACCCGTCGGGCCGGCAGGAAACGCACTCGAGCCGGTCGCTCGGCGCGTCGTAGAGGTAGAGCTGCGCCGTGCCGGCGCTGTTGGCGGGCGTCAGTTGCGCCGTGGAGCGGAAAAGGACTCGCTCACCGTTCGGACTTGCAAGCGGCCGCCTTTCCAGGTAGTGGGCCTTGAACATTTCCACGTTCCCTTTGTCCACCGATGAGCTTTTGTTCAGGGTCGCGATGTAACGGACGAAGGGACTGCCGCCGTTGTAGTCCCAGAGGTAGACGTTGGGCTGGCCTGCGACCGCGCCGTCATCGAGGACACCGAGGGCGACGAAATAGATCCTGCTGCCGTCGTCGCTGGCGTCGATCTTGCCGACCACCTGAGCGCCTTTGGGGTCATTGGGGGCAACGGTGAGATCGATCAGCCGTTCACCTGCTGGGCGGGAGAAGTCGTAGCGGTAGAGCTCGCCGACGTTCTCTTTGTCGAATGGTTCTATGGCAAGTGGACCGAATTCTGGATTGGAGGTCTGCGACGCCGCAGTAGAGTCATCGGTCAGTTTCTCGGCACTGATGAAGAAGGTCTTGCCGCCGTCGACGCTGGCGTCGACGTAGATCCTGTCCTTCGGTCCGGCCGGGTCGGGAGCCGATCGCTCGGAGGCGCCGACAACAGTGCGAATTCCGGTGGCGGTATCGGTGGCGTAGATGTTGTCCGCACTAGGCGTGTGGCGTGACCAGAAGATGCGCGATCCGTCGGCCGCAACCTGATGATCGCTGTAGCGAGCGGCCAAAGCGCCAACGAAACCCTGCATTGGCCTGCCGTCCGACCGGCGCGAGATCAGCTTCAAGCTTCCACCGCTCCAGTCGTAGACGAACGTCCCGCCAACGGCTGCATCGGGAGTCAGGTTGAACTCTGACGCGAAAACGAAGTGGCTGTGATCGTCGCTGGTGACGATCAGCGACCCTTCGGTGCTGTTGACCTGCTCGAAGGTTTCAAGTGGCATCACCGGCTCGTCCGTGCCTGTAGCGGTGTCGCGGAGGAACACGCCGTTGCCCGTGCCCGGAGCGCCGAGCGTCTTCCGGCTGCCGAAAGCGAAGCTCGTGAGATCGGCGGAGAGGCTGAGTGGCTGAAAAATTGCAATTCCCGGGGAGAAAGGCGGCGAAAGGCTCTTCGTGTCCCAGCTGCCGTCCGGGTTGCGGGTCGAGAGGTACGGGTTGTAGGTCTGGCTCCCCGGATTGCCGGGGAAGGTCTGGCCAATGGTCGCGTAGGAGACTGCGTCCCCTGACACCGACGCCTGGGAGAACGCTTCGGCCGCATCCGCCGACCCCTTGTTGTGCGGCGAGACCTGCTCGTGGGCGCGGTTCTCGGGCAGGGTGCTTTGGGAGATCGTCACGAAGGTGCGCTGCAGGAAGCTGCTCCCGGTGCCGTTGGTCGCGACCAGGCGGTAGTGGTAGGTCTTGCCGAATTCGAGCCCCGAGATCGCCGCGGTGACGAGTTTGGCCGGGCCGACCGGGACGTTGCCGGTTGCGGTGCTCTGGCAGGGGTTGGGCACGGCGGTGCAGGGCGAGGTGCCGTACTCGAAGTGGTATTCGGTCGCTTCGTTCTCGGGGTCGACCACGCCGCCGAGCTTGGCCGAGAGCTGGCGGGCTGCCACCGGGGCGCCGGAGATGCGGGGCGCTTCGCCGGGGGTGGTGAATTCCTGCTCGGACGTGGTCAGCGTTTCGGGCCCGAAGCTCTGCGTGGCGACGAGGCGGACGTGGTAGAGGGTCGCGGGGGTGAGCGTGTCGACGCTCTGGGTGACCGCGTTGTTGGAGCCGACCGGGCCGGCGTTGGCGTCGGCGGTGGGCAGTTTGATCCAGGTGGCGCTGGAGTCGGGGCGGTATTCGAAGCGGTATTCGGTCAGCCCGCCGTTGGGGTTGACGTGGCCGGTGAAGGTGGCGCCGTGGGGGTCGAGGATGCTCACCGGGTCGAGCGTCGCGGTGGGCGCGGAGACCGCTCCGAGCCGGTAGACGCGCTGGTCGCCGGTGGTCGAGGAGGCATAGATCGCCCCCGAGGTCGCGTTGACGCCGAGGCCGTTCACCGAGTTGACCTTGGCGTTGACCATGTGGGTGTCTGCCAGGGCGCCAGCGGAGTCGAGCTCCAGGACGCGGCGCTCGGCAACGGTGGCCGGCGGAGTGCCGGTCCCGTCGCTGAACTGCTTGACCACGTAGACGTGGTCGGAGGCGCCGATCGCGACGTCGGTGGGCGCCGTGTCGTCGGCGGTGGAGCTCAGGGTCGCTTCGGCGAAGACCGCGGGGGAGAGCGGCGGCGGGCCGACCTGGGGGGTGAACTTCTGCACGCGGCGCGCGTCGCTCGAGGTGTTGGTGCTCTCCACGGTGTAGATCGCGCCGGTGGAGTCCTCGGCGACGCGGGTCGGCTGGCTCGTCGCGAACTGGCCGGGGTCGGTGCCCGCCACGCCGGCCTGGCAGTTGGCGGCGTCGGCGACCGCCTGGGTGCAGACCTCGAAGCCAGAGCCGGTGTTGTCGGCGCCCGCTCCCGCCCCGGCTACGTCGAAGCCGAAGGCGCGCACGAAGGCGCCGGTGGAGCTGAACTCCTGCACGCGGCTGTTGCCGGGGTCGGCGACGAGCACGTCGCCGGCATTGGGCGAGCCGGCCGGGGCCACCGCGAGATGGCCGGAGAAGGTCGAGGCGAACTCGCCGCCGAGGGAGCCGCTGACGCCGGTCTTGCAGTTGGCCGCCACCGTGCAGACCTCGGTGGCGGCGCCGTCGCCGCTGTCGACGTCCTTGCCGAAGGCGAGCTGAGGGACTCCAGTGGCGCTGAACTTCTGCACCCGCAGGAATCCTTGGTCCGAGACGTAGACCGCGCCACTGGCCTGGTCGACTGCGATCCCCTGGGGGGAGCTCATGCCGCCGCCGATCGCCGCCGCCGCTCCTGCCTTGCACACATCACCCGCGGCGGCCGTGCAGACCTCGAAGCCGGGGGCGCCTTCGGCAACGGTGGCGGTGGAGCTGAGCTGGGCGACGGATACTTTGACCATGGGAGCCGGTGGGCTTGGCGCGGGGTTCGTCACGAGACCCGGCGCATGGAAGCTGGCGCGCATTACGGACCCGCCGGCATTCGTACCGGTGTGCGCGCACTGGAAGACCGCCGGGGTTTCGAGATCGGCTTCCTGGAAGGTGTACGAACGGGTGTCAGCCCCATTTCCCGAGAGCGGCACGCCATTGCGGTACCACTGGAAACTGAAGCTGGGAAGGCCGAGCCAAGCGTCGGACCGGTTGCAGCCACGACCCTGACCGACCGCCAATACGTTGTTCGATATCGGAGCGTCCAGATCGCCAGACGGCGGTCGAGGAGGAGCGGTCGACGGGAAGGGCGAGACGACGGTCGCGTCGCTGGTCTGCAAGGAGCCCGCATTCGGGTTGAAGGCCGAGATCTGGCACTGGACCGGTGCTCCTTCGTCGGCGGCGACCGTGGTGTAGTTGGGCGAGGTGGCACCGGGGATCGGCACGGCGTTGCGCAGCCACTGGTATTCGATCGTCGTCGCGACGGTGGTGGTCGAGCATTCGAGCATCGTGCCGACGGCGACGCCGAGACCGCTGGGGTCGATCGAGATCTGACCGACGTCGGTGCCGGCGAGCGTGCCGCCGAAGGTGATCAGGTAGGGATTGGAGCCGGTGGCGTCGCCCGGTCCGCCGGTGGCGTTGACCGAGCCGCCGACGTCGCCGATCGACTCCAACGCCTCGAGTGCCGCCTCCACTTCTCCCGGCGACGCGTTGAAGGGGATCGGGGCGGTCGTGTAGAGACCTTTGTCTTCGGCCCCTAGGGGGGTGAAACTGAGGGTGAAGGTGCCGCTGGTCGCGGCGATCTTGATGCTCTGTACCTCCTGAGTGCCGGGCGCTTTGCCGGGGCCGCTTTTGACCACGCCGACGCCCCAGGCGCGGACGAAGGCGCCGGTGGAGTCGAACTGCTCGACCCGACGGTTTTCGGAATCGGCGACGTAGACGTCGCCAGTCGAGTTCTTGACGGCGACTCCGCCCGGCGTTTTGAATTGGCCGCCCGCTTCGCCGTTGGAACCGAAGAAGGACGTGACGCCCTGGCCCGCGAGCGCGGTGGTGGCGAGCAGGAAGAAGGCGCAGAGCGCCGCGCAGAGCGCGCCCAGGCGACCGCGTGAGGGCGCACTGCTCCCTTTGGAGGCAGGCGAAGCGCCACGGGTGGCAAGAGTTCCACGGAAGAAACGGCCGAGGCCCTTGGCCTGGCGCTGGGTCGATCCCGCGGTCGATGCCCTCGCGTGACTTCTCACGTAGCTCTCTCCTTGTCCCTTCGAGCCCCTCTGCCGGCCGCTTCCCTTGCGGCTCCTTGGGCTCGGTTTTCCCTGTTGGTGCTTCCCTGCCCGCCTGAACGAGCGTGGCGAAACTGTAAACAGAGACCTTTATAAAGTCAAGGCTTATGTTTTTGAGAGAAAGCGAGTTGTTCTAGACAAGGACAAAGTCCCTGCAAAGCACGGACTGCAAATCGGTACCGCGGGAGTAGGCGGTCGCTGCAGCGACCGCGCAGATCAGTCGCGGTCGGGGCGGTCCGGGTAGATCTCGTCGATCGTGACGAGGGCTCGGTAAGGGGCGGCGGCGGCTTCGATCGCTTCGCCGCCGCCCGCGAGGCGATCGACGACGGCCACCACGCCGACGGGCTCGAGACCCTGCTCTTTGATCTTCTCGATCGCCTTGACGGTTGAGCCGCCGGTGGTGACCGTGTCCTCGACCACGAGCACCCTGTCGCCCTTGGCGACCGGTCCCTCGACCCAGCGCTGCAGGCCGTGGGCCTTGCGCTCGCCGCGGACGAAGAAACCGACGAGACCCTCGCCCGCCGGGACGGCAAGCGCGGCGCAGGACGGTGGGATCGCCGCGGTGGCCGGACCGCCGACGGCGGTCGCGCCTGCCTCGACGGCCGCCGCGGCAATCAGCTCGCCAGCCGCGCGGAAGCCCGCCGGCCGCAGCAACGCCCGCCGCGCATCGACGTAGTACTGCGCGGTTGCACCGCTGGAGAGCGTCACCTCGCCGATCACCAGCGAGTGCTCGCGCAGCTCGGCGAGCAGCGTGCGCTTGGCAATATCGAGTTCGGACATTGCGAGATCCTATGCGCGCAGGGGGTGAGTTTTCGCTTCCCGGCCCTTGATACGAGCGTGAAAGGACGATGCTTCCGAAGGATTTGGTGTACCGCGTTCACGGTACACTCGCTTGGTGGCCTCGAAATACCCACGTGTGCAGGTGACCGTCGACTCCGCTCTGGCCAAGGCCATGGCGGCGGTTGACGCGCACCCGAAGAGCAAGTCGCGGCTGATCCGCGACCTGGCCCTGCGCGGAGCCGAAGCGACCGAGGACGATCGGAGGAAGCGAGAGGAAGCGAAGAGAACGCTGCTGAAGATAGCCAGGGGAGAGATCGAGTTGGATTTCACCGGCGCCCGCGAAGCCTGGGAAGAACGCGAGGCGGAAGTCGAATGAGCCCGCCTGGATCGGGGCTTCCCCTGGTGATCGACACCTCTGCCTGGATACGCCACCGCCAGCCCGGCTCACTTCTGCACTGGGAAGCGGCGACCGAAAGTGACCTGCTCGTGTCCTGTCCGGTGGCTGCGCTCGAGATCCTGCGCACCGCGAGGGACGAGAGCGACTTCGAAGTGCTGGACAGGACGTTCGCCCAACTGGCACAGGCCCCGGTGACCGCCTCCGTCTGCGGGGCGGCGCTCGGGGCGTCGCGTGAGCTCGGAGCCCGTCGTCGCCTGCCGGTTTCCGACTACCTGATCGCCGCCGCCGCGGCCGAGCGCGGCTTCGGCGTCCTCCATGCCGACAAGCACTTCGACCTGCTGGCCACGGTGCTCGAGTTCGAGAGCGTGCGGTTGCCGGAGTAGCCGGGCGACTGCCGCCGCACCGCGTGCTCAGAAGACGAAGATCGGCTCGCCGTAGTGGAGCTGTTCGTAGATGCGCGGCTGGTCGGCGATGTAAGTGCGGACGCAGCCGTGGCTGGCGGCGTAGTCGGGCACTTCGGCGTAGCCGTGGACGGCGTAGCCGTTGTGCCAGTAGAAGGAGTAGTACATGCCCTCCGAGTTGTAGCCCGGTTCGCGCCGGTAGAAGCTGTACTCGCCGGTGATCGTCGGGGTCGACGGCTTGCCGGTCGAGACCGGGTAGATCGCGAAGGGCCTGTCCCCCTTGCTGAGGACGAGGACCTGCTTATCGAGCGGCACCTCGGCGTGCTCCCCGGCATCCGGATGGCGCACCCGATAGCCGCCGCGCCCGCCGAACACACGCTTCACAACACCCTTGCCGGCGTGCTCGTTGCGCGCCATCCCGTTCACTTTGCGGTAGGCGAGTACCTCGCGCGCGGTGCGGCCGTTGAAGCAGGAGCCGCCGCCGGAGACGTAGCCCATCTTCGCCATCGCCTTTTTGAAGCCCTTGACGACCCGGCCGCAGTCGCCCTGGGCCAGCGACGGGAAGCTGACCTTCCAGCTCTTGCGCACGGTGGTGTCGCCGTGCGTCGAGTCGGTCGCCTTCAGATGAGCCGCGGTGGCGTACTTGCCGTCCTCGCGTACGAGAACGGCGGCACGGAAGACGCCCGCCTCGCCCTGGCCCTTATGAACCTTGACCGTGCGCCGCAGCAGCTTGTGGCCATCGAGATAGAAGGTCACATCGACCTTCTGGTGCGGCGCGAACGGCTCAACCGTGCCGACCACAGGCACCGTGCTGTAGATCTGCGCCCGCCCCTCGTGCAGGTGGCCGATATGAGCGATCTTCACCGTCGCCCGTTCGGGTCCCTGCGCCTGCGGCGCCTTCCCGGCTGCAGCGGCAGGCAGCGCCAAGAAGGCGACCAGGACGAGGGCACAAACGGCGCGGCGGCTCATGGGGTCAGGATTCTTGCGGATGCCCCGGTTGGCCGGTTTGTCACGACCCGTAACGGCTCTGTCACAGCCCACCAGATTCGGCCCGCTTCGGCGGGTCGTTTCTTTGCTCCGACTCGGTCCCTACTGCCCGATCAGGGCAACAGAGTTATTCAGCATGTGCAGCAAAATTCCCGGCACGATCGAGCCGGTCTTCTCGTAGAGCAGGGCGAGGATGAAGCCGAAGGCGATCAGCGGCGGCACGGCGCTGATGCCGGTAAGCGCGTGCAGAGCGCCGAAGAGCAGGCCGCTGACGAGCGCGGCGGCGATCCGCGGCATGCGCGTGCGCAGACCGCCGAAGAGCATGCCGCGGAAGCAGATCTCCTCGCTGATCGGTGCGGCGATCGCGATCAGCAGGATCTGAAGCGGCAGCGCACCGAACGATTCGGCGATGTCCTCCTGTTCGGGCGCGCCGAAGATCGCGGCGTAGATGCCGGCGAAGAGCAGGTAGACGCCGACTGCAGCGAGCATCCACTTCAGGGCAGGGGCGTGAAACTTCCGCACTCCGAGCCGCTTTAAGGCCTGCCCGACCGACGATGCCCCCCAACGCGCCGCAATCGCCATCGGCACGAGCAGAAAGCCCAACGCAGTCGCCAGCTGAACGACAACGTTGGCGCCGGTGCTGAGATCGCCTTCGCTCGGGTTGTCGACGATGACCGCCGGGATACCGAGCGCGATCCCCGCTCCAAGGGCCAGAAGCACTCCAAGAATGGCGGCACTCGGACCCCAGTTGGCGTACGGAAAAGAGGCCGGGGGTCGCTCCGAGGGAGCCTCCCCCCGGCACCGGGGAGCGATTCCGCCGCGAAGCGGCACTAGATCAAACCCGCCGAAGGCGGGTTTTGGGCTCCCTCGGAGCGACCCCCGGCCTCGTCTGCGACTAACTTGACGGTCATGACGCCGCCAGTCTCACAGGTCTCGCGGTCCACCCGGACCCGCCTGCGCTTCCTGCGCCGCCTCCTCTTCCTGGTCGTCTTCCTCGTCCTGGCGGCTCTTGCGATCGCCCAGTTCACCGAGCTGAAACGGCTCGCCACCGGCATCCTCGCCTCGACCGCGGTGCTGGCGGCGATCATCGGCGTTGCCGCGCAGCACACGATCGCCAACATGGTCGCCGGAGTGATGCTCGCCGTCGCCCAGCCCTTCCGCATTGGCGACCGCATCTCCTTCGAAGAGGTCGACGGGCGGGTGGTCGACATCACCCTCTCCTACACCTACGTCAACCCTGGCGATGGCACCGCGGTGGTCATCCCCAACCAGATGCTGGTCGAAGGGGTCGTCCACAACCTCTCCACCGCCGACACGCAGGGCTAGACGGTTGATTCCGAATTAGCGGCCGCGCCAGCGAAGTACCCTCCATGCGATGACGCAGCGCAATCGTCGTCGCCAGCGGCACCGGGGGGGCGCTCGCGGCAAGATCCTCTTCGTCGCCCTTGGCGTGGCGGCGCTGCTGGCAATCGCCGCCGTCGGCGTCGTCTCCTGGGTGCTCGACGTCGCCGCCAAGGCACCCTCGCTCGCCGCCTGCAAGCCGATCGAGAAGGGCGGCAACTCGACCCTCTACGCCGCCGACGGCAGCAAGCTCGGAGTGATCGAGTCCGACGAGGCGCACGCGCCAATCTCGATCGAGCGCATTCCCAAGAGCCTCCGGCACGCAACCGTGGCAATCGAGGACGAGCGCTTCTACGAACACGGCGGCGTCGACCCGGAGGGCATCGTCCGCGCCGCGCTGAAGAACCTGGAAGCCGGCAAGACCGTCGAGGGAGGCTCGACGATCACCCAGCAGCTGGTCCGCAACCTCTGCATCTCCAACCCCAAGCGCGACCTCGAACGCAAGATCATCGAGGCGAAGCTGGCGATCGAGTACGCCGAACGCCACTCGCGGCGCGAGATCCTCGGCCAGTACTTCAACACGGCGTCCTACGGGACGATCGAGGGCGCCACCGCGATCGGCGTCGGCGCTGCCGCCAGGATCTACTTCTCCAAGCCGGTCTGGAAGCTGAATCTGGAGCAGGCGGCGCTGCTGGCCGGCCTGCCGCAGGCGCCCACCGATTACAACCCGGTGCTCAATCCAGGTGGAGCGCGCGAGCGGCGCAATGCCGTGCTGGCGAAGATGGGCAAGCTCGGCTGGGTCCCCCCCGGACGGGCGCGGCGGGCGCAACACCGCCGCCTCGAGTTGAACCTCGACCACGGCTACTTCGACAAGCGCCAGCCTTATTTCTTCGACTACGTCGAGGACAAGCTGCTCGAAGCCTATGGCGTGAACACCGTCCGCAAGGGCGGCCTCGACGTCCACACGACGATCGAGCCGCGGCTGCAGGAAGTCGGTCTGGAGGGGATACGGTCGGCGCTGCCCTACGCCGAAGACCCCTCCTCCGCGCTCGTTTCGATCGACCCGCGCAACGGCCACATCGAGGCGATGGTCTCCAGCTCCAACTACGAACAGAGCAAGTTCAACCTCGCCGCTCAGGGACATCGCCAGCCCGGCTCGACCTTCAAGGCCTTTGTATTGACCACCGCAATCAAGCAGGGAATCGACCCTTACTCGACCTATTACACGTCCAAGCACCTCGACCTCAACCTGCCCAAATGGGGCCACTGGGAAGTGAGCACGGCCGACGAGGGCTACCTGGGGCGGATCAACCTGCAGCAGGCGACGGTCGCCTCCGACAACACCGTCTTCGCCCAACTCGACCTCGACGTTGGCCCGCAGGCGGTGAAGGCGACGGCGAAGTCGATGGGGATCGAAAGCGAACTCGACGGCATCCCAGCGGAGGGGATCGGCGGCCTGCGGATCGGCGTCTCGCCGCTGGAAATGGCGGACGCCTACGCGACCCTTGCCGCCGGCGGCATCCACCGCAACCCGATCGCGATCCGCAAGGTCGTCTTCCCCGACGGCCGCAGCGGACGACCCGAACATCCAGAACCGCGCCGGGTCGTGCCCGAACCGGTTGCCTACCAGGTCTGGCGCCTGCTGCACGACAACATCACCGAAGGCACCGGCACCGCCGCCTACACCGGCTGCCCGGGCCAGGGCGGCAAGACCGGTACCACCGACAACTTCACCGACGCCTGGTTCGGCGGCATCCAGCCCAACCTGGCAACCGTGGTCTGGGTCGGCTACCCGCAGTCGAACGCGATCGAAATGACCAGCGTCCACGGCACGACCGTCTACGGCGGCACCTTCCCAGCCGAAATCTGGCACTCGCTCTATGCCAACGCCGAAATCCCCTGCGAGGAATTCAGCCAACCGAAGACGCCGATCAGTTGGGCGCCGTTCTACGGCCAGTTCACCGCCTCCGCCCCGAGCGGCGCCGGCTCCCCGTACTCCGCCAGGGACGGCGGGGGCGAAGAAAGCGAAGCAGAAAGGCTGGGGAAGGAAGCGACCGGCGGCTATGACCCCAACGCGTATGCGCCCGGCGTCGGTCAGGAACCGACCCACGTCCCGCCCCCTCCGCCTGAATACGGCACCGGAGGAGGCGCGGGAGTTGGCGGCGGGGCCGCGGCCGGCAATTGAATGAGCCGAGCGGGGTTGGGCGGCGGCGAGCTTGCCGTTTCCCGTCGATATCGCGGGTAACCGCAAGCTCGATCGTCTGGGGGGCGGCTCTCGTCCTGATAGCCGGCCTTGCCGTGGCGCCGGTCCTCCTCTCACACGACGTCTACAGCTACGTCGACTACGCACGGCTGGGACTCGTCCACGGCCTCAACCCCTACGTCCACCCACCGGCCGCCGCCCAGTTCGACCCCGCCTACGCACGCGTCACCTGGATCGACGCAACCAGCGCCTACGGCCCGCTCTTCACGCTCGCCACCTACCCGCTGGCCCCATTGCCGGTTTGGCTGGCCGTGGCGGCGCTGAAGGCAACTGCAGCGCTCTCGATCCTCGGCATCGCCGCCTTGGTCGCCCGAGTCGCACCGTCGCACGGTGTGTCGCCACTGGGCGCGGCTGCCTTCGTCGCCCTCAACCCCCTCGTCCTGATCCACGTGGCGGGAGGCGCCCACAACGACGGCCTGGCGATGCTCGCGGCAACCGTCGCCATCGCCGCCACCCTCTCCGCAAGCGAGGCAGCCGCAGGCGCCGCCTTCGTCGCCGCCTTCGCCATAAAGCCCCTCGCGGCCATAGCCGCCCCCTTCGCCCTCCTGAACGCCGTACGAGCCGGTAACTCACCGCCGACGGGCCTCAAAGCGTCCTATTTGTTCGCTTTGAGGCCCGTCGGCCGGATGTTGCTCGGGGCCGGTGCGGCGGCATTGGTGCTGGGGATCGCGGCGTACGCCGCGTTCGGCTGGCACTGGCTGGACGCGATCGGGCTGGCTGGCGAAAACCAGCACCGCAGCGCCCACATGAGCATCCCGATCACCTTCGCCCGCCTCACCGGCCTCGACCCCACCGCCGCACGAGCCACAGCCCTCCTCCTCTTCGCCGCAGCCTTCACCTACCTCCTGCGAAGAACCTGGCAGGGCGCTGACTGGCTCCGCTGCGCCGCCTGGGCCTCATTCGCCCTCCTGCTGGCCACCGCCTGGCTCCTACCCTGGTACCTGATCTGGACCCTCCCCCTAGTAGCCCTCTCCCGCGACCGCCCCCTACAGCTCCTGACCCTAGCCCTAACCGCCTACCAACTCCCCGCCCGGATGCCCCTGTAAGCGCGTCGGCGGCGGGCGGGAGGAGGGTTCGCTGGAGCCCAGGTTCGCTTCGCTGACGCTCCGCTCACTATGTTTGTGCGGCTTCGCCGCTGAATCACTCGTCGGTGCGCCGCTTCGCGAGGCTCCAGCGAAACCCCTCCCGCCCGCCGCTGCTGCCTACAAGATCTCCGGCGAATGGATGGGCGTCTCGGCGCGCTCGGGCGGCCGCTCCGCCTGCTCCTCCGGCGACGGATGAAGAACGCCAGTCGGAATCGACCAGCCCTCGCGTTTGCCCAGCGCAGTGACCACGCCCACATAGACAAGCTCGACGATCGTCAATACGCCGCGCACCGCGATCGCGATCAACGAGCCGACCGCGAAGCTGTTCCCCGGCACGGCCCCCTTCACCGCCCAGGCAAAGGCAGCGTCGCGGATGCCGAGGCCCGCCGGAGCCACCAGCGTGACGAGGGCGGCGACGTAGCCGACCGCCTGCGCCGAGCCGACCGTGAGCACTTCGCCGAAGGTGAGCGGAATCGTCGTCACCGAGCGTGCGACGCAGTACATGCCCAGCGCGACGACACCCCAGACGCACAGATAGAAGAGCGTCATCGTGATCACCCCACGCAGCGGCATCACGTCCGGCAGCGGTTCGCGGCCGAAGGCGCGCAGGACACGATCGGCCAGCGGCCCGAAGATGCGCGGGTGCAAGAGCGCGATCGCCAGGGGGATCAGCAAGAGGACCGCCCAGCGCAACGGCTGTCCCTGCAGATCGGGATGGCTGATCAGGAAGTAGGCGGCGAAGATGATCGCCGAGGTGGCCGAGATCGCCTGCTCATAGACGATGCTGGCGATCGTCACCCGACGCTTCACCCCCGCACGCTCGGAGAGCAGCACCCGCCCGAGCACATAGAGGACGCTGCCCGGCACGTAGCGCGCCAGCAGCGGCTGGCCCCAGGCGACCTGCGCCCGCCCGACCCCGATCCGGTAGCCGAGGAAGCGCAGGATCAGATCCCAGCCGAGGGCGCTGAGCGCGTAGAAGATCGGCAGGAAGACGAAGGCGGGAATCAGCCAGAGGACGTGGAAGTGGACGCCCTTGTCCTTGATCTCCGACCACTGGTCGATGACGGTGAGGACGAGGAAGCCGAAGATGACGATCGCGATCCCAAGCTGAATCGCGAGACGAACCCTCTTGCTGCGAGGGGGCTTGGTGCCGAAGCGGGCGCCGGCGTTGCCGATGCGATGTAGAAGCGGTTGGTCCTCTGCCACGTCTGCCGCACCTTAGTGAGGTCGGGGGCTGGTACCCCGTACCCGCAGCGAGGAGAATGGCTACATGGGCGAGTTCGAGCTCTTGGACCGCATCCGCGCCCGTCTTCCACGGCCCGGCCCGCAGGTGCGGCTCGGCAGCGGCGACGATGCGGCCATCACCGTGCCTGGCGGCGCCACCGCCACCTCGGTCGACGCGCTCGTCGACGGCGTCCACTTTCGCCGCGAGTGGAGCAGCCTGAGGCAGATCGGCAGCAAGGCGCTTGCCGTGGCGCTCTCAGATCTGGCTGCGATGGGGGCCCCAGCCGGCGAGGCCTATGTGGTCCTCGGCATCCCGGCCGACCTCGACGAGGATGGCTGCGTCGAGTTGCTCGATGGAATCGCGGAGGTGGCTGAGGAAACCGGGACGACGCTGGCAGGCGGCGACGTCACGCGCGCGCCAGTGCTGACCCTGGCGATGACCGTCGTCGGCCACGCCCCCGATCCGCAGAACCTGGTGACGCGCGCCGGCGCGCAGTCGGGCGACGCGCTCGTCCTCACCGGCGAGCTGGGCGGGGCGGCGGCGGGGCTACTCCTACTCGAGGACGAGGCGCGTTCGCCCTTTGTCGCGCTCAGCGCTACAAACGGCGAACGCATGCACCCGTTGATCTCCCGGCAACTCGAACCCCGGCCGCGGCTGGATGCGGGGCGGGGGCTCGCCGCGGCGGGCGCGACCGCGATGATCGACCTCAGCGACGGGCTCGGCGGCGACGCCGGCCACCTCGCAAGGGCAAGCGCGGTCGGCTTGCGGATCGACGGCGACGCGCTGCCAATCGAAGGCGGCGTCACAGAGGTGGCCATGAGCGCCGGGCGCGACCCGCTCGAGCTGGCGACCTCCGGCGGCGAAGACTACGAGCTGCTCGCCACCCTTCCAGCGGCGCGGCTGGCGGAGGCGACCGCGGGTCTGGAGACGCAGGGGACGAAGCTGACCCGGATCGGTGCGGTCGTCGCCGGTGAGGGGGTCGAGATCAGGCTGCCTGACGGCGGCTTGCTGGAGCCGAGGGGATTCGATCAGCTGGGCTGACCGCATTCCCAGTCAGCAGCGCGCGCACACCACGGCGGCGCAGCATCGCCTGCGCCACGAGCTCGGGCACAGGGTGGTAGCTGCCCTGATCGATCAGGCCTTTCAGCTGTTGCTGCTGCATCACCCTCCTCCTATCGGCCGCCAGGCCGGGACCCTTAGTACTTGGTACTCGCACATATGTCCAAGCATGTTCGAGACGCGCGCGGACTACCCTTGTGTTTATGCCGAACGGGTCTACGCGGATACTGCTTGTCGACGACGAGCAATCGGTCCAGACCCTGCTCAGCTACCCCCTGCGCAAGGACGGCTATCACGTCACCTCGGCTCTGGACGGTCGCGAAGCACTGGAGCGCTTCAAGGAGGCCCGCTTCGACCTCGTCGTCCTCGATCTGATGCTGCCCAAGCTCGACGGGGTCGAAGTCTGCAGGCAGCTGCGTCGCCACAGCCAGGTGCCGATCATCATGCTGACCGCCAAGGGCAGCGAGACCGACAAGGTGGCCGGACTCGAGGTCGGCGCCGACGACTACATCACCAAGCCCTTCTCGATGCGCGAGTTCCGCAGCCGCGTCAAGGCGGCGCTGCGCCGCTCGCGAATGGTCGCCGACCCGCCTGACGAAGAGCCGATCGAGCACGCCGAGCTGACGATCGATCCGGCCCGCCGCTTGGTGACCCTGGGCGGCAAGGAGGTCTCTGCCACCTACGTCGAGTTCGAGATCCTCACCGCCCTCGCCCGCTCACCGGGCAAGGTGCTCAGCCGCGAGACGCTGCTGGAGCATGTGTGGGGCGATTCGGACTACCGCGACCCGCGCACCGTCGACGTCCATATCCGTCACCTGCGGGAGAAGATCGAGGCCGACCCCAAGCAGCCCGAGTACCTCTTCACGGTGCGCGGCGTCGGCTATCGCTTCCGCGAATGAAACGGCTCCGCCTCACCCCGCTCGGCAGCCGGATCACGACCACGGCGCTGACGATCGGGGCTGGGACCTCGCTCGTCATCTATCTCTGGGTGGTGGTGATCGAGGGCCACAGCGCGGCCGCGGGACCGATCTCGATCGGCGGTACGATCGCCCTCTTGATCGCGCTTGCGGTGGGCTTTTACTCGGCCCAGATCGTCACGCTGCGGGTGAGACGGATCGAGGAAGCGGCACGCAAGGTCGCCGACGGCGACTTCGCCGCCCGCATCCCGGTCGATTCCTCCGGCCAGCTCGGCCAGCTCGCCCGCACCTTCAACGAGATGCAACGGCGCCTCGCCGAGCTCGACAGCGCCCGCAAGCAGTTCATCGCCAACGCCTCGCATGAGCTGCGCACGCCGATCTTCAGCCTCGGCGGCTTCGTCGAGCTGCTTGATGAGGAGGACCCCAGCCCCGAGGAGCGAGCGGAGTTCGTGCGCACCATGCGCCAGCAGATCGAGCGGCTGACGAAGCTCACGGCCGACCTGCTCAACCTCTCCCAGCTCGACGCCGGCGGGATCGTGATGGCGATCGGCAGCGTCGACCTCAGCTCGCTGGCGCGTGACGTGGCGCGTGAGTTCGGCGCCCGCGCCGAGCTGCGCGGATCGCGGCTGGAGCTGCGCACGCCGGATCGCCCCGTGATCGCGACCGCCGACCCGGAGAGGGTGCGGCAGATCATCCGTATTCTGCTCGACAACGCCTTTACCCACACCCCGGAGGGGACCAGCGTCACCGTGACCATCTACTCCGTCAACCAACGCGCCGAGCTGACCGTCTCCGACGACGGCACCGGGATCCCGCAACGAGCGCAGAAGCGCATCTTCGAGCGCTTCTACACCGCCGACTCCGCTGGCGGCTCCGGGCTTGGATTGGCGATCGCGCGGGAGCTGTCGCAGCGGATGGACGGCCGCATCGCGATCTCCTCCAGTCGCCGCTTCACTGCCTTCACGCTCGACCTCCCGCTCGCCCCGCCGGGAGCAGCGATGGTCGACCCGGCGGCCCCGGCGAAGGCGACAGCGTGAGCGTGGCGCGCCTAATCGACGGCATGCGCAAGAAAGGCGCGCCGCTCGTGGCTGCACTGCTGGCCCTGGCACTGCTCGCCGGTTGCGGTGGCCAGAGCGGCGAGGACAGCTCCGAAAGCGGTGGGGCGCAGGCCGACAAGACGACGACCCAGGTCGTCGTGCAGACGGCCAGCGAGGGATTCGACGCGGCCAAGGTCTATCGCGAAGCCTCGCCCGGCGTGGTCACGATTCGCTCGATCTTCGATGAAGGCGCCGCCGAAGGCTCCGGCTTCGTGCTCGACGCCAGCGGCAGGATCGTCACCAACGCGCACGTCGTCACCGACGGCGAAGGCAGCGACCGCAAGGAGGCCAAGGCGGTCTTCATCGAGTTCCCGGACCGCAACGTCGTGCCGGCGCATATCGTCGGCTTCGACCCCTTCGCCGACGTCGCTCTGCTGGAAGTGAAGCCAGACGGCTTCGAGCTGCACCCGTTGAGGCTCGGCGACGATGGCGAGCTGGTGGTCGGGCAGCCGGTTGCCGCGATCGGCAGCCCCTTCGGTGAGCAGCAGTCGCTCTCGGTCGGAGTCGTCTCGGCAACCGATCGGTCGGTCGGCTCGCTGACTCAGTTCCAGATCGAGGGGGCGATCCAGACCGATGCCTCGATCAACCCCGGCAACTCAGGTGGACCCCTGCTCGACGCCGGCGCCCGCGTGATCGGCATCAATCAGCAGATCGAGACGAACTCGGGAGCAAACGACGGCGTCGGCTTCGCCGTGCCGATCTCCGTGGTCAAGCGTTCGCTGGCACAGCTGAGACGCAGGGGCAGTGCCGAATACGCCTACATCGGCGTCTCAAGTCAGGCGATCTACCCACAGCTCGCCGAAAAGCTCGGCCTCGACGCCGATCACGGCAGCCTCCTGGCAGAGGTCCTACCCGGTGGCCCGGCCGATGAGGCCGGCCTGAAGGCCGGCGACGAAAAGCTTCGCTTCCAGGGAATTCCCTATCAGGTGGGTGGCGACACGATCCTCGCCGTCGACGGCCACCCGGTGGTTCAACCCGACGACCTGGCCCGCTACATCTCCGCCTTCCAACCGGGCGACGAGGTCACGGTCGAAGTGCTTCGCGCAGACGGGCATCGCGAAAAGGTCGCAGTCACCCTGAGCAAGCGCCCGGTTGGCGAACCAAGCGAATAGCGGTGGAAGGATTTGAGGGCCTGGAGGCCCCCAAATCCTTCCACGAACATCGCAAGCAGTCGTCCAACCGGCGATGCCTGTAGAAATCGCCGATGCTTCAGGAAGTCGCCCTCGGCCAGAAGTCCCTGGCGGACTACACCCACATCGCCGGCAAGGAGCTGAGTGAACGCATCCGCGAGCTGGCCAGGCCGCTCGAGGGACAGCGTGTGCTCCATGTCAGCGCCACCGCCTTCGGCGGCGGCGTCTCGGAGATCCTCTACACGATCGTGCCGCTGATGCGGGACGTCGGCATCGACGCGCACTGGCACGTGATCTTCGGCAAGGAAGAGTTCTTCAACGCGACCAAGCTGCTGCACAACTCGCTGCAGGGGGCCGAGGAGACGCTGAGCGACGAGCAGTGGGAGCTGTTCGACGAGATCAACGCACTCAATGCCAAGGACCTGCATGGAGGCTGGGACACGGTGATCGTCCACGACCCGCAGCCGATCGGCCTGCGGCGCGGCGCGCCGGAAAAGAGCCGCAACTGGATCTGGCGCTGTCACATCGACCTCTCCGAGCCCAACCCGGCGCCGATCGCCCGCCTGCAGCCGCTGATCGAGGAGTACGACGCGACCGTCTGGCACATGCCCGACTACGTGCCGAACGGCATGGACGGCAACGGCGGCATTCGCATCATCCCACCGGCGATCGACCCACTCTCGCCGAAGAACATGGCCTTCTCTCCCGACGACGCGGCCTTTGTCTGCCACCAGTTCGGCATCGACGTCGACCGGCCGCTGATCACCCAGGTCTCGCGCTTCGACCCCTGGAAGGACCCGATCGGCGTGATCGACGCTTACCGCGAGGTGACCGCGGAGATGCCTGACGTGCAGCTGGCGCTGGTCGGCTCGATGGCGACCGACGACCCCGAGGGCTGGGACTTCTTCCAGCAGACGGTCGAATACGCCGACGGCGACGAGGACATCAAGATCCTCAACAACCTCAACAACGTCGGCGCGATTGAGGTCAACGCCTTCCAGTCGCAGTCCGACGTCTGCCTGCAGAAGTCGATCCGCGAGGGCTTCGGCCTGACCGTCACCGAGGCGCTCTGGAAGGGGCGGCCGACGGTGGCCGGCAACGTCGGCGGCATCCCGCTGCAGATCGACGACGGCGAGAGCGGCTACCTGGTCGACTCGCCGCAGGAGTGCGCGCAGCGCTGCGTCGAGATCCTCGCCGACCCCGAGCTGGGCAAGCGCCTCGGCAAAGCGGGCAAGGAACACGCCCGGCGCAACTTCCTCTCGCCGCGTCTGCTGCGCGACTGGCTGCAGTTGATCGGCGAGCTCGACGAGTAACGGGCGGGCGCTCGGGGTAGGCTGGGAACCCGATGCCCGACTCCGATCCGCTGATCATTGTCTCCAACCGCGGGCCGGCCCAGTTCGAGCGCGACGAGGGCGGCGAGCGCACCGTGCAGCGTGGCGGTGGCGGCCTGGTGACGGCGCTCTCGGGTCTCGTCTCCCACCGCGAGGCGCTCTGGATCGCCTCGGCGATGACCGCTGAGGACGTCGCCGTCTCCGAGGAGCGCGGCGGTCCAGTCGAGCTCTCGATCGACGGGATCGATTACAGGGTGCTCTTGGTCGGCAGCGACCCCGACGCCTATGACGGCTTCTACAACGTGATCGCCAACCCGATCCTCTGGTTCATCCAGCACTACCTCTGGGACCTCTCCAACGCTCCCGACATCCGCCAGGAGGAGCTCGACGCCTGGGATTACGGCTACCAGACTGTCAACCGCGACATCGCCACCGCCGTCCTCGGCCAGATCGAAGGGCGCGAGCGGCCGCTGGTGATGCTCCACGACTACCACCTCTACACCGCGCCGGGGATGATCCGCGCCGAGCGCCCCGACGCCTTCCTGCACCACTTCGTCCATATCCCCTGGTCGCAGCCCGACAGCTGGCGGATCCTGCCGGGCCGGATCCGCGAGACGATCTTCCGCGGCATGCTCGCCAACGACATCATCGGCTTCCACACCCATGCCTACTGCCTCAACTTCATCCGCTGTTGCGACGAACTGCTCGAGGTCGATGTCGACTACGACCACTGCCTCGTGCGCCACGACGGCGGCGAGACGCGCGCCCGTGCCTACCCGCTCTCGATCGACGCCGAGCGGTTGCGGCGGGCGGCGGAGTCGCCCGAGGTCGCCCAGTACGAGCGCGAGGTGCTGGAGCGGCGGCGCGAGCACCTGATCATCCGCGTCGACCGCGCCGACCTCTCCAAGAACGTGCTGCGCGGCTTCACCGCCTTCGACACCTTCCTCACCCAGCACCCGGAGTTCCTCGAGAAGGTGACCTTCATCGCCCACCTCCAGCCCTCGCGCCAGGACGTGCCGGAGTACGCCGAGTACCTGGAGAAAATCGAAGCCCTCGTCGCCGTGGTCAACCACCGCCACGGCACCACCGACTGGATGCCGATCAACCTCAACATCTACGAGAACTTCCCCGAGGCGGTCGCCCGCTACAAGCACTTCGACCTGCTGATGGTCAACTCGATCTTCGACGGGATGAACCTGGTCGCCAAGGAGGCGCCGGCGGTCAACACCCGTGACGGCGTGCTGATGCTCTCCGAGAACACCGGCTCACACGAGGAGCTGGCCGATTGCGTCCTCTCGGTCAACCCGTTCGACATCCAGGAGCAGGCGGATGCGATTCATCGGGCGCTGACGATGGACGCCGAGGAGCGGAGGGTGCGGGCGCAGCATCTGAAGGAGATCATTTTTTCCCGGAATCCCGGGGACTGGGTCGATGAGCAGCTGAAGGACATCGCCGAGCTGCGAGAGGCGGTGGCGTAGGCGTAGGAGCCTGGGGGGCGAATCTCTTGGGCCACAAGCCTTTAGACGGGCATGGGATTCCGCGTTCGTTGGGAGCTTGTGGCCAAAGGGGCTGCTGTCGTGGTTGCCGGCTTGGTTGCTTTGCAGCTCGTTCCAGCGCTGTTGAAGCCGCCTGCGCCCGAGCCTCTGCCAGCTGACGTGGGCCTGTCGCGGGTGGCGGCCTCGCCGCTTGAGCTGCCGGAGCGTCGGCCGCAAAGACCTCTCGGGCGGGTGGTGTCGGGTGGGGGTGTCTCGCGCAGGGCGGAGCCTTCGGAGGGCGAGGCCCACCCCGCTGAGGGCTCCCGTCCCTCTGCCCGGAGAAGGTCGCAGCCCAAGCGAGGCACCCCCACCCGACGACAGGACCCGCCCGCTGAAGCCCCTGCCCCTGACGCTCCCCCAACGGAACCAGCGCCTGAGCCCCCTCCGCCCGCTCCGCCAGACGACGGCTCGATGGAGTTCGCGCCTCACTAGCTATAGTCCTACGCCGTTTTGGCCGCAGCACGCGAATACGAGTTGGTTTTGATGTTGGACCCGGGGCAGGACGCCTCGGGTCGCGACGCTGTTGCCAATGAGGCCAAGAGCCAGATCGAGGCGGCCGGGACGCTGAAGCACGAGAACGTCTGGGGGCTGCGCAAGCTCGCCTACGAGATCGCCCAGCGCAACGAGGCCGACTACCGCTGGTTCCGCTTCGAGGCGCCGGTCGAGCTGCTCGAGCAGCTCGACCACAACCTGAAGATCGCCGATGGCGTGCTGCGCTTCCGCATCTTCAAAGTCGACCCCGACTCGCCCGTGATGGTGCCGCCGGCGACCAGCGCGCCCGGCCCCGGCGCGTCGCGGGAGCGGCCGGTCGAGGCCGCGCCCGCGCCCGCCGAGGCTGCACCGGAGCCGACCGAGGTCGAGTCGTCTGCTCCGGCAGCGGCGACCGGCGGCGCCGAACCCCCCGCCGAGGAGCCGGCAGCAGAAGCCGAGGCTGCTGAGCCCGCCGATGCCGCGGCCGAGCCGGAGGCGCCGGGCGAGGGCGAGCCCGGCGACTCCACCGCCTAGCGTCTTTTCGCCCAGATTCCGGAGTTGGGGGGGAGAGTTGCGCCGCCTGCGCTCTTAGACTGGTGTCTCGATAAACGATCTTGAGGAGTGAGAGCCGTGGCGGCTTCGAACATCAACGTGGTGGTCATCACCGGGAACCTGACCCAAGACCCCGAACTGCGCCATACGGGCGGTGGAACGGCGGTCTGCGAGCTGCGCGTGGCGGTCAACAGCCGGCGCAAAGACGGCGCCACCGGGGAGTGGAAGGACAAGCCCAACTACTTCAACGTGACCGTCTGGGGCGCGCAGGGCGAGAACTGCGCCACCTACCTCTCCAAGGGTCGCCCGGTCGCGGTCGAAGGGCGGCTCGACTGGCGCGAGTGGGAGGCCAAAGACGGCAGCAAACGCCAGGCGGTGCAGATCGTCGCCAACTCCGTCCAGTTCCTCGGCTCACGCGACGGGGGCGGGGGCGATGGGAACGCCAACGGGGGCTTCACCCCCCAGAGCGACACCCCGGCCGATACCTCCGACTACGACGCCGCACCAGCGGGCGCCGGTGCCGGCGGGGACGACGACATCCCCTTCTAGTGCCAGGTCTGTAGCATCTCGGGCCGCTGATGGCTCGAGATCGGGACAACGGAGGAGCAGCGCCGCGCCGGGGCCGGCGCGGCGCCGACCGGGTGCGGCCGCGTAAATACACGCGGATCAACTCCGACGCGGTCGACTACAAGGATCTCAACCTGCTGCGCCGCTTCCTCTCCGACAAGGGAAAGACGCGCGGCCGGAGGGTGACCGGGCTCTCGCGCAAGCATCAGCGACAGCTCTCGGTTGCGGTGAAGCGGGCGCGCGAGATTGCCCTGCTGCCCTACGTCGGAGAGCGCTGATGGCGCAGGGGATCCTGCTCGAGGACGTCGAGAGCCTTGGACAGCGCGGCGAACCGATCGATGTCGCCCCCGGCTACCTGCGCAACTACCTGATCCCGCGCAAGCTCGCCGCGCCGGCCACCCCCGGCGCCCTGGAGCAGGCCCAGCAGCGCCAGGCGGCGACGGAAAGGGCTGAGCGCCTGCGCGCCGAGCGAGAAGAGCAGGCGGCATCGCTCCTCTCCAAGACCGTGCTGACTATCCACCAGCGGGCAGATGATGGAGGCAAGCTGTTCGGCTCGGTCGGCGCCAAGGAGATCGTCGATGCGATCCAGGAGGCGCGTGATCTGCGCATCGATCGCCGCAAAGTCCGCCTCGATCAGCCGCTTCGTGAGATCGGCACCCACATGGTCGAGATCGAGCTCGCCGATGGCACCGTCGCCGCGGTGAAGACGATCATCGCCGAGGAGAGCTAGCCACTGCGCAGTCTGCCGACCCGGCTGACTCGTCGAGCGAGGGCGAGGACGCGGCTTGGCTGGGCGCGCTCGGAGCGGGCGACCGTGGGTCTCGCCGCGGTAGCGCTGGCTGGCGCTGGAACCGTCTTGGCGGGTCAGTTCGGCCGTATGCTGCGCCGGCGCACTCAGGAGCACGATGGTGCCGAGCCGCTGGTCGAAGCGGCGCCGGCGGCGGCCCTCGACACGGTTGGCGTGGCGGTCAGCGGCTACGAGGCGGCCCCGCGCAGTGAGATCGTGCTCTTCAACCTTCTCGCCGGCTTCCTCGGCGCCTTTGCCCTGGTGCGGGTCTCGACCTGGGGAATCCGCGATCGCTGGTGGCCGTTCGAGAACGTGCGCGTCGGCGGTCGGCACATCCACCACTTCGTGCCGGGGATCCTGCTCGCCTTCGGCTCCGGCACCGCGGCCCTGCTCAGCGACGACGAGAGGATGGAAGACCGGCTCGCCATCGCGATGGGCGCCGGCATGGGACTGACCTTCGACGAGGCGGCGCTGCTGCTCGACCTGCGCGACGTCTACTGGACCCGCGAGGGCCTGCTCAGCGTCCAGCTCAGTCTCGGCGCCACCGCGATCCTCAGCATCGCGATCCTCACCCGCCGAATCCTGCGCCGCGGCGAGCGGCAGCAGGAGGCGGCCGGCGAGATCCCTATAGCCGCGTGACGATCAGGCCGGCGACCGCAAGGAACAAACCGGCGAAGAGACCAGCGTAGACCTGGATCATCTGACGCTGCATCGAGTAGAGGTGGTCCATCATCGCTTCGAAGCGTTCCTCGCTGCGCGCCTCGGACCTCTCAAATCGTTCATCGATCTTTTCGAAGCGAACGTCGATCCTGTCGAAACGCTTCTCGATTTGTTCGAAGCCTTCACGCATCTCGGTTCGCACCGCGGCGAATTCGGCTTTCATCTCGCCTCGTACCGTGCTGAATTCGTCTTTCATCTCGGTTCGCACAGCGCTGAATTCGGCTTTCATCTCGCCTCGCACCGCGGCGAACTCGCCTTTCATCTCGCCTCGCACAGCGGCAAAATCAGTCCTCGTTTCAACCCGCAGGGCGTCGACCTTGCCGTTCAGGTCGTCCATGCGGTCGTCGGTCCAGCTCTCTCTCATCGCCTCCATGATTGCACCGTAAAGACTTCGGGCGCGCGTGTGGCGCGCAGAATGCAAAATCTCTGTGACGCCATCGCCACAGTCCTCATGCGCCGCGATCGCAAGATTCTTTAGTCGGTGGTTGCAGGGAGCCGTCTTATGGCCGTGCCGAGGCTCTGGTTTGCTTGGTCGCCGAGGTCAGAGGGGGCCAATCCGCCGCTCCCAGCCCTTAACTAAGAGTCGATGCCGCAGCCTTCAGCAAGCCACGTCCCGCCGCAGAACATCGAGGCCGAGGAATCGGTGCTGGGGGCGATGCTGGTCGCTGAGCCGGCGTTGAGCCGGGTGATCGACGAGGTCAAGCTGGGCACCGAGGACTTCTACCTGGAGAAGCACGCGGCGATCTTCCGTGCCATCCATGACCTCTACGCCGGCTCCAAACCGGTCGACGAGCTCAGCGTCGCCGAGGCGCTGGTGCAGCGCAACGAGATCGACGAAGCGGGGGGCAGGAATTACGTCGCCGAACTGGCCGCCAAGGTGCCGGCCGCCGGCAACGCCAAGCACTACGCCGAGATCGTCCAGCAGAACTCGCTGCTGCGCCGCCTGCTCGGCGCCGGGCAGGAGATCCAGGGCTGGGTGCATGAGCGCGACGGCGAACCGCGCGAGCTCTCCGAGCGGGCCGAGAAGCTGCTCTTCGACGTCGCCCACAAAGAGCAGGCGAGCGACTTCCGCCTGCTCTCGGAGATCCTCCACGACGAGGTCGACCGCCTGGAGAAGCTCTCCACCGGCGAGACCGAGCTGACCGGCACCCCCTCTGGCTTCCGCGACATCGACGCGATCACCGGCGGATTTCAACCAGGAAACTTGATTATCGTTGCTGCAAGACCTGCAATGGGGAAGTCCGCCGTGGTCGCCAACATCGCGGAAAACGTGGCGGTGAAACGGGGCATGCCGGTCGCCTTCTTCTCGCTGGAGATGTCGGAGGTGGAGCTGGCGCAGCGCTTCATCGCCTGCCGGGCGCGGATCTCCGGCGACAAGCTGCGCAAGGGCCAGGTGGCGCAGAAGGACTGGCCGAAGGTGGTGCGGGCCTGCAACGAGCTGGAGGAGGCGCCGCTGTGGTTCGACGACTCCTCCGACCTCGGCGTCTTGGACCTGCGAGCGAAGGCGAGACGACTGCACGCGCAGACCCAGGACCAGGGCGGCCTTGGCCTGATCATCGTCGACTACCTGCAGCTGATGCGCGCCGATGACCCGCGCGCCAACCGGGTCGAGCAGGTCGGCCAGATGAGCCGTGGGCTGAAGATCCTGGCCCGCGAGCTCGAGGTGCCGGTGCTGGCGATCTCTCAGCTCTCCCGCGCCCCCGAGCAGCGCCACCCGCCGAAGCCGATGCTCTCCGACCTGAGAGAAAGCGGAAACCTCGAGCAGGACGCGGATCTGGTCGCCTTCCTCTTCCGCGAGGACTACTACCGCGACCCCGAAGACGAGCCGGATGGGTTGGCGGACGTGATCATCGCCAAGCATAGGAACGGGCCGATCGGCGCGCCGAAGCTGGTCTTCCTCGACCGCTTCCCCAAGTTCGCCGACTACAGCGGCCATGAGCAGCCGGTCGAGCAGCCGGCCGGCGAGGGTCCACCGCTGGACGACGCCGCTGCCGCTGGACCTGAGTTCTGATGGCCGCCCGGCCGCGCAGCGAACCGTTTGCCGAGCAGGCCTGCCCGCTTGGCGTCTGCGACGGGTCAGGCTGGATCCTCGGCCCCGAAGACGTCGCGAGGCCCTGCGAGTGCCGCGAGCAGCGGCTCAAACGCGGGCGTGTCCGCGGCGTCGCCTCGGCGATTCCGCCGCGCTACCGAGGTGTCTCCTTCGACCGTCCGCCGGTCAGCGATATGGCGCGGGACATGACCACCCGCCACGTCGTCAACGCCGTGCAGGCCTTTGTCGGGGGCCTCGACGAGAACCTCGCCGCCGGACGGGGCATGTGGCTGATGGGCAACACCGGCACCGGCAAGACGACGCTGGGAATGCTCGTCGCCAAGGCGGCGCTGGCGGCGGGCCACACCGTCGCCGTCTACTTCACGCCGAAGCTGCTGACGCAGATCCGCCAGACCTACCAGGCGACCGACTCCGAGGACGCCTACGACGCCTTCTTCCGCCGCCTGACATCGGTCGACCTCCTCTACATCGACGACCTCGGCTCCGAGCGCCACACCGACTGGGTGGTCGAGCAGCTCTACGCGCTGGTCAACGAGCGCTACGAGAACCAGCGCTCGATGCTGGTCACCAGCAACGCCCGCCAGGACGTCGAGGAAGGGCGCAAGCAGCTGGAGGACCAGATCGGCTCACGCACCGTTTCCCGCCTGATCGAGATCTGCGACGACCCCCTGCCGCTGTTCGGGCCGGACCGGCGCGAGCAGGCGCGCGCGGTCGGGGCTTAGAACCAGGCACAATCTCCTGCCGTCATGCCAGGAGTGGTCATAGTCGGCGCCCAGTGGGGCGATGAGGGGAAGGGCAAGGTCGTAGACCTGCTCGCCGAGCAAGCAGAGGCGGTCGTGCGCTTCCAGGGCGGCAACAACGCCGGCCATACGATCGTCCGCGACGGCGAGGAGTTCAAGTTCCACCTGATCCCCTCCGGCATCCTCTACCCCGACAAGCTCTGCATGATCGGCAACGGCGTCGTCCTCGATCCGCGCATCCTGCTCGGCGAGATCGACGGGCTGAAGCGGCGCGGCATCGACGTCGGCAACCTGCGGATCTCCGCCAACGCGCACCTGATCATGCCCTACCACGTGCTGCTCGACACGGCCGGAGAGGTGAAGCTGGGCAAGCTCTCGATCGGCACCACGAGGCGCGGCATCGGCCCCTGCTACGCCGACAAGGCGCTGCGGCTCGGCATCCGGGTACAGGACCTGCTCGACGAGAAGATCCTGCGCAAGAAGATCATGGCGGCGCTCGAGCCCAAGCAGCAGGCGCTGCGCGAACTCTCGGTGCAGCGCCGCAAGCTGCGCAAGGAGGCCGGCGAGGGGGCTCGCGAGGGGGCCGACCACTCGGTGGCCGAGGCCCCCGACCCGCGCCTCGACCTGCACACGATGAGTGAGGAGTTCACCGCCTACGGCCACCGTCTGGAGCCGCATATCGCCGATACCGCTCGCCTCTGTTGGGAAGAGCTCGACAGCGGCCGCACGGTGCTCTTCGAGGGCGCCCAGGCAACCCTGCTCGACCTCGACCACGGCACCTATCCCTTCGTCACCTCCTCCAACCCGATCGCCGGCGCCGCCTGCGTCGGGGCCGGGATCGGGCCGACCGACATCGACCAGGTCTGGGGTGTGGCCAAGGCCTACGCGACCCGGGTCGGGGCCGGCCCCTTCCCGACCGAGCTCGACGACGCGGTCGGACGCCACATGCTCGAACGAGGGCACGAGTACGGCACGACGACCGGGCGCGAGCGCCGCTGCGGCTGGATGGACCTGGTGGCGCTGCGCTACGCCGTGCGGCTCAACCGGATGAGCGCGCTGACGATCACCAAGCTCGACGTGCTCAGCGGACTCGATCCGCTGCGGGTCGCGGTGCGCTACCGCTCGCGCGAGGGGGCGGTCTTCGACACCTTCCCCTACCACCAGTCGATCCTCCACTCGGCCAAACCCGAATACGAGGAGCTGCCCGGCTTCGACGGCGACCTGACTGGATGCCGCAGCGAGGACGACCTGCCCGCCCAGGCGCGTGCCTACCTCGACTTCATCGCCGACTTCGCCGGCGTTCCGATCCGCCTCGTCGGCGTCGGCCCCGGCCGCGACGAGGTCGTTTGGATTGGCGGAGAACCGGCGGTGCTTTAAAGTTCGGTTGTGGCTTCCGGTAGACGCACCGCCAGCGAGCGGCTGCCCCGGGGCCGTCACGGGCTACCGCGGGAGGCGGTGACGGAGTCCCAGCAGCGGCGCATCCTGCAAGCAATGATCGAGGTCGTGGCCGAGCGTGGCTACCCAGATACGCGCGTCGTCGACGTGATCGGGGTCGCCGGAGTTTCGAGAAAGACGTTCTATGAGTTGTTCGCGAGCAAGGAGGACTGCTTCCTCGCGGCCTATGACGTACTGCTCGGCAACCTGCTCGGGGACACGGCCAAGGGGTTCGAGTCGAAGCCCGGTGCGCCCTGGGCAGAGCGGGTCGCGGCGGGCCTTGCCGAGCTGCTGAAACACCTGGCGGAGCATCCAGATGAGGGACGCTTTGCGATCGTCGAGGTGCTCGCCGCCGGTCCCAAGGCGCTGGCCCGCCGCGACGCTGCGCTGCGCCAGTTCACCGGCTTCCTCGACGCCGGTCGGGCCGAGACCTCGGTCGAGCTGCCGGGTATCACCTCGCTCTCGCTCGCCGGAGGGATCAACGAGCTGCTTTACAGCGAGATCCTTCACGGTGCCTCCGTCCGCCTTCCCAGCCGCCTACCGGACCTGATGTTCTGGATCACGCTGCCGTTCCTCGGCCCAGAGGGCGCCGCCGAGGAGCGCGAGCGGGTGCGACTGTCGATGCTCGAGGACTGATCCACTGCGGCGCTCCTTTGGCCCCAAGGCCGGGTTATAGAAGGGCCGGGGCGGGGTATTCGGCCTGCAAGCCCCGCGGCTAGCAGCAACCCATACCTCGCGCTGGTAGCTTTGGACCGGGACAAACATGGCTTTCTATGGCCGCGGCTCAGATGGGCAGGGCCAAAAAGGAGAGAGAAGAGAATGCGTAGAAACCTGATGCTGGCACTTGCCGTCGCGGCGGTGTTATCGCTGGGCGCGGCCGCAGTCGCGAGCGCGGTCAGCACCACGCTCCGCGCGGGCAACCTGATCGTCACCTTCGGCGGCAGCACCTCGCCGCAGAAGCTGCCTAAGAACACGTACACGCCGGTGACGACGAACGTCTTCGGCAAAATCAAAACCACCGATGGGACGCACCCGTCGGCCTTCAGGGAAACCCTCTTCAACATCGACAAGGACGTGAAGATCAACGTCAAGGGCTACCCGGTCTGCAAAGCGGGACAGCTCGAGGCGCGCGATACGAAAGCGGCCAAACGGGTCTGCGGCAGCACGATCCTCGGCGAAGGCAAGGCCGAAGCCGAGATCGCCTTCCCCGAACAGAATCCGATCAAAGTCCCCAGCCCGCTGCTCGTCTTCAACGGCGGCGAAAAGGGTGGCAAAGTCACGCTGCTGATCCACACGTTCATCACCGTCCCCGCCCCGACCGCGATCGTCACCACGGTCACGATCAAGCGGAGCGGCAGCGGGATCAAATCGGTGGCGAAAATCCCCGTGATCGCCGGCGGCAGCGGTTCCGCGCTGAGCTTCAACTTCAAGCTCGGCAAAACCTACAGCTACAAAGGCAAGAAGGTCGGCTACTTCGAAGCCAAATGCCCGGACGGCGTCTTCAAGGTCAGCGTGCCGAAGGTCGTCTTCAAAAACGAAGCGCACGAACCCGGCGCGGCAGCACAGACCGTGCTCAAAGGTGGCCTCGCGGTGCCCTGCACGCCGAAGGGCTAGCGCACAGTCACATCGCCGCTTCGTCCCAGGACGAAGCCCGAAAAGGGGCGGCTGAGAGGCCGCCCCTTTTCTATGCCTTCCTGACTTGCGAGATGCCGCTCGGTTGACGAGCGAATATCTGCTGGTACGTTTCGGATGCTAAACAAGAAACGCGCTGTCAAACTGCTGCTTCGGACGGCTGGGTGAAAGGGAGAGAATGCGTAGAGGACTGCTGTTGGCACTTGCCCTGGCATCGATGCTGTCCGTCGGTGCCGTGGCCACCGCACTGGCCACGAGCACGAAGATCCAGGCGGGCGACCTGATCATCACCCTCAGCGGCAGCACCTCGCCGAAGAAGCTGCCGAAGAACGAATACGCGCCCATCGTCACGAACGTCTCCGGCAAGATCAAAACCAGCGACAGCACCCACCCCTCGGCCTTTCGGGAAATCGTCGCCGACTTCGACAAGGACGTAAAGATCGATGTCAAGGGATTCCCCGTCTGCAAGGCGAGTCAGCTCGAGGCAACCAACACCACCGCCGCGAAACGAGCCTGTGGCAAGACTCTCCTCGGCAGTGGCTCGGCTCACGCCGAGATCGCCTTTCCCGAACAATCGCCGATCAAAGTTGCGAGCCCGCTGTTGATATTCAACGGCGGTCAGAAGGGCAGCAAGACGCTGCTCCTGATTCACACCTTCATCACCGTGCCGGCGCCGACCGCGATCGTCACCACCGTGACCGTGCAGAAGAAGGGCCCCGGCCTCCACATGATCGCCAAGATCCCGGTCATCGCCGGTGGCAGCGGCTCCGCCCTCGATTTCAGCTTCAAGCTGGGCAAGAAGTACACCTACAAAGGCGAGAAGCACAGCTACCTGGAAGCGAAATGCCCAGATGGCGTCTTCAAGGTGAACATCCCCAAGGTCCTGTTCAAGAATGAAGCCAAGGTGGAAGGGGTGGCGCCCATCACGGTGCTCAAGGGCGCCCTCGCCGTGCCCTGCACGCCGAAGGGTTGAGCTATTCGCCCTGTTCGAAGGTGTGCTGGTAGATCGTCGCCGCGCCGTTGCCGTAGATCGGCTTGAAGGGGGCCTGCGGGCTGCAGCCCGGGGCGGGGATCGCGGCTGAGTCTTCCTGTTCGGCGAAGGCGTAGCGCTTGAGCCGTTCGTAGAAGTCGGTCGCTTTTTTCACGTCGCCTTCCGTCCTCTGGTTGAAGGCCGGTTCGTTGGGGGTGTTCGGATTGAGCGTCGCAGTGATCCCAGAGCTGCACTGGCCGGTGTGGAAGTTGAGCAGGCCCTTGGCCAGGCGCGCGGCGTAACCCGGCTGGCTGTAGGCGCTGTTGCGGTTGGTGGTGGTGCGGCTGGGATAGGTGGCAAGCGTTTCGGGGCCCAGCGGACCGAGTGCGCGCAGGACGTGGACCTGTTCGCCCTGGGTATTGAGATGGACGCCGTTGCTTGCGGCGGTGACGTTGCCCAGCAGTGAGGTGACCTCGTTCTTGTAGAGGCCGAGGCCGGTGAGAAGCGGGTTGAGGTTGCGCAGGAAGGGATCGAGGGCGCTGAGCAGCACGGGGAAGTCGGCGCGGAGGAACTTGCGCAGTGAGCCGAGGCCGTTCGGCGCCCGGTCGATGACGATTTCGAGCCCTTCAAAGAAGCCCTTTGCCTGCGGTGCCAGGCGCGAGAAGGCAACCAGGGTCGGCGAGAGCTGTTCGGCGGCGGGGACGAGCTGGCGGAACAGCGGATCGGAGTTGAGCGCGAATTCCCGCAGGCGGTCGAAGGTCAGCCGTTGCTCGTCCTCGAAGGTCGGGAAGGCCCGGAACAGCGCTTCGATGTCGCGGTTGCGGGCCGCGGTCGTGCTGAAGACCGCGTTCGAGTTGCGGATCAGGCTGGCCAGCTCGCCTTCGCGGCCGCGCAGGGCGCGGAAGGTCGTGGCGCCGTTGCTGAACAGCTGCTTGACCGCGAGCCGCTGCGTATCGAGCAGGCGGAGGGCCTGGTCGAGTTCGGAGAAGAACGGATCGAGCTCGGCCAGCGCGTTTGAGAACGACTGACCCTGCCCTTCAATCGCGATCGCACCTTCCTGCATCCATTCCTGAAAGGCCTTGCGGGTGCGCACGTCGAAGGTGCGGAAGATCTCGTCGAGCTGCGCCGATTCCGCCACGTTCGCCCTGGCCAGCTTGTCGCCGTCGTGCAGCTGTGGGCCATCGGCATTGCCGGGGGTGAGCTCGACATAGGTCTCGCCCAACAGCGTCTTGGTCCGCAGGATCGCCCTCGTCCCCTTCGGGATCGGCGCGTACTTGTCTTCGATGTCGATCGTCGCCAGCGCCTGCTGGCCGTCAGGAGACTCTTCGATGTTCTGCACTTTGCCGACCGAGACGCCGGAGATGCGCACGTCGGACTGCTGGGCGAGCTGGGTCGCCTCGTTGAACGGGACCTTGATCTCGTACGGCTTGGCCTTGAACGGCGTCGGGCCGCCAAAGGTGATCCAGAGGAAGAGCAGGATGCCGAAGCAGGACAGCGCAAAGCCGGCGATGACCAGTAGCTGCGCGGTGCTGGGGGCTTTCTTGCTCATTCTTCCTTGTATTCGCAGTGGCCCGTTGGATTGCCCGGGACCGGGATTTCTTCAGGCGTGGGGACGCGGGCGCCCTGCGCCAGAGTCCTCAGATAGGGCTTCAGAGGGATCAGGCCATAACCGAGAAAGGACCCGTTGCAGGAGAGCATCAGAACGGCGCGGGAAATCGGCCCGCCGGCATCGGTGAGGTTGAACGTGGCGTTGAGATCGTGGTTGAGCCAGGGCAGGTAGAAGAGGAAGCTCTGCTTCTTGCCCTTCGGCTTGTAGGCGAGCTCGTTGAGCAGGCTGTTGATCGCGCCGAGCGAGTTGCCGAAGCCGCTGACCGACGTGTCGAGGTCGGACGCACCTTCGTTCAGGTGGGTGAGAACCGGCCGAACCTGACGGGTGAACGGCCGCACCTGATCGCGGATCGGCACCGTCGTCTGCCTGAACAGCCGCTCATTGGCCTTGAACGCCGGCACCGAGGCCTGCGCCTGCGGGATCAGGCCCAGCAGCGCCGGCCGGGCCGCGGTCGAGAAGCGGTCGGAGCTTGCCAGCGCCGAGCGCAGGGCGGTCAGGGTCGAGGGGAACTCGACCAGCGATTCCTGGATCGCCTGCTGCTGGTTGGCGAAGTTGCCGAGGACATCCTTGGATGAAGTGACGAAGCGTTCCAGCTCCGCGTCGTGGCGGCCGAGCTCGGTGGTCAGCAGGCCGAAGTCGTGGATCACCCGGGCGAGCGCGACGCGGCGCTGGGCCACGGCCCGGTTGAGATCGGCGATGTAGTGGGAGAAGGGCTGCAGGCGGCGGAAGGCATTGCCGAGCTGACGGCCGCGCCCGCCGATTCCCTGGGCGCCGCCGGCGACCAGAAGCTGCAGGTACTGCTGGGTATCGGCGTCGAGCGTGGAGAGGAAGGCTTCGAACTGGATGCTCGGTTCGGTCCGCGACAGCGGGAAGCGGTAGCCGTCTTCGACCTGATCCTTGCCGCTGCCAGGCGAGATCTCGACGGTCATGTCGTTGAGGTTGGTTTTCGGCCGCAGCAGCAGGCTCGCGTTCGGATGGATCAACTTCAGGTACTTGGGCTCGATGTCCATGCCGACCACGGCGTGCCCGTCTTCGAGGTCGACGGAGGAGATCTTGCCGACCTGGATGCCGGCGATCACCACCGCCTGGCCCTGCCCCGGCGTGACCGCCTGTGCATCGCTGAAGTCCGCCGTGAGGTGGGCGAAGTCTTCGCCGACGAGCGGCGCCCAGGAGGGCAGCGAGGCCTTCTGCTGGGTGAAGATCCACAGCGTCATCACGATCGCCGCTACGGTGAGCACGGCGATCGCGATCGAGTCTTTGCCGCGCCCACGCGCCTGTCGTGAGAGCGAGGCGCGGAAGTGGCGCCAGCGGCTCACCTTGGGGGCCTGCTCGCTCATGGACTCACCGCCGTCAGGCTGGGCGGGCCGACCTGGCCGAGCGAGCCATTGACGTCTGGCACCGGTTGGGTCGAGCAGCGCACGCTGGGCTTCTTCGGCGGACGGCCGCCAAGCTGGGGCTGCACGCCTTCGGGCGCCGCGGCGACATGCGCCCAGTCCTGTTTGTCGGTGCTGAGGTTGCCCGACGGATTCTCCTGTTTGACCAGCGTGCCTCCACCGCCGGGCTGCACCCGCAGGTACGGCCCGTTGCCATCGAAGTTCTGGTCCGCGCCGGCGAAGTTGGCGAGGTAATAGAAGAACTCGCGATAGCTGGGACCGGTGCGGAAGCGGTCTTCGATCGTCTGGTTGCCGGTCGGCACGAAGACCCTGGAGGTGCAGAGGCTGATCCGGTTGATCTGCGGAATCGTGTTCGACTTGCCCGCCTGCGCGGCGCCGGCGAGTCCTGGGCTCGATTCCTGCAGGAGCCTCGCCACGCCGCCGGCCTCCTTGCCGGAAAGCAGCGGCCGCGCCTGCGCGAGCCACGGCTTCGCCGCCGAGATCAGGCTCGGCAGCTCGGCGACCGCGGGACGGAACTCGATCGCCCAGGCACGCAGCGGCGGCAGCGAGCGGTTGAGGCTGACCAGCGACTTGCGCCCGATCCTCAGCGTCGGCGCAAGCCGCCGCACCGTGGTCGAGAGGTTCGTCGACTGGGCCGCGAGCGCGCCGGTGAAGGTGTTGAAGTTGACGATCAGGCCCTGCAGGTCCGCCTCCCGCCGCGCGAGCGCACCGAAGGTTCGGCCGGCGCCGGCGACCAGGCGTGAGAGGTCACCCGGGCTCGTGCCGAGGAAGGCGTTGGTGACCTGAGCGCTGTAGCGGCCGGCGTCGCCGCCGTATTTGAAAGCGCCGTTCAGCCCCTCGGCGCCGCTCTTGCCCTTCACCTCGGGCAGCTGGGTCGCGTCTTCGGCGGCGGTCGGCTTGTGCGTCAGCGCCGTGCCGAAGCTCTCCAGCAGGCTGCTGAGATCGGCGCGCACGGGGGATTGGAGCGCGGTGAGGATCTCGTCGAGCTGGACGCCGGTGGAGGTGTGGCTGACCGGGATCGTCGCGGCGCTATCGAGCTCCGGCGCGCTCGGGCTGCCGGGGTCGAGGTCGATGAAGAAGTTGCCCTCGAGGAAGATCCGCGGGCGGATCTCGGCGAAGGCGTCGTCGTGGATCGGCCGGCCCTTGCCTTCGACAGTGAAGGTGACCTTGGTGTTGTCGCCGTCGCGCCCGACCGAGATCACTTTGCCGACGTCCACCCCGGCGATCCGCACCGGCGAGTTGGTCGAGATGTTGACGCCGTTGGAGAAGGTGGCGTTGAGCGTGTAGCCGTAGCCGGTGAAGGGCACGTGTTTGGTGAATGCCAGATAGGGGCCGACGGTGAATATGAGGATGAAGATCAGCGCGATCGTCACGTTGCTCGGCCGCCACTTGAAGCGGCTGTCGGTGGCGCCGGCCCTGGTGTCGCGCTCAGGTAGGCGTCCCATCAGCCACCTTCCCTCGTCGTCGTGCCCCATAGCTGGGACGCGTGCCCGATCACCGTCTTGCCAGCCGTGTAGCGCTCGTTGCCGGCTTCGCAGACGCCATCCTGACCGGTGCGCGGATAGGGATTGAAATGGAGGTGGTTCTTGCCGGCGGGACCGTTGGCGGGCGCCGAGGAGGGCGCCGACTCGGCGTTGGGCCCGGTCGGCGGCTCGAAGGAGATCGTGGCGAGCCAATTGCCGTTGCCGTTCGATTCGCTGAAGGCGTCGGCGAGATTGCGGAAGACGAGCGTCAGGTAGTTGCAGGTGGTCTGAGCGGGGGCGATGAACTTGATCGACGGCGCGAGGACGTCGTTGGTGTCGATCAGCAGGTCAAGCCCGTTGAAGACGCCGGGGGCGCCCTGGAAGTCGAGCAGCGCTTCCGCCGTCGGGTTCAGCTGCGCGAAGAGCTGCGGCGAGCGGTTGAGGGCGGGAATGCCGGCGCGCAGCGCGGCGTTGATCGTCGGCGAGGTTTCGCCCAGAGCCTTCGCACCCGGCTTGAGCGCGGTGAAGAAGCGGCCGGAATCGCGGAAGAAGGGACGCAGGGCGGGCAGGTCGGCGGTCACCGCTTCCAGCGTCGGCGGCCCCTTGACGATCGTTTCCTGGATGAACGGCCGCGAGACGCGGGCGAAGGCGGCGAAGGTGCGGTCGAGGGCGACGAACATGCTCGCCTGGGTCTCGGCGACCGGGGCCACCGTCGCCGAGAGGTCCTCGAGCGCTTCCCAGAAGCCGCCGAAGTTGGTGCTCGGTTCGACCAGCGTCCGCAGCAACGGCTGGCCGTGTTCGGCGAGGCTGCGCAGAGCCCCGAAGGCGGCGTTGATCTGCGGCCCGCGACCGGCGCAGGCGTTGCCGAAGCCGGCGTTGTTGCGCTGGATCGCGGTGCGGGTCTTCTCGTCGAACATGTCGAAGAACTGATCGATGTCGACCGGTTCCGGCCGGGCGGCCGAGAGCGGGATCGTTTCGCCTGCCTTCAGCCCCCTGGATGAATCGCCGGGGACGATCTGCAGGTACTTCAGCCCCAGCGGCGATTTTGGCCGGATGATCATCGTCGAGTTGGCGGGGATCGGTTCAGCGCTCTTGTCGAGGCTGAGGTCGAGTTCGGCGGCAACTGCGCCGTTTTCGAACTGGACCGGCTTGACCGACTTGACCACGCCGACGCGCGAGCCGCCGATCCGAACCTCGTTGCCTTTGACCAGGGCGGTGGCATTGGGCACCCGGGCCTTGAGGTTGTAGGTCGAGACGAAGGGCAGGCCGTTGTTGGCGTTGTAGGCGAGGAAGACGGCGACGATCACGACCAGGACCGTGACCGCGCCGACGATCACCGGGCTGCTCGCAACTCCCTGTATGCCGCTGCGGTTCCTCATGGGCCCAGGAGGTAGTCGAGGAGGGCACGTTGCGGGGCGGCTGCCTTCGCCGAGGCGCCGAGCTGCTCGCCTTCGCCCAGGCTGGGCGCTTGCGGAGCAGGGGTCGGGGTCGGCGGAGCCGGTCGCGCCGAGCTGGCGGCGGCGGAGGTGCCTCCCGTCTGCGCGCCGAGTTCTTCCTGCAGTTCGCGATAGAGCGCCAGTGCGTCCGAGGCAGACGCCGATTCGCTGGAGCCTTCGCCGTTGAAGTTGGCCGAGCAGCCGGTGGTTGGGGCGGACACGTAGTCGATGCAGTTGGTCAAGGCAAACAGGCTTCGCGTGAAGTGCCCGTACCGATCGAATTCGTTGATGGCCGCGGTGCTGTTGTAGATCAGGTCGACGAGGCCGTCGAACCCGCCGGTCTTCTTCGTGCTGACCAGGAAGTTGGCGAGTTCGGTGGTCGGGCTGGCGCCGCTGCGGGCAACGTCGCGGAGTTTCTTCACCACCGGATCGGCGGCATGGATATTCGGCCCGGCGACTTCGCCGTTGGCGCCGAGCGACTTCAGCGAGACGGTCGAGGCGGCGGAGAACGGGGTCAGCGCCCGCGTCGCCTTGGTCAACGACGGGGCGGCCTTGCCGAGGGATTCGACCACCGGCGTGCCGGAGTTGGAGAAGTATTCGAAGCTGGCCATCGTCTGGCGCAGCTCCCGCAGGAAGCCGGGCAGCTTGCGCAGCGACGCTTCCAGGTCGGTGCCCTTTTCGGCGCTGGCCTGGGCGGCGGCGCCGGCGTTGGAGAAGAAGCCGGCGATGCTGCTGCGCTCGCGTGCAAGCGGCGCGAGGATCTGCTCTGAATCGGTGGCGAGCTGAGCGAGCTGATTGCGCTGGGCGCTGAGGATGCCGAAGATGCGGTCGGTGTCGCGCAGCAGCGGGTTGGCGCGTTTCACCACTTCCTCGATGTCTTCGCCGCGGCCGGCCAAGCCGGCGCCCAGTTCATTGAGGATCAGGCGGAAGCGCTGCACGTAGGTCAGCTGGTTGATGTTGTTGATCAGGTCCGGATCGACACTGGTGCTGTTGTTCTCGAACGGCAGCAGGTACTGGCCGGCGCCCGGCTGCCCGTCGGGGATCTGCTTCAGCGCAGGCGGAAGCTTGGAGTTCGGCGCCCGCGGCAGGGTCGGGCGGCAGTCGACGAACTTCTCGCCGATCAGCGACTGCGGCCGGATCAGGCAGCTGGCATCGCTGCGGAAGTCCTGGAAGCCGGGGTCGGTGATCTTCATCGCGATCACCGCTTTGCCCGGCACGGCCTGCGGCCTGCCGTCCTTGTAGCTGTCGATCTCCCCCGGCATGGTCACGCCGACCGATTCGATTTCGCCGACGGTCGCGCCGGCGACCCGCACTTCCTCACCGGAGACCATGAAGCCGCCGCTGTCGAAGATCCCGCGGACCACGTAGCCGCTGCTGCCGTTGCCGCCGCTCGAGACCAGCACGACCACCACGACGACCGCCGCGACCAGCCCGGCTGCAAGTAGCCATTTCCTCATGGTCCCCCCGGAGGCGCGTCGGCCGGATTGCAGTCGGACGATGGCTCTACGCCGGAGCCGGCGAAGGGCGGTTCGGTGAACGGGTTGGAGCCATCCCCGGCGGACTGGGTGCCGCCGCCGGGACACGGGCGGCGCACGCCGGCGGAGCTGCCGAAGGCGTCGTACTGTTCGCTCGGCGCGATCGGCTCCAGCTTGCCCGTGCTGCCATCGCGCTGGAACAGGTTGAGAGCAACCTGGGCACGGGCGTAGTGCCCGTTGCCGTCGTAGTAGCCGGTGATCTGACCGAGCTTGCCGAGGCCGTTGAAGAAGTCCGGCGTGTAGGCGCGCCACATGCTGAGATCAGGCAGAAAGTCTTCGATCGCCTGTTCGGTGTGCGGGAAGGCCTTCGAAGCCCGCTCCTGCACCGCCGGCAGGAAGCCGAGCGCTTCCGCCGTGTCGTTGGCGAAGCCCTGGCGAGTGGCGCTGAGCCGCAGGTTCTTGAAGACCGGCACGGCTTTGGAGAGCACCGGCCGCAGTTCGCTCAGGAAGGGAGCCAGGTTCTTCGTCGCCGGCTTCGCCGTTTCGACCAGCGGGTCGAGGTCGTCCAGCGCGGCACGCAGGTTGACGAAGGTCGTGTTGCTCTGCCGCATGAACGGCGGCAGCAGCCGCAGCGTCTGGTCGAGTGCTTCATTCTGGCTGGCGATCGCGCCGAAGGCGGTGCTGGCGTTGGAGATCGCGCTGGAGAGCTCGTTGCCGCGCTGGGCGACCGCGGTGGAGAGCTTGCTGGAGCTGACGATGAAGCGTTCGAGCAGGTTCTGATCGGCGTTGAGTTCGCCGACGAACGCGGTCGTGCGGTTCAACGCCGGCCCGAAGTACTTGAAGGTCCGATTGGCATCTTCGCCGCGGTTGCGGAACTGCTCGGCGCTGCCGCGCACGAACTGGCCGAGGGCGCGCCGCACCGGGTTGGGAAAGGTGTTGAGGAACTGGTCGAGGTCGACCTCCGTCGTGGTCGAGCCGAGGCCCAGGGTGGCGCCGTCTTCGAGCGCCGGGCTGCTGTTGGGACCGGGGCTGATCGAGATGTAGTGATTGGCCACGCCGGAGAGCGAGGTGGCGCGGATGACCGCGGTCGAGCCCTCGTGCAGCTCCTGTTCGACGCTGACTTCGATCTCCGCCAGGTTGTCGTCGGTGAGGCCGATGCTTTCCACCGAGCCAACCGCCTGACCGCCGATCAGCACCTGGTTGTCTGGCACGAGCTGGGCGGCATTTTGGAATACGAGCTTGTACTTGTGCCCGCCGTTGCCGCCGAAGAGGACGATGACGAGAGCGATGACGGCGATCGCCAAGGCCGCTATCGCCGCGATTCGGGCGGGCGTCACTCCCCGGGCTTTCGCCGGCCCTTTCTCCTCGCCTAAGGGATTAGCAGCCACGGATCGTCGCTTGCGGTTCCCCCGCCTCCATACAGAGGAACAAGCCGCCGAATCGTATCCGAGCGATCAGCCGCCACGCGTACGGCCCTGCCTGGCTTAACTCGAAGTCAACGCGTTGCATCTCGCACGCTAGACGTTGAGGCGGGGCAGGATTCGCTCCAGCGGTCGCGGCAGCCACCAGACCCGGTCGCCCAGCAGCAGCATCAGCGCCGGCAGGAGGACGATTCGCACCACGGTCGCATCGAGCAGCACCGCAACCGTCAGCCCGATTCCCAGCTGGCTGACGGTTGCGATCGAGGCGCCGGCGAAGGCGACGAAGACGGCCATCATGATCGCCGCCGCGCCGGTGATCACCCGCGCGGTCCGCTCGAGCCCGAACATGATCGCGGCCCTGTTGTCGCCAGCGCGGTCGTAGTGCTCTCGCATGCGAACCAGGAGGAAGACGGCATAGTCGATGGAGAGGCCGAAGACGATGCCGAAGATCGCCGTCGCCCCGACCGCATCGACATAGCTGCGCCCGCCCAGGGGCCAGTCCTCGGGCAGGTTGAAGAGCAGCGTCAGCACACCGAAGGCGACCGCGACCGTGGCAAGGTTGAGTCCGACCGCGATCGCCGCCAGCGGCAGCGCGCGCAGGACGAGGACGAGGACGAGGAAGGTGGCGAGGGTGATCGCCGCGACGACCAGGGGGATTCGCTCACGGGTCACATGGCTGTAGTCGTTGAGCTGGGCGGCGCCGCCGGCGACCCCCGTTTCGAGCCCGGCTTCGCGGCCCAGGGCGTCGGCCTCCGCCCCCAGCCGCTTGTTAAGCGCAATCGAGCCGGGTGAGTTGAAGGTGAAGCGGGAGATCACCAGGATCGCCGCCGCCTGACCGCCGCCGCTCAGGTCGATCGCTTCGGCGGCACGCTCCCGCACCCGCGGCTGGGCGCCGTCGAGCGCCGAGAGCACGAAGAAGCCGGAATCGAACAGGCCGGGAGTAGCGCGCTGGACGCGGCGGGCTTTGCGCTTGAGCGAGGCAGAGCTCGACAGCACCTGGACGGTGGCGCGCCGCAGGCCGGACTGCAGCGGCTGCGATGCGCTGTAGCCGCGGGCGAGGTTTTCTTCGAGCGCCGCAGATCCGTCGCGCAGGCGGGCGAGGCCGGCAGCGAGAGCGGTGGCGCCTGCGCCGAGGCGGGCGACGCCGTCTTCGAGGCTGCCCGCAGCCCGCGCAAGGCGGGCCGAGCCGTGAGCGAGTTTTTTGCCGGCCCCCTCGAGTTTCTGCAGACCATCGGAGAGCCGCGTCGCGCCGCTGCTCAGTCTCTTGACCAAGACGATCCCCGAGACCAGCCAATCGGTGATCTGCTTCGCTTCTTCGGCGTCTTCGACCAGGGTCGATTCCAGCCCGGCAAGTTCGGTTGGCAGTCCCGCGTAGTTCGGCGCGTAGGCGGCGCCGCTGACAGGGTCGGTGCCGCTGACCGCGGCCAGGGCCTGGCGGACGGCTGCCAGCGCTGCGGCGAAGTTGGGGTCGGACTTGCCGGTCGTCATCCCTTCGAGCTGGTCGAGCGCCGCCTTCAGCTGCGCTTCGGCGTCTTCGGCGGGGGGGCGTAGGCGTGGCACAGTCCGTTTCGACGCCTCGTTGAGCGACTTCTGCAGTTTGCGCGAGCGCCCCAACGCGTTGTGGCCCAGGTTCGGGGCGAGGCTCTGCAGAGCGAACTTCACGTTCAGGCCGGCGATCGCGGCCTGGTGTTGGGCGCCGGCGAGGCGGCGAGTGCCGTTGGCGAAGATCCGCAGGGCGCCCACCGCCCGTTCGCTCCCGGCGCCCGCCTGCGACAAGCCGGAGGCGAGGGCGCTCGCGCCTCTCTCCGCCGTCCCGGAACCCGCCGCCAGCAGGCCGGCGCCGTAGCTCGCCTTGGCGATCCCGGCGCGCAGCAGGGCGACTCCAGACGCCGCGCGACCCAGATTGCGACCCAACCGCCCAAGCTGGGCCAAGGGCCCGGTTTCACCGCCGGTGGCAAGCAGGGCGCCGGCCTGGCGCAGGGGCGCCACCGCACGCGAGATCTGCGCCGGACCGATCACCGCCTGAACGCCGGGTTGTGCCGCGATCCGATGCTGCCAGCGACTCAGCGCGGCCAGACGCCGAGGTTCGGTCACGGTGCCTTCCCTGGCGCTGGCAACGACCACGAATGGCGCGTCGTAGCCGGGCCCGATCGAGCGCTCGATCAGTTCGAAGTCCTTCCTGATCGGGTCGTCGTGGGCGAGCTGGGTCTGACTTGGCGGTCCGGTCTTCAGCCCGACCGCCGGCACAGCAAGGAGGAGCACGACCGCGCCGATCGCGATCGCCACCGGTACGGGGCGCCGCAGCGCCGCGGCAACCAGCGTCATCAGGCGCGATCGGCCCTCACCCGGCGCCGGGCCGATCCGCCAGCGATCGACGTTCGGCCCGAGCAGGGTGAGCACGGCGGGTCCGGCGACGACGGCAACGAGGACGCTGAGGGCGACGACGAGGAACAGGGTTGCGGCCAGCGAGCCGAGCAGCGAGCCGGGGACGATGAAGAACGCCACCAGCATCGAGAGCATCAACGTGCTGCCGGCGAAGACCGTGGTGCGGCCCGCCGTGCGCCTGGTGGCACGCGCAGCCTCACGTGGGTCGGCGCCGCTCGCGAGCTCCTCGCGGAAGCGCGAGACCATCAGCAGCGCGTAGTCCACGCCGAGCGCCAGACCCATCATCGTGCAGACGACCAGGGCGAAGGCGTCGACGCTGAACCAGTTGGTCAGGATCGAGAGCAGCCCGCGCGAGCTGATCACGGTAACCGCACCGAAGGCGAGCGGCACGATCGCGGCGACGGGCGAGCGGAAGACGAGCAGCAGGACGATCAGGAGGATCGGCAGCGCGATCAGCTCGCCGCGCTGCGTGGCGGCGATCGAGTCGTCCTGGATTGCCCGCGAGAGCGTCGCGTAGCCGGTTTGCGTCGAGCGCACCGGTGGCTGGATGATCGTTTCGAGGGTCTGGTTGAGCTCGGGGACCGTCTCGTCGACCGCCTGGTCGATGCCGACGTGGAAGTCGGCGATGACGATCGCGCGCCGCGGGCCGGGCCGCAGACGCTGCACGGCACCCCGGTCCCACGGCGAGAGCGTCGTAACCGCCGGGTCGCGGCGCAGCGCGCGGATCAGCGCCGGCCCCTGGCGATCGAGCTGCTTTGCCGGACCGCGCAGGAGGATCACGAACGGCGCGCTTTCGCCGAAATGCTCACGCAGCATTCGGTTCGCGCGGGCGGAGGACGTGCCGGGGATTTCGAGACTGGTCGGGCTGAGCTTGTCCTCGACTCCCGCCCCGAGGATGCCGAGCACGAGAAGCACGGCAAGGGCCGCTGCGAGCACCCGCCGCGGATGGCGCAGCACAGCGCCACGAGCGCTATCGCGATCGTGGCTGGACTTGACGTCCCCCCTTCCCCGGCTCCTGCTTAGCCCCACCGTGCTAGTTTGGCGGTCAGGGATTACGGAGGGGGCTGAAGATGCGGAAGACTCTGTTAAGAACTCTTGTCGTGGTTGGCGTGCTCGCTCTTGTCGGAGCGGGTGCGGCGCACGCGCTCAAGCTGCGCGTCGGGAACATCATCATCGTCGGCGACGGCGGCTTCACCCCGACGACGCTGCCCAAGCACGAAAACGCGCCGATCAAACTCTTCGGCCATGCGACCTTCAAGACCGTCGACGGCACCCGACCTTCGCCGCTGCGCACCTTGACGCTCGAATTCGACAAGCACGGCGCGGTCGAGACGCGCGGCCTCGAAAAATGCACGATGGCGAAACTGGTGGCGACGACGACGAAACAGGCCCGAAAGCTCTGCCCTGAGGCGATCGTCGGCACGGGCTTCGGCACCGCGCTGGTCGAGCTGCCGGAACAGGGGGGGATCAAGGCCTCCTCGCCCTTGACGCTGTTCAACGGACCGGTCAAGCACGGCAACCCGACCGTCCTCGGTCATGCCCACATCGACTATCCCGGGCCGACGACCTACGTCATCCTGATCGAGATCCAGAAGGTCCACCACGGCCGCTACGGGTTCAAAACGGTCGCCAACTTCCCCCGCATCGTCAATGACTACGGCTCTCCTATCTCCGGCCACCTGACGATCGGCCGCGAATGGATGTACCACGGCAAGAGGCTCAGCTATGCCAATGCCCACTGCGCCGACGGACGGCTTCAGGCAAAGGCGCAGTTCACCTTCAAGGACGGCAGCTTCGTCCAGGGCACGGTCTTCAAGCCCTGCAAGGTGCGCAAGTAGCTGCGCCGCCTTGACAGCCGGCGCTACTCTGTGGGTACCTGGCTGTTTAGGAGGCGGCGATGCGTAAGGGCCTATTGGGAATCGGGACGCTGGTCTTGGCGGCGGCGGTGCTGGTCGCTGGCTCGGCAGGGGCGGCCACGGTCCGAGTTGGAACGCTCGTGCTGCACGCCGATGGCGGCTTCGAGCCCCAGCTGCTGCCCAAACGGCGCTACGCGCCGATCCAGTTCCAGGGCTACGGCGAAGTCAAGACCACGGACGGCTCCATTCCACCGGCGCTGCAGCACGTGAAGATCGACTTCGATCGCGATGGCCTGCTCACCACGGCCGGCCTCGCCGTTTGCCGTCCCGCCAAGATCGAAGGGGCATCGCCGCAGCAGGCCCGTCACCGCTGTCGCGGAGCAATGGTCGGCACCGGGCACCTGGCCGCGGCAGTTTCCGTCATTGGACTCGCCCGCCTCGACCTGCGCTCGCCGCTCACCGTGTTCAATGGCCCCCGGCGCGACGGCAACCCGACCGTGGTTCTGCATGCGCAGGCACCGTTCCCGATCTCCGAGACCTACGTGGTGGTCGCCCCGATCGAACGCATCCACAACAGGATCTATGGCTATCGAACCGCCTTCGATGTCCCGCCGATCGCCGGTGGCCTCGGCTCGCTCACCCGCATCGACTCGAAAATCGGGCGCATCTACCGAGTCCACGGCGCCAAGCGCAGCTACGTCTCAGCCCGCTGCTCGGACAGCATCCTGCAGACCCAGGGCTACTTCTCCTTCGCCGATGGCACGGTCATCTACGGCAGCGTCTTCAAGGTCTGTCGCGCCAAGGACTAGGCCTTCCTATACTTGCCGATCCCGGGCCGTTAGCTCAGCTGGTAGAGCAGGAGACTCTTAATCTCAAGGTCGAAGGTTCGAGCCCTTCACGGCCCACTCGCGGGAGCTGCTACCCGCCAGGTACGCCGCCGAGGGTGAGCGGGTTCTGCAGTGCCGCTTTGCCGGCTTCGCTCTGCGCTTTTGCCGCTTCCTTCTTCTGTTTCTGGAAGGCCTTGCTGCGTTTGCGGTATTCCGCCAGCTGTTTTTCGACGGCCTTGGCTTCTGCCTTCGAGGATGCCTTGGCGGCTGCCTGCTTGGTCGCCTTGTCGCCCGCCGCATATTCGCCGTTGAAGTACTGGTAGATCGCCAGGGTGCTGAGCGAGCCGAGGCTGGGCTGCTGTTCGGCGGCGATGCGTTGTGCGGTCACCGCTCGGCTCACGTTTTCTGAGGCTTCCGGCACCGTGCTGCTGCCTTCGGCCATGCGGAGCGAGGTCGCGCCGACGAGCTGCGCCACGGTTGGGCTTGGTTCGTCCGTCTGCTTCAGATAGCGATTCCAGGCTTCCAAAGCGCCGTTGAAATCTTCCTTGGCTTCGGTGGTGAAGGTCGGCGTTTCGGTTGCCGAGGTGACTTCGACCTGGGAGTTGCCGGCGTTGATTCTGGTTCGGGTCAGCGCCAGCAGCAGCTGTTCGTCATCTGGGCTCTTCGCCAGCCGCCCTTCGATCCGTTCGGCCTGTTCGTGGAACACCTTGCTGGCGCTGCTGGAGCTGTTCGAGCTGCCGATCAAACTGGCTATGTTGATCGGGCTGAGAACGAGAAAGAGGCTCGCGCCCATCAACAGGGCGAGGATCGCGTAGACGACCCGGATAACGTGTTTCCGTCGTCCCCGGGTGTCGAAGAGCATTCGTCGCTCGCCGCTCGATGCCATCGCTTCCTATCTCTCCTGCGTAGAGGGTTTGGCCATGCCTCCCGTCGCCCTTGATCTGTCAAAGGCGCGCGCAAGCAAGATACTCAACTCGTACAAAGCAAGCAGGGGAACCATCTCGATCAGCATCGAGACCGGGTCGATACCGGGCAGCGCCGCGGCGACGATCGCGATCACCAGATAGGCATAGCGCCGGTTGGCGCTGAGCTGGGCAACGCTGACGATGCCCAGCCGGGTGACGGCGAGAATCGCCAGCGGCAGCTGGAAGATGATGCCGCCGGCGAGCATCGTCATCGAGAAGAAGCTGTAGTAGTCGCGGGCGCGGACCTGGACGTTGAACTGGCTGTCGTTGAAGCCCAGCAGGAACTTGACCGCGGCCGGCATCACGACGAAGTAGGCGAAGGCGACGCCGGCGAGGAAGAGAAGCGGCGCCATCAGCATGATCGGCAGAGCGACGCGCCGCTCGACGTCGCTGAACGCCGGCAGCACGTAGGCGTAGAGCTGGTAGAGCAGCACCGGCAGGGACAGCACGATCGCCCCATAGGCGGCGGCGGTAAGGGTCGTCGTGAAGGGCTCGGTGACGCCGAAGGTGAGCAGCTGCTTGTGGTTGTCGGGCAGCGGGCCGGAAGCGATTTCGAGCAGCAGGTGGTTCTGCCAGAAGCAGAGCGCCAGCGCGACGCCGAAGGCGGCGGCGCAGACGATCAGCCTGCTGCGCAGCTCATCGAGGTGCTCTACGAGGCTGAGGCGGTCTTCGTGGGAGACCGGCCTGAGGCGGCGGGACATCCCAGACCGGCCTCAGGGCCGCTTGTGTGCGACCGGCTCGGGCTTCTCGTCGACGACCGGGCCGGGATCGCCGGCGGCGATCCCGCGCTGCCCTGCGGGCTCGTCGTCGTCGTCGGCGTGATCGCCGCTGACCGAGCCGCGGAACTCGCGAATGCCCTTGCCCAGCGAACGACCCAGCTCCGGCAGCCGCTTCGGACCGAACACCACCAGGGCGATGATCAGGACGACGATGATCTCGAGGGGACCGATGTTTCCAAGCATCGACCCATGGTAACGGGCGCCAGACCTGATCGGATCAGATCGAATTGAGCGTCTCTCTACCTGATTCTGGGATTTTCTGCGAATGTCGCGGGAAACTGCGGATTAAAACACCGCTTCGCGTGTTCGATAGTCAGAGCATGCACAACGCGAGCCGCACAACGACGAGGGCTGAGGCTGGACTTCACGTCTGTCCCGAGTGCGGCTCGGCGCTGGTGCAGCCAACCCGCTGGGAGCAGACCGCGAAGCGCGGGCACTGGCGGCTCTGGCGGCGCTGCCCGGAGTGCGAGTGGCGCTACGACGGCATCCACGGCGAGCACGAGATCGACGCCTTCGACGAGGCTCTCGACAACGGTGCCGAGGCGCTCGCCGCTGAACTGCAGGAGCTGGAGCGGGAAGGCATGCGGGAAATCGTCAAGGCCTTCTCGACTGCCCTCGCCGCCGACCTGATCACCGCCGACGACTTCCGCGCCTAGACCTCAGCTGTAGCGCTGCACGACGCCGTCGGCGACCAGGTCGAAGAGCTTGCGGCGTTCGGCATCGAACCCGGCCGAGCCGAGCCGCCGCTTGCCTTCGGCGACCATCTCCAGCGCGCGCGAACGGACCTCGCGCAGAGCCCCGCTGGCTTCGATTCGGTCGCAGAGCCGCTCGGCACCGACGGCATCGAGCGAGCCCAACTCGATGGCCTGAATCCCAGGATCGCGCGCGGCGGCGAGGATCAGTGGCAGGGTCACGGTGCCGTCGAGCAGATCGGTGCCACGCGCCTTGCCGGTTCGCTCCGGTGGGCCGGAGACGTCGAGCACGTCGTCGAGCAGCTGAAAGGCAAGGCCGATCGCCGCGCCGAAATCGCCGAGCGCCTGCTCGTCGCGGCCGAGCAGGCAGGCGCATTCGAACAGCGACGCGGTCTTCAGGCGGCAGCGCTCGAGGTAGCGCTGCTCGGCGATCGAGGTGTCATACGCGTCCTGGCGCTGTGCAAGCTCGCCGCGGGCAAGGGCGACCGAGGCGGCGGAGAGCAGCTCGATCGCGCGCAGGTCCCCAGCTTCGGCGAGCAAGGCAAAGGCACGCGAGAAGAGCAGGTCGCCGGCGGCGGTGGCGCGATCGCGACCGGAGGTCGCAGCGATGGTCGGATGGCCACGCCGCAACGGCGCCGCGTCGAGCACGTCGTCATGCACCAGGGTGGCCATGTGGATCAGCTCGATCGCGGTCGCCGCCCGCACCGCCTCGGGGCCGGCCCCTTCGCCCGCGCAGAGCAGGACCAGCATCGGGCGCAGCCGCTTCCCACCGGCATCGAGCGTCATTGCGACGTCGGCGGCCAATGCCTCTCCATGACCCCCAGCCTGCAGTCCCAGCATCTGCTCGACCTCCCCAAGCCGCGCCGGCAGCCAGCGACTGGAGGCGTCGAGAACCGCCGTAACCGGCGGTGGAACTGCCGAGTGGCGGGTCACTCCCCGGCGGCGGCGACGCCGCAATGGATGGCCAAGATCCCTCCCGCCGTCAGCAGCCAGCGGATTCGCTCGAAGCCGGAGGCGTCCATCTTCGCGGCAAGGCCCTGTGGATCGGGGAAGCTGTGGACCGACTCCGCCAGATAGGAGTAGGCCTCGGGGTTTGGCGTGAGGCGACCCAGAACCGGCACGATTCGGTCGAACCAGAGCGAGTAGAAGGTCGAGAAGGGCGGTCGTCGCGGCTCCGTGAACTCCAGGATGACCAGCCTCCCCCCGGGCTTGAGCACGCGGGCCATCTCGCGCAGGCCTCTGTCGCGGTCGGCGAAATTGCGCACACCGAAGCCGACGGTCACAGCATCGAAGCGGTTGTCGTCATAGGGCAGCTGCAGAGCATCAGCCCACTCGAAGCGGACCGGAACCCCTCTGTCTGCAGCCTTCTCGCGCGCCAGATCGAGCATCTGCTCGGAGAAATCGCAGCCCACGACATGCCCGCCGGGCGCTACACGTCGCGCCAGCTCGAACGCCAGATCGCCAGTGCCACAGCAGACATCCAGAATGGCATCGCCGGGCTTGACGTCGGCGCGATCGACCGCGCGCGTCCGCCAGCTGTGATGCAGGCCGGCCGTCATCAGCGAGTTCAGGAGGTCATAACGACCCGCAATCCGATCGAACATGCCCTGCACCTGCTCAGAGAATTGAGCTGATTCCCGCGAAGGCTGGGCGGTGTCCGTCATCGGACCCAGTGTGGCACTCAGTCGAGCGAAGAGAGAAAGTCGGCCAGCTCGTTGAGCTTCTTCGGCGGTAGGTCGCGGAAGGAGGGCATGATTCCCGGGCCGATCTCCACCGAGCGGATGATCGCGGCGCGGGGAATTCGTTCGGCGATGTGGGTCAGTTCGGGGCCCGGCCCGTTGTTGCCGTTCTCGCCCAGCTTGTGACAGGCAAGGCAGCCCAGGCCGGCGACGACCTCCTTGCCGGCCTCGTATTGCGGCGCAACCTTCATGTCGATCTCGGTCGGCGAGCCGCCGGTGGCGCCGAGAAAGGTGAGGTAGGCAATCGAGACGATCGTCAGCACGCCCGCCGTGGTGGCGATCGGCCGGCGCGCCGGATTGCGCTCGGGGCCGCGGTCGTAGAAGGGCAGCAGGAGCAGCAGCACCATGCAGACGGTCGGGATGCCGATCGTCGCGATCGGGACCAGCTCCGGCGGCTTGATCACCCGCAGCACCTCGAAGAGGAAGAAGAAGTACCACTCGGGGCGCGGCACGTAGGTGGTGCTCGTCGGGTCGGCCTTCGGCCCCTGCTCGGCGCCGAGGATGATCGACATGGCGATGATCACGCCGACGACCAGCAGCGCCATCGTCGAGTCCTTCATCACCGCGTAGGGGAAGAAGGGCTTGCCCTTCTTCTTCAGCAGCTCGTACTCCTCGAGGTAGGCCTGCTTGTCGGCGGGCTTCATCCTGCGGGCTCCCCGCCGTTGCCCTCGACGCCTGCCTCCAGCGGCGCCACCGGCGCGGCGGCCTTGGGCTTCTCGGCGTGCAGCCAGGGCGGCGCGGTGGTGCCGAGCTTGACGACGAGATAGAGGTGGGCGCCGATCAGGGCGATCAGCGCGCCGGGGATGAGCAGCATGTGAATCGCGTAGAAGCGCGAGAGCGTCGTCGCGCCCAGCTCGGGCCCGGCGCGCAGGAAGTCGCTCAGGTAGGGGCCGATGACGGGGCCGGTGCCGTTGATGTTGATGCCGACGACCGAGGCCCAGAAGGAGCGCTGGTCGAAGGGCAGCAGGTAGCCGGTGAAGGCCATCGTCATCGTCAGGATGAGGAGCACCACGCCGATCACCCAGTTGAGCTCACGCGGGTACTTGTAGGCGCCGAAGAAGAAGGTGCGTCCCATGTGGAGGAAGATCAGGATCACCATCACGCTCGAGCCCCACTTGTGCATCCCGTGCACGAACTGGCCGAGGAAGACGTCGTTGTTGATGTGGGCGATCGAGGCGTAGGCCTGGGTGGTCGAAGGGGTGTAGAACATCGCCAGGAAGACCCCCGTCGTCGCCTGCACGATGAAGGCGAAGAGCGTCGCCGAGCCGAGCGTGTAGAACCAGTTGGTCCCCTTCGGCACCTTGCGGTAGAGCATCCCGGTGAGGAACCCGGTAGCCGCGGTGCGCTGGTCGACCCAGGCGAGGACGTCGGCGGGGGCATCCTTGGCGCGGTCGCCGAGGCGTGCCGCATCGGAGGGACGCTCGGGCGGCGAAGTCTTCAGATCTGCCGGGGCCGGCCCCTTGCCGCCGTTGCCCTGGCCGGGCTTGGCCGGTTTGCGCAGCGGGGCGGGTATCAGCGAATCGAGCTTCATTTACATCACCCGCTCGGCGGTGGGAAGGTTGACGGACGGGGTGGGTAGAGATACTCCCAGACGCCGCCGGTGAACTCGCCCGGATCGCGGGCGCGGACCGGCTCCAGCTGCGAGGTGACGCTGTAACGCGGGCCGAGCTCGACCTGGCCGTTGCGGATCCGCGCCTGGAAGTGATCGAGCGGGCGCACCGGCGGACCGCCGATGCGCTTGCCTTGGAAGTCGTAGACGCCGCCGTGGCAGGGGCAGATGAAGTTGCCGGCTGCCTCGACGAAGCGCACCGGGCAGCCGAGATGGACGCAGCGGTTGGAGACGGCGACGATCTCCTTCGGGTTCTCACCCAGCTGCTTGGAGCCCTTGCGCACGTAGGCGGTCGTCTTGCCGGCGTCGCCGATGCCCTCCGTTTCGGTGAAGACGACCTGGCGATAGGTGTCTTCGACGAAGTCGTCGAGCGGGCCGACAGCCTCCCAGCGCTCCTTGCCGCGGTGGAAGATCGGCGCCACCGCGAAACCGACCGCCGGCAGGACAATCGCGGCGCCGGCGACGCCGCCCAGTCCCTGGGCCGCGATCGTGAAGGCGCGGCGGCGAGTCATCGACTCGCCCTCGAAGTAGCCGGGTGGGTCGGGCTTCACCCGCTCCGCCGGGCTCTGACCCTCGGTCCCGTTTCGCTTGTTCGCCTCGTCAGCCAATCTTCGTCACTCGACAAGGCCGGGGAGTTTATTGGCTCGGCGGCGAGACCGAAGTTGCGGCGCTCGCGCCGCCCCGGCAGCCTGGGCATTTGTGTACAGAAGATTAACGCCACCGGCGAGGTTGGCGGCCAGGCTGGTATAAGCACCTAGGGTGTTTTCTTGGCCGGCGCCCGGGGCGGGACCGGCAGCATTCGTAGGGAGGGGAGACGAAAATCTGCGGAGCGGCCACCCGCTGATGAAGCGGAAACGACGAGATAAGGACCGCGTCGCCGCCAGCGGCGGCCGTCTGCCGCTGGCGCTGCGCAAGCCGCGCGCGCTGCTCGCCGTGGCTGTCGTCGCGATCGCCATCCTCGCCGTGATCGGCCAGGGGGTGGAGGATCAGCTGCGGCCGACCTCGCTCAACGTCCCGGGCACCGAATCCGGTCGCGCCAGCGACCTGGTGCACCGCTACTTCGGCGACACCGCGCCCTTTGCGATCCTGCTGCAGGGCCCGCCGGCCGAGCTGGACCGGCAGGGGCCGGCGCTGATCCGCAAGCTGCGCACCGATCCGGCCGTCTCAACCGTCTCCCCGTGGGACAAGGGCAGCGTCGGCAATCTGCGGCCCGGTCCCCGTAAGGCGCTGATCCTGGTCGACTTCCACGTCAACGCCGACGAGGCGGTGAAACACACCGTCCCCTACCTCGACCGCACCCTGGAAGAACAGATCACGCCGCCGGTTCGCTCGGCGGAGAGCGGCTTTGCCAGCCTCTCGCGGGCGATCATCGACGAGTCGGTCCACTCGACCGACATGGCCGAGCTGATCGCGATCCCCTTCCTGCTGCTGGTCCTGCTGCTCGTCTTCCGCTCGCCGATCGCCGCGGCGATCCCGCTGGCCTTCGGCGCGGTCACGGTGACCGCCTCGCGCGGCGTGCTGGCGATCGCCGGCCACTGGATAGCGATCGACGGCTTTGCCCTGACCGTCTGCTCGATGATGGGCCTGGCGCTCGGCGTCGATTACGCGCTGCTGATGGTCTCGCGCTTCCGCGAGGAGCTCGAGGCAGGCGCCGAGCCGCTCGAGGCGGCGCGGATGACGCGACGCACCGCCGGGCGCACGACCGCCTTCGCCGGCTCGACCCTCTTCCTGGCGATGCTGGTGACGCTGTTCGTGATGCCGGGAACGCTGCTGATCTCACTGGCGGGCACGGCGATCATCGTCACCGGGATCAGCGTCCTCGTCGCTGCCCTGGTCGGACCGGCGCTGCTGGCCGTGACCGGTCACAACGTCAACCGCTGGCGCATCGGCGGCAGCGGCGACGGCGGCGGGGTGATGACGCTCGTGCGCGGCGCCCTCAGTCGACCACTGGTCGCGGCGCTGCTGATCGGCGCCGTCGTGATGCTCCTGGCGGCGCCGGCGCTGGCGCTGAAGACCGGGCCGCCGAGCGCCCAGCAGCTGCCCTCCTCCAACCCCGCTCGCGAGGAAGCCGAAATGCTGGCCGACGCGATCGGTCCTGGCTGGGAAGCCCCCTTCGTCGTCGTCGCGGTCTCCAACAAGGGGCCGATCACCGAAGGCGACAGCCTCGCCGCGCTGACCCGCTGGCAGCACCGCATCGCCGCTGACCCGGGGGTGCAGGCGGTCATCGGTCCGGCGCCGATCAAACACCAGGTGAAGCCGCTGCAGAAGATCGGCAACGACGCGCTCGCCGGGCGCGGCGAAGCCGATCCGGAACAGCTGACGACGCTGGGCGAAAAGCTCGGCACGGCCGCCGTCGGCGTCCGCAAGCTGCGCTCCGGGATCTCCAAGGCAAGCTACGGCGCCGGCTTGCTCGCCAATGGGACCGGCAGGGCCGGCGAAGGAGCCGAGCAGCTCGAAGGCGGTATCTCGAAGCTCGCTTCCGGAGCGGCCCAGGCCGCCAATGCGATCAGTCGCCTCTCCAGCGGCTCCGGCAAGCTGGCCGACGGCCAGCGTACGGCCGAGCTCGGCGCCTTCTCAGTCCAGGGCGGCTCCGAAGAACTGCTCAGCACCGTCAAGGGCAGGGGCCTGGAGGGGGCGCGCAAGCTGCGCGCAGAACTGAAGCAGAAGGCGGCAGCCGATCCGAGCCTCGAGCCGCAGCTGCGGGAAACCGAACGGCTGGTGGAAGCGCTGGCAATCGCCCGCAACGAAGCGCAGCGCCTCAACGGCCAGGCGATCCGACTGCACGATGGCCAGGAAAAGCTCGTCGACGGCACCGTCAAACTGCACAAAGGCGCCGCCAAGCTGGCCGGCGCCACCGGCCAGCTGCCGGGAGCCCTGGGCAAATTGGAGGGCGGTGCCTCACAGCTGGTCGACGGTCTCGGCCAGCTCCGCGGCGGTGCCGACCAGCTCGAAGAACGCCTCGCCGAAGGCTTCCATCGCTCGCGGCCGCTGCAGACCAATCTGCACCACGGTCACGTCGAAGTGTCGGTCAGCGCCGCCAAGGTCAACCGCAAGGTCGACCGCCTCCGCCGTAACTCGCCGGGAATATTCAATTCCGGCTACTTCGTCCTCTCGACCCTGGCGGGGGCCCCGGAAGAGGAACGCAAGCGCATCGCCGGCATCGTCGAGCTCGAAAACGGCGGTCAGGCCGCGCAGATGATCGTGATTCCCCGCTACACCTTCAACACCAGCGGATCGACCGCGCTGAACGAGCGGCTGAAACGGGATGCGGACGGAATGGCGACTGCCGCCGACGCGACCACCGGCGTCACCGGCGCCGCCGCGGAACTGATCGACTACACCAACGTGATCTCGGAACGGATCCCGATCATGATCGGGGTGATCACGATCGCCACCTTCCTGATCCTGGTCGTGATCCTGCGGGCTGTGCTGCTGGCGGCGATCGCGGTGACGCTCAACCTGGTCACGGTCGCCGTCGCCTTCGGCGTCCTCACGCTGCTCTTCGACGTCCCCCAGGGCTGGCCGCTGGGCGGGCACACCTATGTCGACGCGATCGGCGCCGCGGGGATCTTCGGGATCATCTTCGGGCTCTCGATCGACTACGCGGTGTTCCTGCTGATGCGCATGCGCGAGCACTACGAGAACAACGCCTCCAACGAGGAGGCGATCGTCTTCGGCCTGGAGAAGACCGCGCGAGTGATCACCGGTGCGGCGGCGATCATGATGGCCGTCTTCGTCGCCTTCGCCGGCGCCGACATCGCCACGGTCAGCCAGCTCGGCACCGGCCTGACGGTGGCGGTGCTGCTCGATGCGACCGTGGTGCGGATCGTCCTGCTGCCGGCGCTGATGCTGCTGCTGGGCGAGCGGGTCTGGTGGCTGCCGCGACCGCTGGAGAGGATTCTGCCCGAAATCGATCTTCACGGCTCTCGGGCGGGTTGATACTCGTGCGGGAGATAGGACCTATGTATTTTTGATAGTCGGGTTGATGACAGGGGGATCGGTTGGGCGCATCGCGTCCTCGCCGACCAGCCAGCGCAAAACAGGAGGATTGATCTAGTGGGAAGCTCAGTGAGGATGTCGCCAATGCCGATGCTCGGCCTGGCCCTGTTGGTGGCGATGCTCGTGACGGTCCCCGTCGCGCTGGCTGGCGAAGAAACGGAGATAGACCGCGAAACCTACGTCGAAAGGGTCGAGCCGATCTGCAAGCAGAACACCGAAGCCAACTCGCGCATCCTCAAGGGCGTCAAAGACCAGGTCAAGCAGGGCAAGCTCGGACCGGCGGGGAAGCGCTTCATCCGCGCCTCGGGTGCGCTCGGCAAGTCGGTTACGCAGATCGCCGGGGTACCCCAGCCGACAGCGGACGCGCAGAAGCTGACCAAATGGATCGGCTACCTGAAAAAAGAGAAGACCTTCCTGCAGAAGATCGGCAAGGCCTTGAAGGAGAACGACAAGTACCACGCGCAGAAACTCGCGGTCGAACTCAACAAGAACAACAACAAGGCCAACAACACCGTGATCAGCTTCGGCTTCAAGGAATGCCGAATCGACTCGTCCAGGTTCATCTGAGATGCGTCGCGCCTGGCTGGCAGCGGCAGCGCTGTCGATAGCGCTGAGTGCAGTCGGGGCGGCGCAGGCGGAGGTCGAGCAGCAGGGCAGCGTCGTCGTCGGCTTCGACGGGGGGATTGTGCCGCGGGCGTTGCCCCGCACCGGGCTGGCCCCGGTGGCGGTCACAATCGACAGCTCATTCAAGTCCGCCGAAGGGGCCGACCCGCCGCCGCAGCTGCGCACGATCTCGATCGGGATCAACCACGCCGGCAAGATCTTCGACCGGGGGCTGCCGACGTGCAGGATACGCACGATCCAGCCGGCGACGATCGGCGCGGCGAGGAAGATCTGCGGGTCGGCGATCGTCGGCAGTGGCCACGTCCAGGTTCGCGTCCACCTCGTCAACCAACCGCCATTCACCTTCAAGGGACCACTGCTCGTCTTCCATGCGAAGCGCTCCGGCGGCAACCGGCGACTGCTTGCGCAGGTGTATGGGCGCAAGCCTCCGTCGGCCTTCGTGCTCAACTTCAAGATCGTCGAGAAGGCGGGCACCTTCGGCACGGTGATCAAGACGAATCTGCCGAGCACCGCTCGCAAGTGGGCCTACGTCACCCGCTTCGACATGAAGCTGCGGCGGATCTACACCTACGAAGGTCAGCGGCACAGCTATATAAGCGCCGCCTGCGCCGCTCCAGATGGCTTCCCGGGCGCCGTCTACCCGTTCGCCAGGGCGAACTTCGGCTTCGCCGCCGGCGAGCACGTCACCACCACGCTCGTTCGCGACTGCACGGTCCGCTGAGTCTTCAGGCGCCGGCGATTGCCTCGACGGCATCTGTCCAGGCAGCGGGCACTTGGTCCTCGCGGCCTTCGCTGTGGAGCTGGGCACAGGAGCTGATCAGCTCTGCCAGGACGCGAACGGCCTCGCTGTCGCCGAGGGCTGCGAGGCGTTCGATGCCGAGCGCGTAGAGGTAGTCGCCGGCGAGCAGCGCCAGGTCCGCATCGTGGCCGGCGAGCAGGCGCGACTCGCCGTAGTGGAGGAGGTAGCCCTCGCGCACCGCCTCGACGACCCGCGCGTACTCGCCCGGCGCTGCTGCCGCGCGCGGACCGGCCGCGACCAGGGCGCCGAGCTCCGGCTCGGCGGCCGGATCGACGACGTGCGGAGAGATCGGTGTGTCCTCCGCGCGCAGCTGCGCGGCGAGATCCCGCAGAGCGGCGGCCGGATCACTCACACCAGTGCCTGCTCGAGCGATTCCGCCGCTGCCGTCAGGGTGCGGTCGATCGCCGCCTCATCGTGGGCGAGCGAGACGAACCAGGCCTCGAACTGCGACGGCGGCGGGTAGATGCCGCGGTCGAGCATCGCCCGGCAGAAGCGCGCGTGCGCGTCGAGGTCGCAGGCGGCTGCGCTGGCGAAGTCGACCACCGGAGCTGCGCTGAAGAAGAGGGTGAGCAAGCCGGGAGCCGAGCCGACCTGGAGCGGACGATCAGCGGTGAGCTCGGTGAGACCGGCCGCAAGCCGCTCGGTCAGCGCCGCAAGCCGCTCGTAGGCTTCGGCGTCCAGCTGTCGAAGGGTGGCGAGGCCCGCCGCGACCGCGAGCGGATTGCCAGAGAGGGTGCCCGCCTGGTAAACGTCGCCGGCGGGGGCGATCCGCTCCATCGTCTCCGCCGATCCGCCGAAGGCAGCTGCGGGCAGGCCGCCGCCGAGCACCTTGCCCAGCACGGTCAGGTCCGGTTCGACGCCGTAGATCTCCTGCGCGCCCCCGGCGGCAACCCGGAAACCGCTGATCACCTCGTCGAAGACCAGCAGTGCACCGGCCTCGCGCGTTACCGTGCGGAGGAACTCGAGAAAGCCCTCCTCGGCTGGCACGACCCCCATGTTGGCCGGCAGCGGCTCGGCCAGCAGAGCGGCAACCGGGTGCTCGGCGAGGGCGCGGGAGACGGCCTCACGGTCGTTCCACCCCACCACCACGGTGCCGGCCGTCTGCGCGGCCGTCACTCCCAGGCTGGCTGGAATGGCGAGGGTCGCCAGGCCGGACCCGGCCTCAGCCAGCAGACCGTCGGCATGGCCGTGGTATGCGCCGGCGAACTTGACCACGGTCTCGCGCCCGGTCAGCGCGCGGGCAAGGCGGACCGCGCTCATCGCCGCCTCGGTACCGGAGCTGGTCATGCGCAGCATCTCCACCGAGGGCACGCGAGCGGCGACCTCCTCGGCGAGTTCGACCTCGGCCGCGGTCGCCGCGCCGTAGCTCGTGCCCCGGCCGGCGGCGGCGGTCACCGCCGCGATGACCTCTGGCTGGGCGTGACCGAGGATCAGCGGGCCCCAGGAGCAGACCCAATCGAGGTAGCGATTGCCGTCGACGTCAACCAGCTCACAGCCTTCGCCGCGCTCGATGAAGACCGGATCGCGGCCGATCTGCCGCATCGCCCGCACCGGCGAGTTGACCCCGCCAGGGAGGACTCTCAGGGCGCGGCGGTAAAGCTCCGCCGAGCGCTCGTAACTACGAGTGTTCAGCTTCCCACCGCGCGTAATCGTCGGTGAAGTAGTGCAGGCGGATCTTCTTGTACTCGGTCGAGGAGTAGAGCGTGGCGCGGTCCTCTGGACCGATGCCGCATTCGGCGGCGATCGAGTCGAGGATCGCGTCGCACTCCTGCTTCGAGCGGCCGTGGGCCATGGTGAAGACGCTGTAGGGCCAGTCCTCGTAGGTCGGTCGCTGGTAGCAGTGGGAGATGCCGCGGAAGGAGGCCATCCGGCGGCCGGTCTCGAGGATCTCCGCTTCGGGGACCTTCCAGACACCCATGCCGTTGGCGGAGAAGCCGGCGCGACGGTGATAAAGGATCGCCGCCACCCGGCGCAGCAGCTTGCGGTCGACCATCGAGTGCAGGCGCAGCAGCAGCGCCTCGGTCGAGATCCCCAGCTCAACAGCAGCCGCGTCGTAAGGCCGCTCGATCGCCTCCATCGGCCCCTGCATCGCGCGGATCGTGGCGATGTCGTCCTCGTCGTAGGGCTGGCGCTCGAGCTCGCGCGGCGGTGCCGCCTCGACCGCGGAAGCGAGCGCATCGGTGCCCTTCTCCATCTCCAGGTTCATGTTGATCTTGAACAGGGTGAGGGTGGGCAGCTGGCGCATCGACTCCGCCCCGGTCTGGCGCATCAGCGCCTCCAGGGTGCCGTCCATGCCCAGCGCGGAATCGGGTGGCACGGCGATCGTGAACCAGAGATTGAAGTCGTGGGTGCGCAGGTAGTTGTGCGAGACGCCGGGATGGGCATTGACAGCGGCTGCTGGCCGCTGTGGGTTCTCGGCATCGACTTTCGCCGCGACCAGCATCGACTCGTAGCCGAGCGCGCGGGTGTCGAAGATCGGCGTGATCTCGCGGATGATCCGACCCTCGAGCAGGCGTCGGGTGCGGGCGAGGACGTCCTCCAGATCCAGCTCTGCCTCGGAGGCGAGCAGGGCGAAGGGCTCCGGATCGAGCGCGAAGCTCGACTGCAGCAGGTTCATCAACCGCTTGTCGGTCTCATCGAGCGGGATCGCGGCGCCGTCCTTGCGTGAACGCGCCTTCGACTGCGGGACTTTCACCGGAGCCACTGCGCGGCCTCCTTTGCGTAGTAGGTGACGATCGCGTCGGCGCCGGCGCGGCGGATCGAGGTCAGCGTCTCCACCACCGCCGGGCGCTCGTCGATCCAGCCGTTGGCGGCTGCCGCCTTCAACATCGAGTACTCGCCGGAGACATGGTAGGCGGCAAGCGGAGCGGCGGTCTCCTGCTTGACCCTGCGAACGATGTCGAGGTAGGGGATCGCGGGCTTCACCATCAGCATGTCCGCCCCCTCGTCGAGGTCGAGCCGGGCCTCCCGCACCGCCTCGGCGGCGTTGGCTGGGTCGAGCTGGTAGCCGCGGCGATCGCCGAATTCGGGGCTCGACTCGGCCGCATCGCGAAAAGGTCCGTAGAAGGCCGAGGCGTACTTGGCGCTGTAGGCGATGATCGGCGTGCCGGCGTGGCCCTCCTCGTCGAGCTGGTGGCGGATGATTCCCACCCGGCCGTCCATCATGTCGCTCGGCGCCACCGCGTCGGCACCGGCCGCGGCATGGGAGATCGCGGTTTTGGCCAGCAGCTCCAGCGTCAAGTCGTTGTCCACCTCGCCATCGCGGACGAAGCCGCAGTGGCCGTGCGAGGTGTACTCGCAGAGGCAGACATCGGTGATCACCGTCAGCTCCGGGTGCGCCTCCTTCAGCGCCCGCACCGCCATCTGCACAACGCCCTCGTCGTCGTAGGCGCCCGAGCCGGTCTCGTCCTTGCTGGCCGGCACGCCGAAGAGCAGAATCGCGCCGATCCCGGCGCTGGCGATCTCCGTTGCCTCGGCGAGGAGCTCGGAGATCGAGAAGCGCTCGATCCCGGGCATCGAATCGACTCCTTCGCGCACACCCTCTCCGGCCACGACGAAGACGGGCTGGATCAGGTGAGCTGGCGAGAGGTCGGTCTCGCGAACCAGCCCGCGCAGGGTGTCGGTGCGACGCAGGCGCCGCAGGCGGGTGCTTGGGAACTGCATTGGGGCGAGTTTACGGGAGGGGCAGTAGCGTTCCCCGTCGTGCAGGCGCGGGGGCTGGTCAAGCGTTACGGGGAGCGGGAAGCGCTCAAAGGCGTCGACTTTGCCGCTCAGCCCGGGGAGCTTGTTGGGATCATCGGTCCCAACGGGGCGGGGAAGACGACTCTGCTCTCGATTCTTGCCGGGACCGTGAGGGCGGATGCAGGGGAGGTCGACTCGCCCAATGGAGACGTGGGGTGGGTGCCGCAGCAGGCGGCGCTGTACCGACGGCTGACCGTCGAGGAGAACCTGCTGCTGTTCGCGCGGTTGGAGAAGCACGAGAATCCCCGCGGTGCGGTCGAGGAGATGCTCGATCTGACCGGGCTGGGCGAGCGGCGGAACGACCTCGTCGCCCGCCTCTCCGGCGGCAACCAGCAGCGGATCAATATTGCGATCGGTTTGCTGGCGCGGCCGGCAGTGCTGCTGCTCGACGAGCCAAGCGTGGGACTCGATCCGCGCCAGCGGGCACGGCTGTGGGAGTTCGTCGCCGGGCTGGCTGGGCGGGGGACGGCGGTGGTCTTCTCCACCCACGACATCCAGGAGGCGGAGCGCTACGGGCAGCGGCTGCTGGTTCTTGCCGACGGTGAGAGCCTCTTCGACGGCTCGGCGGCTGAGCTGCGCGGGGCGGTGCGGGGCGAGGCCCCGGAGGCCGCCGGCAGTGACTTCGAGACCGCCTTCGTCGCCTTCCTTCAACACCGGGGCCACTGATGCGCTGGCTGCTGCTCAAGGACCTGCAGATCCTGCGCCGCTCACCGCTGCAGGCGGTGCTCTTGATCGCCTATCCGGTTCTGATCGCGCTGCTGATCGGCTTCGCGATCTCGCGCGAACCCGGCAAGCCACGCGTCGCCTTCCTCAACGAAATCCCACCCGGCGCTCGGGTCGCCAGCGGCAACGGCAAGCTGCCGGCGGTTGGAGTCAACAAGCGGATCTGCAAGCAGGTCGAGTGCGTCGAGGTCGCCAGCCGGGCCGAAGCGGAAGCGAAGGTCCGCGATGGCGACGTCCTCGCGGCGCTGATCCTGCCCAGCGACCTGATCGACCGGCTCAACTCGCTCTCGACCTTGAGCCCGGAAACCCCCGAAGTCGATGTCATCGTCAACGAGGAGAACCCGCTCAAGGCGCAGGCAGTCGACGATCGCGTCACCGCGCTGCTCGCCCAGGCCAACCTCTTCATCGCCCGCCAGATCGCCAAGGAAGGCGGCCGCTACCTCAACCTGGTCGTCGACGGGGGCAATTTCAACGTGCTCGGCCAGCCGGTCGAGATACTCGGGCTGCGGGCAACGGCCTCGATTCTGCAGGCGCTGCGCCCCACGGTTCCGCAAAACCTTCGGGGGGAGCTGGACCGGGTGATCCGCTTCGCCACCCTGGCCCGCGACAACCTCGACGCCGCCGCGCCGCTGATCGACCGCCTGGCGCAGCCGATCGCCGTCGACAAGCAATCGGTCAGCGCCCCCACCCCGCCTCTGGAAATCTTCGCGATCGCCGTAGCGGCGACCCTGACGCTGACCTTCGTCACCCTGCTCCTAGTCGCGGGCTCTCTCGCCCTGGAGCGCGAGGAGAACACCTTCTCCCGACTCACCGCGGGCCTCGTTTCGAAAGCGGCGCTGCTCGCTGAGAAGATCGGCTTGGGTATCGCCGTCGGTTTCGTCGTCACGCTGCTGATGCTCGCCGGCGTGCAGCTCTTCGTCGGGCTCGACTGGAGCCGCTTCGGGCTCTGGCTGGCGGCGATCCTTGCTGGTGCTGCGGCGCTGGGGGCGGCAGGGGCGGCGCTCGGTGCTGCGGCACGCGAGGTGCGCGCCGTCTCCCTGCTTGCCTTCATGATCTCCCTCCCCGTTGCCCTGCTCTCGCTGGTCCCCTCGGGCGCGGTTGGCTCCACCCTCTACGACGCGATCAAGCTGGTTACCGCGCTCTTCCCCTTCAAGCCGGCGCTGCAGGCGATGACCGCGGCACTTGACTCCGCCGGACCGGGCATCGGCGCGCCGCTGCTTCACCTCGCCCTCCTCGTCGTCGCCTACACCGCGATCGCCCGCATCGCCCTGCGCCGCTTCGCGTCCGTCTGAGCGCTCCTCGAGGGATCCAGCCGGTCAGAGCCGGCACAATCCTTCAACGAGGCCATAGGGTGCGCTCGTATGAAGGTGCTCTTCATCGGCGATGTCGTCGGCGGGCCGGGGCGGCGCGGCCTGAAAGCCGCGATGCCCGGGCTGCGCGAGCGGTACCAGCCCGACCTGACGATCGTCAATGGCGAGAACTCCGCCGGCGGGATGGGGATCACCGAGAAGACCGCCGGGACGCTCTTCGATGCCGGCTGCGATGTGATCACCACCGGCAACCACGTCTACCGCCACCGCGAGGCCTACGACTTCCTCGATCGGGCCGAGCGGGTGATCCGGCCGGCCAACTATCCGCACGCGAACCCCGGCAGGGGCCACGTCGTGGTCGAGGCGGGTGGGATGCGGGTCGGTGTGATCAACCTCAGCGGCGCCGTCGGCCTGCAGGTGGCGCGGCTGCCTTTCCACGAGGTCGACAGCATCCTCGAGCGGATCGAAGCCGACTGCGTCGTCGTCGATTTCCACGCCGAAGTGAGCAGCGAGAAGGTCGCTATCGGCTGGCACCTAGACGGCCGCGTTGCCGCCGTCTTCGGCACCCACACCCACGTCCCCACCGCGGATGGACGCGTCCTGCCCGGCGGCACCGCCTTCATCTCCGACGTCGGCATGACCGGCTCGCGCACCAGCGTCCTCGGGGTCAAGCCAGCGCAGGTGCTGGAGGCGATGACCACTCAGATGCCGGTCAAGTTCGAGACGGCTGAGGAGGATGTCTGGGTCATGGGGGCGGTGGTCGAGGTCAACTCCGCAGGGCTTGCCGACTCGATCGAGCAGGTGATGGTGCCTGCTCCCGGTTGATTCCCAGCCCCACCGGCTATTCGACGAGGAGATGCCTCAGGTAGGCCAAGTCGAGCTCGGCACGACGGAAGAACGTGGCGCAGAACGTCGAGCGGTGGCCTACCGGTCGAGAGAGGGTGGCGTCGAACGCCGGACCGGTCAACGCCAAATACGGAGCTCCCGGCAGCGAAACTCTCAGATCCCCTTTCCAGCTGGTCGAGCCATCGGGATTTCGCTGGAAAGTAGCCATGCCTTGGAAAGGAGGCGGCGGAGAGACCGTTGCCGACGACAGCTCGGGAGCGTAGGTGAAGGCCCGTTCCGGGGATTCGACGAAGGCGAAGCGATCGACTCGTATCTGTCCCCGGCGTTCACTGGAGGATGCAGAGAAACCCGTCGACCCGTGTTCTTCCGCCAAGCCCTCGTTGAACACGCTGAAGGAGCGCCTTTGATCACTGCTCACTGCATCAAGGGAGACAGATTCTTCTGGGCCGCTCTTGCCAGGCTTACACACTGACCTGTGGTGATGGTGGTGCGACTTGCACCGCCAGCGGCGCGGGATATGGACGCTCCCACTCGCCCGTACGGCGTCGGCCTCAGTGTACCCGTGCTCGCCCCTGAAGCGGATCGTGCTAACGAAGGTGCCGGTCCGCGTCACTTTGGGCAGTCCCGTACATCGGCGCGGTGGAGTCCGCCGAGTTGACCCACCCGACGGGCGAAACTCAACGGCGATCCGGCCTCGGTTCCCAAACCGCGCTCGCAGGCTATGTGCGGTCACATGGCCGGCGACCACATACGACGCGCCCTCGACAGCACCACTGGGCGAAGCGCTATTCGCGGTGAGCGAAACCTGATCCCCGTAAGTCCACACCGAAATCGAGTAGCGGTGGCTTCCCGACAGGTGGAAATATGCCCGCGGCGAGAAACCGTTTGAAGATTCCGACGCAGCCGGCGCCCCCAGCGCAATGCCGGTGCCACAGATTACGAGCGCCACGAGGACGGCAACGACCAACCGTATGGGCTTCACGAGATTCTCTCCTGCCAGCCTGACTACCGACGGAAGACGGCTTCCCACCGTCTGGAAGTGGTACGTCAGAGATTGTTATTTGGTGACTGGCGGTATTCCTACACGGTCGTCCAGCTAAAGCGACCCCACTTTTTTGGACGACTTGCAATCGAGCGATTTAGCTCATTCCACTAGGGGACGTTTTTCCCGCATGAATTGCAGCTATTTGATGCCATCGCCACGAGGAGCAGGGGATAGAACCAGACTATGTAGAGGTAGAACCAGTGCTCGGCGGTCAGCTGGAGGGAGATCAGGAGAGCTGCCCCCAGTGCCGCTACTTGCCTGAGCGACTTGGTTCGAGGCCAGAAAGCAAAGGTGAGCGCCAGCAGGCCGGTGGCAGCGATGAGCGCTATGCGCAGGGGCTCCAGGCTGGGGACCTGGCCCCAGATGCTGAAGGGGGAGTTGCGGTCGGATTGGTAGGCGATGGTGCGGTTGTAAACCGTGTGCAGGCCCGGGTCTATCGCCGGCCAGAGCATCAGCAGGGTGAGCGTTGCTGCGAAGGCCGCGGTGAAGATGGCGATCGTTCTTGGGCGGGCTCGGTACATGGCGAGCATTGGGGCAAGGACAACGGGGGCGAACTTGGTCAGGGTTGCGAGCGCGGCGAGGACGCCGCGGGCGGCGGGGCGGGTGAGAGTGAGTAGAACTGCCACCAGCAGTGCAGCCACGAGCGTGTCGTTGGAGTTCGACTCGAGTGCGTAGGCGGTGTACGGGTAGGCGGCCCAGCCGAAGGCGAGGGTCGCCGCCAGCCTGCGGCCGGCCGGTCCGGGACGGATGCGGAGTCCGAGCCAGATCAGGAGGGCGAAGGTGAGAAGGTCGAAGGCGACCGCGGCGCCGTGGGCGGCGGGCAGGTCATCCCAGGTGCCATGCCACGGCCAGATCCACTCGAAAGGGACGTAGGCGAGGTAGTTGACCGGCCCGTAGGTGTCGCCCTGGGAGACGTCGCTGGGGAAGTTGTCGTAGATCGGTTCGCCGTGGGAAATCCGATCCGCCCCAACCACGCCGGCGTAGCCGACGTCGATCGCGCCCGAGTCGGCCATGTTGAGCCCGACCCGAACTCCCATCAGGAAGAGTGCGGCGATCAGCAGCCAGGCCGCGGGCCACACCGGCCGGATCCCCCCCTCGGCCCGCCCCCGCAATCCGATCCACAGCGCTCGTCCCAGCAGGTACAGGAGCACCGGGTACTGCAACGGAACCGACACGCCGATTTCGGCTCGGTTGAAGAAGTAGTTGGAGACGCCGAAGCCCAGCAGCACGACCAAGTCCAGCGTCGCAACCCGCCACGGTCTTCGCCAATCGACCAGCCCCACCAGGAACAACACGCACAGCGGCAGGAACACGTAAGGCGCGTTGAGCTTGTGCCCGAAGGCCCCCGAGTACCCCCGCGCCATCTTCCACAGCACCTGGTACCCCGTCCACGACTCGCGCACTTTTCCGCTGTGCGGATCGACGATGACCAGCGCCACCTCTTTGTCGACGGCGAAGTAGGCCACCTCCCAATGCCCTTCGACCATCGACGCGCTGTGCGTCAGGCCGCCGTTCTCACGCATCTCCTTGACCACCTTGGCATCGCGGGTGGCAACCCGAACCGCTTGGTCCTCTCCGATCTCTCCCTTACCCGCGGCGTGCGCCGCAGCTGGAAGCAGCAGTACCACGAGGAGCGGGGCGAGAGCAACAAGTGCGCGCCGAGCTCGGTCCCCCACGGCCGAGGTCACCCGATCCCGAAGTGTTCGAGCACCACCGGCGCAACGTCACGCAGCGTCCACTGCGGGTGCTCAGCGGGATCCTCGGGGCCGCAGCCGACGAACAGCAATGGTCCGAGTGAGTCACCGGCGTGCAGGGAGCCGTGGCTGCCGCCGCCCGCGTGACTCACGCCGCCCCAATCGACCGCCTCATAGCCAGGAGTCAGAGAGACGATGAAGTCGCCGGCGTGCGGTGCGTTGACAGCCGCGAAGACGCGGCTGAGGGCATCCGGATACTCGTCGCTGCGGAAGGTGCGCTCCTCGATCGAGGCCTGCAGTACCGCTGGGTCGCCATCGAGATCCCAGCGCGCACCGCGTAGATCGGCGAGCTGCTTGCCCGGGCGGAAACGCAGTTTGTCGCCCCCACGCTCAACTGCGGCGGCCTCTTCATCCAACCAGCAAACGAGCTCGACCCCCTCGGTCTCAACCAGCCGCCGCCGCACCTCGTCGCGATCGGCGCGCTCGCCCTCGCCAGGCAGCAGATAGACATGCGCCGCGCGGCCGGTCGGGCTGACCGCGAGCTGGGCCTGCCCCGGCTTGTCGTCGGAGGGCGCCAGCACGGTCCAGTCGCGGGCGAGGATGTCGGCCAGCGGCAACCCCCGGCTGACCGGAGTCTGAGCGTGGTCGGCGAGCAGGATCACCGCGTGGTCTTCGAGGAAGCTGTCCAGCCCGCCGCCGGCCTCGACCAGCTCGGCGAAGCAATGGTCTGCCTTGGCGATCGACTCGACGCTGGCTTCGGGACCAAAGCGGTGCGAGTAGTTGTCGTTGTCAGGCAGGGAGAGGAGGAGGAAGTCGTAGCTGCCGCGGCGCTCGAGCTCGGCGGCGCAGCAGGCCGAGTAGCCGTCGCGGCTACCGGGAATCGAGGTCGACTTGCAGGGCACCTCGCGGCTGGCGTAGAGATCGCCGTAGAAGAGCTCGGCCGGGCCCCAGGTGTGATGGCGGAACTTGAGCCGCGTCGTCTCGACCGCGCGGCGCAGCAGGCCGTCGAGCGAGACCTGGTGACGATGCCGACCGCGGTAGATCAGGAATGGCGTGCAGGCCGTGCGCACGCCGGCGTCGTCGAGACGCTCGAAGAGGGTCTCCGCGTCGGGGTTGAGATGAGCCAGGTTCATGTTGTAGACGAGGTCGTAGAGGGCGCGGAAGACGCCGACGGTCCGCGTCGCCTCCAGCGAAGAGCCGTACTCGACGTAGCGGCGCTCCAGCCGGTGAAACCAGTTCATGCCGCTGATCCAGTGCCGGTCGGCGGCGAGGCCGGTGACCATCTCGGCGCAGGCGACCGGGGTCACCGAGGGGAAGCTGGAGACGCAGTCCGCGATCAGGGTCCCCCGTTCCAGCAGCGCGCCGAAGGTCGGCGCCCGCTCCTCCGCCACGGCACGTTCGAGCATGTCGGTCCGCAGCGAATCGACGTAGGTCAGAACCAGTTTCTTCGTCGGCATTGCGCCCGAATGATGAAGACCGCGCGGTGCGGGCCTGCTAGCGGAGCACCCGCAGGCCGGCGTGCTTGCGCTGGGCGCGGCGGTGGCGGGCGACGGCAAGCCAGATCAGGGCAATTATGACCAGCAGCGTGAGCACAGGCAGGAGCAGGGCTGCCGCGACCACCACCAGCGCCGCCAGTGAAACGAGAAAGCCGAGGGCGCCGGTGCGTCCCCCCTCCCGCCGGCTGGCGCCGCTGACGACGTCGCTGATCACCAGGCAGCCGAGGACGGCGCCGACGGCGGCGAAGATCGCCCCGATCAAGCTGCCCAGGTCGGCGGTGCCGGCGAGCAGAAAGCCGACGATCAGCCCGATCACAGCAGCGAGCAGGGTCATCCGGCCGCGGGCCGATCCACGGGTGCCGGTGGTGCCGGCGAGCATGCCGATTGCGATGCCGATGCCGAGCTCGAGCCCGGTGCCTTCGAGGAAGCTCACGTCGAAAACCTACACTTCAACGATGGAAGAGACTCCGCACCGCCGCCGCGCCCACACCCGGCGCAGCGACCTGCAGCGGTACGCCGGCCTCTTCGCGACGCGCACCGGAGTGATGCGTTCCTCGGCGATGCGTGACCTGATGGCGATCACGGCACGCCCCGAGGTGATCTCCCTGGCCGGCGGCCTGCCCGACACCTCGACCTTCCCCGCGGCGACGTTCGCCGCCCAAATGACCCGGATCGCGCAGGAGTCGACCGCCGAGGCGCTTCAGTACGGGCCCACCGAGGGGTTCGCCGAGACGGTCGACTGCATCGTCGAGGTGATGGGCGCCGAGGGCATGCTGCCCGATCCCGATGACGTGATCGTCACCACCGGCGGTCAACAGGCGATCGATCTGATCTGCAAGACGCTGCTCGATCCGGGCGACGTCGTCGTCTGCGAGGCGCCCACCTACCCGGGCGCGGTGCCGGTCTTCTGCAGCTATCAGGCCGAGACGATTCAGATCGACTGCGACGAGAACGGCATGCAGATCGAGGAGCTCGAAGCAGTGCTCGATCTGCTCGCCGAGGAGAACCGCCGGCCGAAATTCGTCTACTCGGTGCCGAGCTTCCAGAACCCCGCGGGGGTGACGATGTCGCTCGAGCGACGGCGACGTCTGGTCGAGCTCGCTCGACAGCGCGAGCTGCTCGTGGTCGAGGACAACCCCTACGGCCTGCTGCGCTTCGGCGGTGAGCCACTGCCGCCCCTCTACCAGCTCGACGGCGGCGACTTCGTCATCTACGTCGGCACCTTCTCCAAGATCCTCTCCCCTGGTATCCGCCTGGGCTGGGCCGTCGCGCCGCCGCCGGTGATGGAGAAGATCGTCCTCGGCAAGCAGGCCTCCGACCTCTGTACCTCGACCCTGACCCAGTACTTCGTGCGCGAGTATTTCGGCGAAGGGCGCTGGCGCGAGTACATCGACAGCCTGGTCGAGATCTATCGCGGCCGCCGCGACACGATGGTCGCCGCGCTGCGCGATCACTTCCCACCCCAGGCCACCTGGACCGAACCCGAAGGAGGCCTCTTCATCTGGGCGACGCTGCCCGAGTACATCGACACCGGCGACCTGCTGGCCAAGGCACTGCGTGAGGACGTCGCCTTTGTCCCCGGGCAGGCCGCCTACGTCGACGAGGGCAGGGGGCGCAGCTCGATGCGACTCAACTTCTCCGGCGTCGGCGAGGAGGAGATCCGCGAGGGCGTGCGACGGATCGGCAAGGCGGTCGCCGAGCAGGTCGAGCTCTACGGTGCCCTGACAGGCGAGCAGGAGGCGGCGGGCCAGACGGAAGTCGAGGCCGGGCGCGAGAGGGAGAGCGGCGAAGCCGACGTCCTTCCCTTCCGCAAGAGCGGCGAGGGCTCGGCTTGAAGGTCGCCGTGCTGAAGGGCGGCCGGTCCTTGGAGCGCGGCGTCTCGCTGCGCTCGGGTGCGCGGGTCGAGGATGCGTTGGAGCAGCGCGGTCACGACGTGGTCCCGATCGACGCGGGTGGGGACTTGGTCAAGCGCCTGACCGCAGAGCGTCCCGATGTCGCCTTCGTCGCCATGCACGGCCTCGGCGGGGAGGACGGCACGGTGCAGGAGCTGCTCGAGATCCTTGGCATTCCCTTCACCGGGCCCGGGGTAGCCGCCTGTGCTCGCTGCATGGACAAGGTCCTCGCCAAGCACGAGCTGCGCGGCGCGGGTGTCCGGACTCCGGATTGGTTCGCCTTCAACGAGACGGCATTCCGCGAGCTCGGTGCCGCCGATGCCCTCAGCGACCTCGAGCAGCGGCTCGGCTTCCCCTTGGTGGTCAAGCCGAGCCGCGGCGGGTCGGCGCTCGGCGTGAAGTTCGCCGCGAGCTGGTTCGAGGTCCCGGAGGCGCTCGTCTCCGCCTTCAGCTACGACAGCCGCGTCCTGCTGGAGCGCTTCCTGGAGGGACGCGAGCTGGCGGTCAGCGTGCTCGGGGATGAGCCCCTGCCGGTGGTCGAAGCGATTCCCAGCGATGGCGACCGCTACGACTTCGAGGCGCGCTACGAGATCGGCCGCACCGAGTTCGTCTGCCCGGCGGAGCTCGGCGAGCAGGACTCGGCGGCGGTCAGCACGGCGGCCCTCAACGCCTACGAGGCGCTCGGCTGCTCCGGTTTCTCCCGCGTCGACCTGATCCTCACCGAGGAGGGCCCGCAGGTGCTCGAGGTCAACGCGATCCCCGGGCTCACCGACACCAGCCTCCTCCCCCAGGCAGCCGAGGCCGCAGGGATGTCGTTCGAGGATCTGGTCGAGCGGATTCTCGAGCTGGCGCTGAAGCCGGCGGCTGCTTAAGAGGTTCCCTCGGCGAAGTCGTCGGGGGTCACCTCGTCGAGGAACTCCTTGAATTTGTCGACGACCTCCTCGGTGTCCTCGACCTCGTGCTCGAACTCGATCGCCGACTCCTCGATCACCTCCTCGGCCGCGAAGATCGGCGCTGAGACGCGGACGGCCAGGGCGAGCGCGTCGGAGGGACGCGAGTCGATCTCCAACTCGGATCCGTTTATCGAGACCGTGATCGAGGCGTAGAAGGTGTTGTCGCGCAGCTCGGTGACGGAGACCCGCTCGCACTTGGCATCGAGCTGCTCGAGCATGTCCGAGAGCAGGTCGTGCGTCATTGGCCGCGGCGTCGAGGCCCCCTGCAGCTTCATCAGGATCGCCGCCGCCTCGGGATGGCCGATCCAGATCGGCAGGAACTGATTGCCGTCAACAGTCTTCAACAAGACGATCGGCTGCTTGCCGACCATGTCGAAGCTGACCCCGTAGATCTGCATCTGCTGCAAAATTCGCTCCGAGCTGAGGTGGGTGCTCATTATAGGTACGGCTTTGGGCCGCTCCGCCGGCAGGCCCGCGGCGTCGCGGCAGTGGGCGATCCTGGATTCGAACCAGGGACCTCGTCCTTATCAGAGACGCGCTCTAACCAACTGAGCTAATCGCCCGAGCTGCGGGCGATGATAGCGGCCAGGGCGAGCGCCTCGTCGAGATCGGCAAAGCGAATCTCGACCGCCACCTCTCCCCCGCGCGGCCTCAGCTTGACCTCGTGGCCGAGGGCTGCCTCGAGCCTGTCGGCGGCGTCCCGCATAGCCGCCGCCTGCTCGGCGCTGACTCTCGCTCTGGTCCCCATCCCCTGTTTTGGCTGGCTGGCCAGCTTAACTCTGTTCTCGGTCTCGCGGACGGACCAACCCCCCTTCGCCGCGGCGCGGGCGAGGCGGCGGCGGACGTCATTGCCTGAGGCCGCGAGCAGGGCGCGGCCGTGGCCCTCGCTGAGCTCGCCGGACTCGAGCAGCTCGAGTGCCTCGTCGGGCAGATCGAGCAGGCGAATCAGGTTGGAGACGGCCGGCCGGCTGCGGCCGATGCGACGCGCCAGATCCTCTTTGGAGAGGCCGAGGTCCTCGACCAGGGCGGCGCAGGCTCGGGCCTCCTCGACCGGGTTGAGGTCCTCGCGGACCATGTTCTCGATCAAGGCCATCTGCAGCCGCTCGGCGTGCTCGGAGTCGCGCACGACAGCCGGCACCTTCTCCAGCCCCGCCTGCTGAGCCGCACGCCAGCGGCGCTCGCCGGCGATCAGCTCGTAGCTGCCGTCGTGGAGAGGGCGGACCAGCAACGGCTGCACAACGCCGCTGCTTTCGATCGAGGAGGCGAGACCGGCCAGAGCTTCGGCGTCGAACTTGGTGCGCGGCTGCTTTGGGTTGGGCTTGATCAAGCTGACCGGCAGCTCACGCAGATCGCCGATGTCGGCGGCCGCCGGGCTCTCGGGCAGGATCGCCGCCAGGCCTCGACCCATACCTCGCTTGGCTTTGCCTTTCCTGGCTGCGCTGCTAGCCACGTCCGGTCAGCTCCCTGGCCAAGGCCTGGTAGGCGTCGGCCCCGCGTGAGGACGGCGCGTGCTCGGTCACGGGCAGGCCGTAGCTCGGCGCCTCGGCGACCCTGACGCTGCGCGGTATGACCGTCTCGAAGACCATTTCGGGGAAATGCTCGCGCAGCTCCCGCTCCACATCCTGGGCGAGGCGCGTGCGCTCGTCATGCATGGTGATCAACAGACCCGACACGTTAAGCCCGGGGTTGAGCTCGCGGCGGATCATCCCAAGGGTGTCGAGGAACTGAACCAGGCCCTCGAGTGCCAGGTACTCAGCCTGAACCGGGACGATCACACGATCGGCGGCCACCAGCGCGTTGACGCTGATCGGCCCGAGCGAGGGTGGGCAGTCGAGCAGCGTGAAGGCGAAGCGCTCGCGCAGCGGGCCGAGCCGCTCGCGCAGCCGCGTCTCGGAGCCATCGAGGCGTGGCAGCTCGACTGCGGCGCCCGCCAAGTCGCGGTTCGCGGGCACCAGCCAGAGGTTGTCGGGGCCGGCGGGCCGTGCGGCCTCGGCGACGGAGACGTCGCCGATCAGGCAGTCATAGGAGGAGGGATGAGCGTCGCGGTCGCCCCCCAGCGCCACCGTCGCGTTGCACTGCGGGTCGAGGTCGACCAGCAGGGTCTGGGAGCCGGCGGCGGCTACACAGGCGGTCAGGTTCACCGCGGTGGTCGTCTTGCCGACCCCGCCCTTCTGGTTTGCCACTGCGTAGACCAAGCCCATGGAGCGCAGACTATTTGCCCTCAGTCACGGGGACGCTTCTTGGCCATTCCGGGGCGCCGAGGGAGGTCTGTGGGCGTCGGGCCGAGCTTGCGCAGGACATGCAGGTGGCGATGTCTGCTGCCAGCCCGGTCGCCCACGTCAAGGAGCCGGTCGGGGTGCACTGCGAGCTGATTGGCCGCTCGTCTCAGCTGCTCCTCCTCCTCGGGGTCTCGTCTGCCCTTCCAGGCGATCAGGACTCCGCCGTCGCATAGGAGCGGCGACGCCAACTCCGCGAGCGTCGACAAGCGGCCCACGGCTCGTGCGGTGACTGCGTCGTAGGACTCTCGCTTCTCGCCGCCTGCAAGCTCCTCCGAGCGCGCGTTGAGGACGATTGCGTTTGGGATTCCGGCCGCGGCGATGGCGCGCTGGATGAATTCGCACTTACGGCCCACCGACTCGATCAGATGGATCTCGGCGGTGGGCAGAGCCACGGCCAGCGGAAGGCCCGGAAACCCAGCCCCAGAGCCGATATCTGCGATTCGCCTGGCTGCTGCCAGCTCGGGGACCTCGAGGCCCGTGAGGCTGTCGGCAATGTGGACCCGCCAGGCGCGCTGGGAGTCGGTGACCGAGCTGACCGAGGCTCTCTCCTCCGCCAACAGCTCCAAGACCCTTGCGAGCGCCTGCCGCTGCTGCGGGTCAAGCGAGGCAGTTGGGTCTTGGCTCACTCCGAGACGAGGGGTGCGACGACGACACAGCGGCGGGGCTCGTCGCCTTCGCTGAAGGTCTCCACCCCGGAGCGCTCTTTGAGGTATTCGTGCACGACCCGCCGTTCCTGGGCGCTCATCGGGTCCATCTCGACGCTGACGTTGCGCTCCAGCGCCTGCTCGGCGGCCCGATCCGCGCGTGCGGTCAGCACCTCTCGGCGCCGCTCACGATAGCCGGATACGTCAAGCACGACCCGTTTCCGATCGCGCAGCCCGCGGAAGGCGGCCTGAAAGCAGAGCAGCTGGAGGGCATCGATCGTCTGCCCCCGTTTGCCGATCAGCAGCCCGTAGTCGTCCTCACCGGAGATAACCGCCTCAATCCGGTCATCGTCCTCCCGAATCTCAACCTCACCATCAAGGTCAAGCTCGTCGAGAACACCCTCAACAAGCTCCTTGACACGCTCCGAGGGCTCCTCCGGCCAGTTCATCTCATCACTCACAGCTCGCACCCTATTCCAGCCAGCGTGGCATATGGGGGTCGGGTGCTCCTGACCCCTCTCTTCAGCTCAGCAAGAGACGGGATGGTCCAATCAGAAAGCTCAACGAGGGTGGGCGGCTTCACAGGCGCGGGGAGTGGTTCTGGAGTGCCTCGCGAAGCGGCGCACCGGCGAGTGATTCCAGCCGCGAAGCGGCCCCAACATAGTGAGCGGAGGCCGAAGGCGAAGCGAACCCAGGCACCTCCAGAACCACTCCCCGCGCCTGGAGGAGCTTCCGTTACCTGCGCCGCTTCTTCTTTTTCGGCGGAGGCGGAGGCGGCTTCGCTGCCGCCGCCTGCTCAGGCGTGGCTACCGCTGGGGCGGGGATGAGGCGTTGGATCGTGTATTGCTGGCCGATCGTCCAGAAGTTGGTCGTGATCCAGTAGAGGACGAGGCCGGCTGGGAAGTTGATTATGAAGGGGACGAAGACGAAGGGCAGGAGAAGCATCATCGTGCGCTGGCTTTTGTCAGCCGTGACCGCCATGATCAGGCCCGAGACGAGCTGGGTGCCTACGTAGAGGATGAGGAGGGCGATCAGTTCGCCCCCCGTGGCCTTGGCGGTCAGGTCGTGGATGAAGAGAAAGGACGCTTCGCTGCCGCAGTGGCCAGCTTCGCAGCCAATATCGGCTGGCAGCTCGTGGCGGAGTACGTAGAAGAGAGTGATGAAGACCGGAAACTGGGCGATCAGCGGGATGCAGGAGGCAAAAGGGTTGACTTTGTTCTCCTGGTAGAAGCGCATCATCTCCTGCTGCATGCGTTTCTGGTCGTTCTTGTACTTCTCTTTGATCTCCTTCAGCTGCGGCTGCAGGGCCTGCAGGGCGCGCATGCCTTTCAGCGATTTGTAGGTGAGCGGGATCAGCAGCGCTCTGGTGCAGATCGTCAGGGCGATGATCGACATCCCCCAGCTGAGACCAGCGCTGTCGTGGAAGAACTGGAGGACCGAGTTGGCGATATCGATCAGCGGCTGGAGGATGTTGGCTGCGGGAATCACGTGTGAGCTCCGTGGTGGCGGTGGTACTTGGCGGGGTCAACCGGACCGACGCGCAGCGTGAAGCGGTCGGGAACGGGATCGAAGCCGCCGTGGCTGAAGGGGTTGCAACGCAACAGGCGCCAGCAGGCAAGCAGCAGTCCGCGCACCGGGCCAAAGCGGCGAATCGATTGAGTCGCGTAGGCGGAGCAAGTCGGCTCGTAGCGGCAGCGGCGGGGCAGAGAGGGCGAGATCCAGCGCTGGTAGGCCTCGATCGGCGATAGCAGGAGGCGTTTCACGTGGAACGCTCCCCGGGATCGGTGTGCTGGAGTGCCTCTTCGAGGCTTGTCCTGACCCCATCGGTGCCCTCGCGTTCGATCAGCGCGCCGATCTCGGGACGCGCCACGAGGACGAAGTCGTGCTGCTCGGGCAGACGCTCGGCCAGGGACCAGAAGGCCTCACGCAGCGTACGCTTGACCTTGTTGCGGTCGACGGCGCCGCCGACCTTGCGGCTGGCGGAGACACCGAGCCTCACATCACCGGTGTCCTCGTCCTTGCGCGGAAAGCTGTAGAGCACGAGATAGCGCGTGGCGTGGGATGAGCCGTCGCGATAGACGCGGTCGAACTCGCCGCTGCGCGAGAGGCGGCGTCGCTTCGGCATGCCTACGGCGTGAGCCGCTTCCGGCCTTTGCTTCGGCGCCGCTTCAGGATCGCGCGTCCGCTGCGCGTCCGCATCCTCGCCCGGAAACCGTGGGTCTTGGCCCGCTTTCGCCTCTTCGGCTGATAGGTCCGCTTCATTGGCCGTCGCAGTATACGGACGCGTCCGCAGCGCGGGAGGATCGTCGCATGGCGGCGTGAAGAATCTTTCTGCGGGATTTGCGACTCCTCCAAATCCGGACAGGCAGGACGCCGCTATCGTCGATCGCCCGTGCCTGATGACTGTCCCGAACAGAAACTCGATGCCCTTTGGGAGGAGGTCCGGGGACGACTGCGAACGGCGGTCCCCCAGTCGACCTTCGAGATCTGGTTGGAGCCTCTGCGGCCGGTGGGAGCTCAAGCCGGGACGCTCTACCTGAAAGCGCCGGACGGGATCCGAACCTGGGTGGAACGACGCTATGCCTCGCTCCTGCGCGAAGCGCTGGAGGGCAGCGGCGCCTCGCTCACCGAGATTGCCTTCGTAAGGGGCGACGGCGCCGAGGTAGCCGAGTCCGCCCCCGTCGCAGCGGTTGAACTCAACCCCAACTACACATTTGAGCGCTTTGTCATCGGCGAGGGCAACCGAGTCGCCCACGCGGCTGCTTTGGCCGTCGCCGAGACCCCATCGGAGGCCTACAACCCGCTCTTCCTGCATGGCCCGCCGGGGCTGGGAAAGACCCATCTGCTCGGCGCGATCGCCAACTATCTTCGCGCAAATGCGCCTGGCCTCAGCGTCCGCTACACGACCGCCGAGGGCTTCACCAACGAGTTCGTCGGCGCCTTGCGCGCGAGCGGCGCCGAGGGCTTCAAGAACCGCTACCGCGACCTCGATGTCCTGCTCGTCGACGACGTCCAGTTCCTGCAAGGCAAGCAGCACACCGAAGAGGAGTTCTTCCACACCTTCAACGCTCTCTACGAGGGCGGCAGCCAGCTCGTGCTCTCGGCTGATCGCCTTCCCAGCGAGCTCTCCACCCTGGAGGCTCGCCTGCGTGACCGCTTCGAGTGGGGGTTGACGATCCCGGTCGAACCGCCCGATCTGGCCACCCGGCTCACCGTCCTTCAACGACTCGCCCGCGAGGCCGGCCTCAATACCGATGACCGCGACGCGCTCGCCGAGCTTGCGGGGCGGATCGACGCCAACATTCGCCGCCTGCATGGCGCCCTGACCAAGGTGATCGCCCACGCCTCGCTGACCGCCAAGCCGCTCAGCCCGGAGCTGATCGCCGAGCTCATCCCCAGCCGCTCGCATTCGAGCCAGCCGACGACGGTGGAAGACATTCAACAGCAGGTCGCCTCGAGCTTTGGCATCTCCCGCGCCGAGCTCGTTGGCGGCAGCCGCGCCACCACCCCCCTTCGTGCCCGCCAGGTGGCGATCCTCCTCACCCGCGAGGCAACCGACCTGTCCCTGCCTCAAATCGGCCGCCTCTACGGCGGCCGGGATCACTCGACCATCCTCAACTCGCTGCGTCGTGCCGAAGCGACCTTGAGCGACGATCCCGACCTCGCTCACCGGGTCAGTGAGCTTCGCTCCTCTATCCACAGCTCTCCAGGCGAGGCTGCCTGACCGCCGATCACGCTGTAAGAATCAAACTTCTCCACAGACACCTCCACAGGCTGAAAACCCCATGATCATGCCGATTTCCAATGGTCCTAGCTGTTTCCACAAGCGCTAATCCAACTCAAGAGGACATCAGTCATTTGAAGCTGACCACCAAACGCGACGAGCTTGTCTCAAAGCTTTCCATCGTCTCGCGAGCTGTTTCAACTCGCGCCGCGACTCAAGCGCTTTCAGGAATCCTCCTGAGCGCAACCGATGACGGCGTCACCCTGGCGTCTACCGATGGCGAGATGGGGTTGCGCACGATGCTGGCGGCCGACGTCGCCGGCACCGGCTCTGTCCTGCTCCCCGGCCGGCTGCTCTCCGAGCTCGCCCGCTCGCTGGGTGATGAGACCGTTGAGATCGAGCAGCGCGAGTCCGAGCGTGATGTGGAGATCCGCAGCGGTGGATCCAGCTTCCACCTTCGCGTCCTCCCCGCCGAGGATTTCCCCAACCTCCCCGCCGAGGGCCCGGAGCCCCTGAAGATTCCAGCGGCCGCGCTTGCCGAGACGATCGAGCTTGTTGCCCGTGCAGCGTCCCGCGACGATATGCGACCGGTGCTGACCGGGGTCCTCGTCACGGCCTCTGCTCAAGAGATGACGATGGTCGCGACCGACTCCTACCGACTGGCAGTCAAGCGCACCGAGCTCGAGAGTTCGATCGGCGGCGAACTCGAAGCAAATATTCCGGCCAAGGCGCTGCGCGAGCTCGGCCGCCTCGTCGCCGCCGGCGGGGTCGAGGAGGTTGCCGTAAGCCTGCTGCCGAATCAGGCTGTGTTCAAGGCAGGGGCGATTCTCCTCAATACGAGGTTGATCGACGGCCAATTCCCCAACTTTCGACAACTCCTGCCCGAGTCCTACGAGCACGATGTGCGTCTACCGCGGCCGGAATTCCTCGATGTCGCCCGCCGGGTAAGTCAGCTGGCTCAGCGCAACGCGCCGCTGCGGCTTTCGCTCTCGCAGGGCGAGCTGAAGATCTCGGCATCGACCCCTGACGTTGGCGATGCCGAGGAGGCGATGCCGGCCGCCTTCGAGGGTGAGCCGCTGGAGATCGGCTTCAATCCAGAGTTCCTGCGCGACGGAATCGAGAGCGTCGAAGGCGACGAGGTGATGCTGCGGTTGATCTCACCGCTTCGACCGGGCCTGCTGCAGCCCGTCGACAACGAAGATTTCCGCTATCTCGTGATGCCGATCCGCCTCAACGTGTAGGCGGGAGGGCCGATGTTGGTCACCGCCGTCGAAGCGAGGCCGCTGCGCAACCTGGCCGACGTGCGAGTTGAGCTGGGGGAGGGGATCGTCAGCCTGGTTGGGCCCAACGGCGCCGGCAAGACGAATCTGCTCGAGGCCCTCTACTTCGCTCTGACCGGCCGCTCGTTTCGAACCGCGGACCGGCGCGAGTTGATTCCGTTCGGCGGTCAGCTTGCCCGTGCCGAGGCCGCCATACGGGACGGAAACGGGATCGAGCGTCGTCTTCTGGCTGCGGTCAGCCGCGCGGAGGGACGCCGTCACCTGCTCGACGGCAAGGCAGCCGACACGGCGGAACTCGCCCGCAGCCGCCCACCCGTCGCGGTTTTCTCGCCGGATCGGCTGACGCTGATCAAGGGGGGGCCAGCCGAGCGACGCGCCCACCTCGATCGCTACGTCGGGGCCCGCTGGCCCTCGCGCGCCGATCTGCGTCAGCGCTACGGCCAGGTGCTCGCGCAGCGCAACGCTCTGCTGGGCCGTCTTGCGGCCGGCCGACCGGCTGCCGGCGACTTGGACGTCTGGGACGCAGCGCTGGCCGAGATCGCCGCCGCGCTGATCGCCGCTCGCTCCGAGGCGGTCAGCGAGCTGGCGGCGCCCTTCACGGCGGCAGCCGAGGACTTGGGGCTCTTGGGTGGGGGCGCACTCGAGTACGCACCGCGAGCCAGCGGCAGCTCGACGCAGATTCGCGCGGGCCTGGCCGAGCGACGCGAGACCGATCTGCGGCTTGGGCGCAGCTCATGGGGTCCGCACCTGGACGAGCTGAAGATCGACCTGGCTGGCAGGTCGCTACGTCGCTACGGGTCACAGGGCCAGCAGCGCGCGGCGCTGCTGGCCCTGCTCTTCGCCGAGCGTGAGGCGCTGCTTGCGGCGCACCAGGTGGTGCCGCTGCTGCTGCTCGACGATGTGATGAGCGAGCTCGATCCCGAGCGCCGCAGTCGGTTGGTCGCGCGGCTCGGGACCGGTGGGCAGGCGCTGATAACCGCTGCGTCTGAGGAGTCGGTGCCACCCCGCGCGCTGGAGCGCTCGCTGCGACTTCCCTTCGATGCCGCCCAGGCCGTCGCAGCATGAGTCGCCGTCGAGCACCGCGTCCCGCCGCCGCCGCGCTCCGCGCGGCCCTGGACCGGGCGGCTCCGAAGACGCAGCTCGCAGCGCTGCAGTCCGTTTGGGCGGAGGTTGTCGGTGAGCGCGTGGCTGCCGCCGCGAGACCTGTCTCGGAGCGCGCCGGGACGGTCACCGTGGTCTGCGCGGACCCCGTTTGGGCGGAGGAGCTCGACCTCATGCAGGGACGGGTTCTGCAGGGTTTGTGCGAGCGCCTGGGCGACGATGCACCGCAGACTTTGCGCTTTCGTGTGGAAGACGGGGCAGATTAGCCACATTTTCCGTGATTTGCAGGTATTTTATCTGTGATCGGCGGACGTTCCAGGAGGTCGAACTGGTATCCTTATGTCAACTCGATTTATGCCCCGACCAGGCGCGCCGAGTGCGCCAGGCGGTCGGGGTTTTCTGTGAAACGCGGAAAGGACCAGTTGCCTAATTCGAAAGAGAAAGCCGGTGGGGGCAAGGCGAGGAAAAGCGACTCATACGGCGCCAAGGACATCACCGTCCTCGAGGGTCTCGAAGCCGTCCGCAAGCGCCCCGGCATGTACATCGGCTCGACCGGGCCCCGCGGGCTCCACCATCTCGTCTACGAGGTGGTCGACAATTCGGTTGACGAGGCGATCGCCGGCCACTGCAGCGAAGTACGGGTGGTCCTGCATCCGGACGACAGCTGCACCGTCTCCGACGACGGCCGCGGTATTCCGGTCGAAGAGCTGAAGAAGGAGAAACGCCCGGCGGCCGAGGTCGTGTTGACCACGCTGCACGCCGGCGGCAAGTTCGGCGATGGCGGCGGCTACAAAGTCTCGGGCGGCCTGCACGGAGTGGGGGTCTCCGTCGTCAACGCGCTCTCCGAGAAGCTGCACCTTCAGATCAACCGCGACGGCCACGTCTGGAGCCAGGACTACGAGCGGGGCAAGCCCCAAGGACCGCTCGCCGAAGGCGAGGCCACGAAGGAGACCGGCACGACGCTGACCTTTCAGCCCGACCCCGAGATCTTCGAGGAGGTCGAGTTCGACTTCCAGACCCTGGCCGAGCGGCTGCGCGAGACCGCGTTCCTCACTCGCGGCCTGAAGATCGAACTGGTCGACGAGCGCGGTCAGACCAATAGCGTCACCTTTCAATACGAGGGTGGGATCGAGGACTTCGTCCGCCATCTCAACGAGAACAAGGACACGCTGCACCGCAAGACGATCTTCTTCGATGGCGAAGAGGAGGAGGGCCAGGTCGAGGTGGCGATGCAGTGGAACGCCTCCTACCAGGAGTCGATCTTCAGCTTCGCCAACAACATCAACACCCATGAGGGTGGCTCCCATCTCTCCGGCTTTCGCTCCGCCCTGACCCGGACGCTGAACGCCTACGCACGCAACAAAGGCCTGCTCAAGGAGAAGGACGGCAACCTCGGCGGCGAGGACGTGCGCGAGGGACTCACCGCGGTGATCTCGGTCAAGCTCCACGACCCGCAGTTCGAGGGACAGACCAAGACCAAACTCGGCAACCCGCCGATCCGGGGCCTGGTCGAGGAGATCGTCAACCGCAAGCTGGCCGAGTTCCTCGAGGAGAACCCCGGTGATGCGCGGCGGATCATCACCAAGGCGATCGACGCCTCGCGGGCTCGCGACGCCGCCCGCAAAGCGCGAGATCTCACCCGCCGCAAGTCGGCGTTGGAGAACTCGACCCTGCCTGGCAAGCTGGCGGACTGCACGGTCAAGGACCCGCGCGATGCCGAGCTGTTCGTGGTCGAGGGCGACTCCGCCGGCGGCTCGGCGAAGCAGGCCCGCGACCGTTCCACTCAGGCGGTGCTGCCGCTGCGCGGCAAGATCATCAACGTCGAGAAGAGCCGCATCGACAAGGTGCTGGCCAACAACGAGGTGCAGGCGCTGATCACCGCGATCGGCACGGGCGTCCACGAGGAGTTCAACCTGGAGGACGCCAGGTACCACAAAATCGTGATGGCGACCGACGCCGACGTCGACGGCGCCCACATCCGCACCCTCGTCCTCACCTTCCTCTACCGGCAGATGCCCGAGCTGATCGATGCTGGCTACGTCTACATCGCCAAACCACCGCTCTACCGCGTCAAGCAGGGCAATCAGGAGACCTATCTGGAGCGCGAGTCCGAACTCGAGGAGCTGCTGCTGCGCGACAAGCTCGAGGAGATCGAGGTCGCCGACGCAAACGGCAAGACGACCAAGCTGAGCAAGAGCCGCTGGCAGAGCTACACCCGGCGGGCCAAAGAGTACGAGGGCTGGGGCTCCTCGCTGCAGGCCGAGTTCGGGCACGAGACCGTGCGCTTCCTCGAGGAGTCGAGCCTGCTCGACGAGGAGGTCGCGACTCTTGCCGGCGCCCGCAAGGTCCTCGCCGCCGAGGCGGCCGAGGCCGACCCCTTCGAGACCGAGGTGGTCGAGGACTCGGAGGCGGGCCTGATCGTGAAGGCGATCGAACGCAAGAGCGGCCTTGCGCGCACCCACCGTCTGCCACGCGAGCTGTTCGAGCACCACGACTACCGCAAATTCGCCGAGGTGCACGCGGCGCTGCTCAAGCAGGTCGGACGCGCTCCGTTCGAGGTCCGCTTCGGCGGGCGAACCTCGGAGGCGCTCTCCTTCCAGGCGCTGCGCCCAGCGGTACTCGAGCTCGCCCGCCACGGCGTCCAGCTGACCCGCTTCAAGGGCCTCGGCGAGATGAACGCCGACCAGCTGCGCGAGACGACGATGGACCCGGCGACGCGCACCCTCGCCCGGGTCACCCTCGACGACGCAACCGCCGCCGACCAGATCTTCTCGATGCTGATGGGCGACCAGGTCGGTCCGCGCCGCGACTTCATCGAGTCGAACGCGAAGGACGTGAAATTCCTTGACGTCTAGCGAGGGCGATCGCTGATGGCGCTTGAGGCCCTGACCGGGAAGATCGAAGAGCGCGAGCTCGAGAAGGAGATGCGCTCCTCGTACCTCGATTACGCGATGAGCGTGATCGTCGGCCGGGCGCTGCCCGACGTCCGCGACGGGCTCAAGCCCGTCCACCGCCGCGTGCTCTACGCGATGCACGACATCGGCCTGCAGCCCACCCGCGCCTACCGCAAGTGCGCCTTCATCGTCGGCGAGGTGATGGGCAAGTACCACCCGCACGGCGACTCGGCGATCTACGACACGTTGGTGCGAATGGCGCAGGAGTTCTCCCTGCGCTACCCCCTGGTCGACGGCCAGGGCAACTTCGGCTCGATCGACGACGACCCGGCGGCGGCGATGAGGTACACCGAGGCGCGTCTGGGGCGGCTTGCCACCGAGCTGCTGCGCGACATCGACGCCGACACGGTCGACTTCGGGCCCAACTACGACGAATCAACCCAGGAGCCGCTGATCCTGCCGGCGCGGTTCCCGAATCTCCTGGTCAACGGGGCTTCGGGGATCGCGGTTGGGATGGCCACCAACATCCCGCCACACAACCTGCGCGAGGCCGCCGGCGCTGTCAATGCCTACATCGATGACCCCGGGATCGATTTGGCTGGATTGATGGAGCACGTCAAGGGTCCCGACTTCCCCGGCGGCGGGATCATGAGCCTGGAGGGCATCCGCGACGCCTACGCCTCCGGCCGCGGCTCGGTCAAGGTGCGCGCTCGCGCCCACGTCGAGCCGCTCAAGGGCGGCAAGGACGCGATCGTCGTCACCGAGCTGCCCTTCATGGTCAAGAAGGGCGGCGACAACGGCCTGATCACCAAGATCGCCGACCTCGTCCGCGACAAGAAACTGGAGGGGATCTCCGACCTGCGCGACGAGTCCGACCGCTCCGGCATGCGCCTGGTGATCGAGCTGAAGCGCGGCGGCCACCCGGCCAAGGTGGTGCTCAACAACCTCTACAAGAAAACCGGGATGCAGACCAGCTTCGGGATCAACATGGTGGCGCTGGTCGACGGGGTGCCGCGCACCCTGAGCCTGCTCGAGCTGGTCAAGTACTACGTCCAGCACCAGCGCGAGGTGGTCACCCGCCGCACCCAGTACGAACTGCGCCGCGCCGAGGCTCGCGCCCACATCCTCGAGGGACTGCTGATCGCCCTCGACAACCTCGACGCGGTGATCAAGTTGATCCGCGGCTCGGCCGACCCGGACGAGGCACGCGACGGCCTGATCTCCCAGTTCGAGCTGTCTCGCGAGCAGGCGCAGGCGATCCTCGACATGCGCCTGCAGCGGCTGACCGCGCTGGAGGCCGACAAAGTGCGCGCCGAGCACGCCGACCTGCTCGAGCGGATCGGCGAGCTGCGCACGATCCTCGGCGACGAGGCGAGGGTGCTGGGCCTGGTCAAGGAGGAGCTGGCGGAGATCGTCGGCTCCTACGGCGATGAGCGCCGCACCGAAATCGCCCACTTCGAGGGCGACGTCGGGATCGAGGACATGATCGCCGATCAGCAGATGGTGATCTCGCTGACCGCCTCCGACTACGTCAAGCGACTGCCGCTGGCGACCTACCGTCAGCAGCGCCGCGGCGGCGTCGGCGTGATGGGGATGAACCTCAAGGAGGACGACTACATCGCCCACCTGCACATTTGCTCGACCCACGACTACCTGCTCTTCTTCACCAACAAGGGCAAGGTCTACCGGCTCAAGGTCTACGAGCTGCCGGAGGGCTCGCGCACGGCCAAAGGCAGCGCCCTGGTCAACCTGCTGCCGCTGCGCGAGGGCGAGCGGGTGATGGCGGTGATCCCCACCCGCGACTTCAAAGAGAACAAGTACCTCGCCTTCGCCACCGCCAAGGGGATGATCAAGAAAACGGAGTTCCTCTCCTACAACACGCCGATCCGTGCCGACGGGATCATCGCGATCAAGGTCCGCGATGGCGACGAGCTGGTCCAGGTGCGCCTCACCTCCGGCGAAGACGACCTCCTGATGGTCTCCAAGTCGGGCCACGCCTCGCGCTTCTCCGAGGACGCCGTGCGCCCGATGGGCCGCGACACCTCCGGCGTCAAAGGGATGAACGTCTCGGCCAAGGTGGGCCGCGAGGAGAACCGGGTGCTGGCGATGGACGTCGCCCGCGACGACACCGAGCTCTTCGTCGTCACCGAGAACGGCTACGGCAAGCGCACCTCGATCGCCGAGTACCCGATCAAGGGCCGCGGCACGAAAGGCGTTCTCACCGCCAAGCTGACCGAGAAGAAGGGCGGCCTCGCCGGCGCCCTGATCGTGCGTGAGCACCAGGACCTGCTCTTCATCTCGCAGAACGGCATGGTCCAGCGCACCGAAGCCGGCGGCATCTCGCTGATGGGCCGGCCGACCCAGGGCGTCCGTGTGATGAACATCAAGGACGACGACCGGGTCAGCGCAGTCGCCCTGGTGGTCGAATCAGACGACTCGGCGCCCCAGCAGGACGAGCTCGCAGAGTAGGAGGGGAGGGGTCACCCACCCCTCTTTGTTTGCAGGCATGAATGTCGCTATCATGTCGGCTAATACGACACGGTTCCGACATACCCATTAGTTGGAGGTGGCCATGTCCGTCCTCCTTTCAAAACCAGATCGCGAGCAACTTCAGCGCCTAGAGGGCGAGATCGAGCGATGGCAGGCGGCGCTTCAGGAGGAGCTTGCGACCAGCTCGACCGGGAGCCCAACCCGTGGGCACCTCGTCGACCCTGCGTATGTGGACCGGTTCGTCGAAACCGCGCAGCGACTGTCCTCGCAGGTGCACAAGGAAGTCCCGCCCGATCTCGACCCTGAAGCCCTTGCTGAGATTCGCGGGCACATCATCGACGGGCTCGAGGCTCTCAATGAACTCAACGAAGAGCAACCGCTGGACAGCGTCGATGCCTTCGTCGTCCATGCCGAGGCGGTGAGGCACATCGTGCGCGATGCGCTCGACGGTCAGCCCGACGGGAATAAATCGAGCGCAAAGGAACTCCTCGACAGCTTGTACAAGCAACTGCCCGGGATCACTCGCAAGCAGTTGGGCGAGTTGATCGGCGTTGGAGAGAGACAGATTCAGCGCTTGGCGAAGGACGAGAGCTCGAGCCCGTCGCGGCGCCTCCAGTTGGTCGCTCGCCTGGTTGCATTGCTTTGGCGAGCGTGGACTCCTGCTGGAGTCGTAGCTTGGTTCTACAGGCAGCGAGCGGATCTCGATAACCGCACGCCGATCGACGTACTCGACGCTCCGGAGTACGAGCGAGCATTGATGCTCGCCGCCCGCCGGGGACGGGCCCAGCATGGCTCGTGACCCCAAGCCAAGCTTCGCGCAGTTTGATGAAGTCGCGTTTCGCTATTCAAACTACGACACACTCTTTTGGGTGAGACCCAACTCGGAACCAGGTCGTTGGCACCGTATCGGCGACGGAGCCACCCAATACCTGAGTACGACGGTCGACGGGGCGTGGGCAGAGCTGATTCGTGCAGAGGGGCTTCGCAGCGAGCAAGAGATGGCGCTTGTCCGCATGCCGATGTGGGTTGCAGAAGTGCACGTCCAACAGATTGCGGACTACGGAGATTTTGAGAAGGCTGAGATGGCCGGCTTTCCGCCCGAGGCTTTGATCGATGACGACTATTCCCGCTGTCAGGAAGAGGGGAAGCGCCTCCGGCGGGCGGGGTTTCAGGGCGTTCTGGCGCCGTCTGCGGCACTGCCGAACAGCTTCAACCTCACTCTCTTCGGACCCAGAATTGCGTCTACCTGGCAGTCACGGCCGCTTCTGGCCTCTTCGATACCAGCTATGAAGATCGCCGTGGGGGCCCCGCCCGAAGGGATCGTGGGGCGGGTGCGGCACAGGGGAGAAAAACACGAGCCCTATGAGGAATTCCACACAGTCGTGCGCGCGCGGAAACAGTCAGGCGACGCCGATCAGTCGAGCAGCTGAGCTAAGCAGCCACGGGTAAGTACTGCTGCCAAGCCGGCGGGATGTTCGGGCTGGCGACTTGTATGAAGATGCTGGGGTTCGGCGCCTTGGGGCTCTTCTTGGGGTGCATCTGGATCTCGTGGGGGAGGCGGTTGCCCTTGCGCCGATTGCAGCTGGCGCAGGCGGCGACGATGTTTCCCCAGACCGACTTGCCGCCGCGGCTGCGGGGGATGACATGGTCGACCGTCAGCCCCGACTTGGTCGAGCCGCAGTACTGGCAGGTCCAGGCGTCGCGCGCCAATACGGCGCGGCGGGTGATCTTGCGCCGGTGCGCCTCGCGCGGCACCCGCACGTAGCTGACCAGGCGGATCACGTCGGGCCTCTCCATCGTCATGTGCTCAGAGTGGATCGCGCCCTCGCGCCGCTCCAACAGCTCGGCTTTCTCCTTCAAAAGCAGCACAGCAGCTCGTCTCAACGTGCAGACGTTGATCGGCTCATACGTCGCATTCAAGACCAGCACACGTGCCATCTTGTTCGCGAATTCTACGCATGCGCTCTACCCGATCGGGTACGAGCCCAGAATCCGCACTGACTCGGCCTTTGCCCGCAGCGCGTCCAGCGCCTCGGCGACTGGCTCGTCATCCACCGCCCCTTCGAGGTCGCAGAAGAACATGTAGCGGCCGAGGCCCTGGCGCAGCGGCCGCGACTCGATCCGAGAGAGGTTGACGGCGCGGCCGGAGAACTCCTGCAGCGCCTCGACCAGCGCCCCCGGATGGTCGGCGCCCAGCTCGGAGAAGACGATCGAGGTGCGCGAGGGGGTCCCGGCCTGCGGCGGTTTCCCGTCGCGGGCGATCCAGACGAAGCGGGTGACGTTGTCGGCCTCGTCCTCGATCCCTTCGCGCAGGACGACGCAGCCATAGAGATCTGCGGCGGCCCGTGCCCCGATCGCCGCCCACGGCCGCACCGACTCGCCGACCATGCGCACTGCCTCGGCGGTGCTGGAGACACTGCGCCGTTCGACCCCCGGCAGGCGCTCGCGCAGGAAGCCGGCGCACTGGGCGAGCGGCTGTGGATGGGAAAGGACCGCCGCCACCTGCTCCAACTCGACACCCTCGCGCGCAATCAGATGAGCGTGCACGCGAAAGTCATGCTCCCCGACGATCGTCACCGCCTCGGTATCGAAGGCAAGCGTGTCCAGCGTGCTCCGCACCGACCCCTCAATCGAGTTCTCAAACGGCACCAAAGCCCGCTCAGCTTTCCCTTCCTCAACCGCGAGGATTGCGTCATGGACCGTGGCCGTACGAAGAGCCTCGATCTCCTCCCCCTCAGGCGTCGCCTCCCGAAGCGCGTCTTCGGTGAACGTCCCGGCTGGCCCGAGAAACGAGACCTTCATCTAGCGCATCATTCGAAGACAACCGTGTACGAGGCCACGTTGTTTTCAGCCACTTCCTCGCCAGGCACGGGTTCGGCTTCGACTTCGATGGTCGCTTCGCCCTTCGGGGCCGGCGTCAGCGGAATCGTCACCGTTTCGCTCGCCCCCGCTTCGATCGTGCTGATGTCGCCGGTCAGCGTGCTGCCGTTGACGGTGACCGAGACGGTGATCCCGTTCTCGGTCGATTCGCCCTGATTTTGCACTTCGACTTCCACTTCCGGCGTTTCTTCCGCCGTCACCGAGGTCGTCCCTTCGGGGGTGAGTTCGGCACCGTTGATGTTGGTCGAGATCAGGCCGAGGCCGTGGACGCCGGGGGTCGAGCCCGTGGTCGAACCGCTGACCGCGCTGAGCGCCGCGCTGATCGCGCTTTCGTCCAGCCATTTCGTCCCCTCGGGCACGAATTCGCTCTTCGGCACGTCATCACCTTCGATTCCGTTGTCGGCCAGGACCCCGTCGATTTCAGGTCGCGCGACAGAGGCGTAGACGACGTCGCTCGCCGCCAGCACGCTCATCTGTTTGGTGATCGCTTCGGTTGCCTTCTTCGAGCCGGCGTCGCCGAGGGCCGTGCTCATCTTGTCGGCGATCTCGGTCATCGCCGCGCCGCGCAGCTCGTAGACGAGCTCGAGCGCGTTCTGGGCCCTGCCCATGTCGCCAGGGGTATCGAGGCTGTCGACCCGCGCCACGTAGTTGTCCATCGCGCTGCGGTCGGCGTTGACCTGATCGACGAAGTCGGTGACCGAGAGGCCGCTGGGATTGGAGAGCTTTTCGAAGAACGACTTGCTCGTCTGGTCGGTCTCTTCGACGATCTGGGTGACGTTGCGCGCGTAGTCGCTGAGAGCGCGGTGCTTGCGAGCGTTGAGGCAGCCGCGCACGCCGAGCACGATCAGGATCAGGATCAGCAGGCCTGCGCCGAGAGCGAGCCCACGCCGCAGAAGGATCTGCTGCCGTTCGGGACGGCGTGGCGGGCGCGGTCGGCGCCCCGGCCGGGATGCGAGCGAATCCTCCAAGAAGCAGGGAGTATGTCGCAGGAGGAAGCGGAATCGCGGCGAACTCGAAGGAGTCTTGGTCGGTTCCTTGGTTCTCAACCGTTTCTTGATCGAGCGTCGCATCGGCAGCGGCGGCTTCGGCGTCGTCTACGAGGCCTGGGACGGGCGCCTCGAGCGGACGGTCGCGGTGAAGGCGATCGAGTCCCGCGGTGAGGCTGGGCAGCGGGTGCTGCGCGAGGCGCAGGCGTCGGCGCGGCTCAACCACCCCGGCATCGTCACCCTCTACGAGATCGGCGAGGAGGACGGCAACGCGCTGCTCGTCACCGAGCTGGTCGATGGCTCGACCCTGGCCCGGCTGAGCAACGAAGGGGCGCTCAGCGATCGCGAGATCGCAGAGATCGGCGCCGATCTCTGCGAGGCACTCGACCACGCGCACTCGCGCGGCGTCGTCCACCGCGACATCAAGCCGCAGAACGTGCTCGTCGCCCCCGAGGGCGAGTTCCGCGCCAAGCTGATGGATTTCGGCATCGCCCGCCTCGCCGACGGCGCGGCGCTGACCGCCCCCGGCGACGTCGTCGGCACGATCGCCTACATGTCTCCCGAGCAGGCGGAGGGCCACACCGCCGGCCCCGAGGCCGACGTCTACTCGCTCGCCCTCACCCTGTACGAGTGCTGGAGCGGCGAGAACCCGAACCGGCGCGCGACCCCGGCGGCAACCGCGCGCGCGATCGGCGCCCGCCCCCGCCCCCTGCGACGTCTGCGTCCCGACCTGCCGCGCGAGCTCAGCGCCGCGATCGACGCGGCGCTGCAACCGCGACCCTCGCGCCGTCCGGCGCTGGACGAGCTCGGCAGGGCGATCGAGGAGTCACTCGATTTACTCGCCGAGGACCTTCCCCACGCTCGTAACCCGCTGGGATTGCGGGCCGGCGCGGTCGCCGCCGCCGCGATGCTCGGCGCCTGGCTTGCCCTCGGCCACGGGGCCTTCGTCCCCTAGAGCTCTAGGATTTCCCGATCGGCGTCCTGCGCAACCTCGAGAGTCGAATCGAAGGCCTGGTCGAGGGGGTGTTCAGCCGCGCCTTCAGCTCGGAGGTGCAGCCGGTCGAGCTGGCTCGCAAGCTGGCCAAGGAGATGGACGCGCACAAGACCGCCGGCGTCGCCCGCGTCTACGTCCCCAACGAGTACACGGTCTACCTCTCGGGCAAGGACCGCACCCGGCTCGAGGGCTACGAGCGCTCACTCGAGCAGGAGCTCTCCGGCTACCTGCTGGAGCACGCACGGCGGCGCAGCTACGACCTGCTGACCCGGCCGACCGTCGCCTTCGAGACCGACGAGCGGCTGCGGCTGGGCGAGTTCGGCATCCAGACCCGGTTGGTCAAGCCGCCGGCGCACGAGGGCGAGGCCCCAAGCCAGGGGGAAGAGGGCCACACCATGGTCTACTCGGCGGTGCGCGACAAACCGGCGACGGCGGAGCCCCCGTCGCATCGGGCCGAAGTGACGACCCGCGCGATCGTCACCGTCGACGATCGGCGCTACGTGCTCGACGGTGCCCGCTCGACGATCGGCCGCTCGCGTGACGCCGACTGCGTTCTGCGCGACCCCAACGTCTCCCGCCACCACGCCGAGCTGCGCCGCTCCACGGCCGGCGAGTGGACGATCGCCGACCTGGGCTCGACCAACGGGATCAAGGTCAATGGCCGTCGCGTCGGCTCGACCAGGCTCAAATCGGGCGACGAGGTCACCCTGGGGACGACGACCTTCAGGTTCGACATCGAGCGCTAGACGTAGTCTGCTGAGCGCGTGGATTACGACCCGATCTCCGTCGCCCTCAAGTTCGGCTTTCTCGCCGTCCTCTACCTCTTCCTGCTCTGGATCGCGCGCAGCGCGTTGAAGGACCTGCGCGGCACCGTCGCACCGGCGCCGGACGCGACCGGCTTCCATCCGCTGCCCGCCTTCGAGGCGAGCGGAGGAGGAGGCGACGCCTGGCTGGTCGCGCTGCGCGGCGGCGGCCTGCGCGAGGGCGAGCGCTTCGACCTGATCGGCGGTCTCTCGATCGGCCGCTCACAGGAAGCGGATCTGCGGATCGAGGACCGCTACGCATCCGGCCTGCACGCGCGGATCTTCTCTCGCGAGGGGCGCGCCTACGTCGAAGACATGAGCTCGACCAACGGCACCCTGCTCAACGACGCGGCGTTGCACGGCGAGGCGGAGCTGATCGACGGCGATGTGGTGCGGATCGGCGATACCGAGTTCAGGTTCGAGGCGGGAGGTACTTAGTGCTGCGGGTCGACGACCAGGCATTCCGCACCGACACCGGCCGACAGCGCAGCGAGAACGAGGACTCGCTCTTCGTCCGCGCGCCGATCTTCGTCGTCGCCGACGGCATGGGCGGCGCCCAGGCGGGGGAGGTCGCCTCGAAGGCAGCCGCCGACGCCTTCGACCGCGACCTGCCCGAGGGCCCGCCCGAGCACTTCCTGCGCGAGACGATCGAAGCGGCCAACCGGCGCATCCACGACCTCGCCCGAGCCGACCCCTCGCGAGCCGGGATGGGGACGACGATCACCGCGGCGATCGTCGAGGCGCAGAGCGAAGAGGTCAGCATCGGCCACGTCGGCGACAGCCGCGCCTACCGCCTGCGTCGCGGCAAGCTCGAACGGCTGACCCGCGACCACTCGCTGGTCGAGGAGATGCGCCGCAAGGGCCAGATCACCGACGCGCAGGCCGAGGACCACCCGCAGCGCTCGATCATCACCCGCGCCCTCGGTCCCGAGCCCGAGGTAGAGGTCGACGTGCAGACGGTGCCGACCTCCCCCGGTGACGTCTTCCTGCTCTGCTCCGACGGCCTGACGACGATGGTCAGCGAGGAGCGCATCGCCGCGATCCTCACCAGCACCGCCTCGATGCGTGAGGCGGTGCGGACGCTGGTCGACGAGGCCAACGGCGCCGGTGGCCGCGACAACATCACCGCCCTCGCCTTCCGCCTCGGCGACGCCGCCGCGCCGCTGGGGGAGAGGCCGGAGGACGCGACCCTGGTCGGCGCTGCAGCCGAGGAGGCCGGGCTGACCGCGACCGAGGTGCGCCGCCGCGCTGCCGCCGCAGCGGCGCAGGAGCGCCGTGAACAGCTCGCGACGCGGGCGCCCCGGAAGCGCCTGCGCACGACCGCCAAGGTGCTTGCCGTGATGGTGATCCTCGCCGCGATCGCCTTTGGCGCCTGGTATGGCAACCGCCAGGTCTGGTTCCTCGGCACCGACGACGGCGGACGGGTCGCCCTTTACCGCGGCCTGCCCTACGAGCTTCCCTTCGGCGCCAAGCTCTACCAGGAGCGCTACGCCAGTCCGGTCCAGACGAGCGCGCTCAAGCGCAAGCGGCGCGAAGCGGTCACCGGCCACGACGTCCGCTCCCGCTCCGACGCCGTCTCGCTGATCGAAGACATCGAACGCAGTCAGGGAGTGCCTTGAGGAGCGCGAGGAACCGGGAGCTGGCCGCCCTGATCCCGGTCGCGCTGCTGCTCAGCGCCGGCTTTGCCGCGGTCTTCGCCCAGGAGAACGCGCGGCTCGGCAACGCCAGCCTCGTCTACGGCGCCTACTTCCTCGCCGTCTGCCTCGCCACCCACGTCTACCTGCGCCTGCGCCTGCCCAATGCCGACCCCTACCTCTTTCCGCTGGTCGCCCTGCTGACCGCCTTCGGCCTGGTGATGATCTACCGCATCGACGAGGGCCTGGCGCGCGATCAGGCCAATTGGTTCGTCCTCGGCCTCGTCCTCTTTGCCCTGACGATCCAGTTCCTGCGCGAATACGACGTGCTCGAGCGCTACCGCTACACGATCGCCGGGGTCGGCCTGCTGCTGCTGCTGGCACCGCGCCTGCCGGGGATCGGCCAGCAGGTCAACGGCGCCTACCTCGGGGTGAAGATCGGGCCGCTCGCCTTCCAGCCGGCCGAGTTCTCGAAGATCTGCATCGTCATCTTCCTCGCCAGCTACCTGCGCGAGCATCGCGAGGTGCTGATCGTCGGCGCTCGCCGCGTGCTCGGGGTGACGCTGCCGCCGCTCAAGCACCTCGGGCCGCTGCTGGTCGTCTGGGGCGCCTCGATGTTCATGCTCGTCTTCATCCGCGACCTCGGCAGCTCGCTGATGTTCTTCGCCGCCTTCCTCGCCCTCCTCTACGTCGCCACCGGCCGCTTCTCCTTCGTCGTCATCGGCATGGCGCTGTTCCTGCTCGGCGCCTGGTTCTTCGCCTCGACCGTGCCTCACGTCCACGACCGGGTCGAGATCTGGCTCAACCCGTACAACGACCCCACGGACAGCGGCTACCAGATCCTGCAGTCGATCTTCGCCCAGGCCGACGGCGGTCTCTTCGGCAAAGGCTTCGGCCAGGCGCTGATCACGATCCCCGGCACCCACGCGGCGCTGCTGCCGGCAGCCCAGACCGACACGATCTACTCGCTGATCGTCAACGAGCTCGGCCTCTTCGGCGCCTGCGCGGTGATCCTCATCTACCTCCTGATCGCGGCGCGCGGCTTCAAGATCGCCCTGCTCGCCGACGACGGCTTCTCCAAGCTGCTCGCCACCGGGCTCACCGCGGTCTTTGCGATCCAGGCCTTCGTGATCGTCGGCGGGGTGACGCGGGTGATCCCCCTCACCGGAGTCACCCTGCCCTTCATCAGCTACGGCGGCAGCTCGATCGTCGCCAACTTCGTCCTGCTGGCGCTGCTGCTGCTGGTCTCCGACCGCGCACGCCGCGAGGCGGCGGCGCCGCGCGGTGCCTTTGCGCTGGAGGGGACGTGACGCGGTGAACCGCCAGATCGTCAAGCTCTTCGGCCTGATCGTCGTCCTCTTCGCGGTCCTGATCGGCTTCACCTCCTACTGGGCGGTCTTCGACGCGCAGGCGCTGAAGGACAAGGAAGCCAACAAGCGGCCGCTGCTGGAGCAGCAGCAGATCAAGCGCGGCCGGATCCTCGCCGCTGACGGCACGCTGCTCGCCCGCTCGGTCGCCAAGGGCCGTGGCGCCAATCGCCGCTACGTGCGCCGCTATCCGCAAGGCGCGCTCTACGGGCACCCGATCGGCTACAGCTTCGTCCGCCAGGGTGACAGCGAGTTCGAGAAGTACCACAACGATGAACTGGTCGGCAACGAATCCGAATTCGGCTCGATCCTCGACCAGCTGCGGGGGCGCAACCAGGAAGGCGACGACATCGTCACCAACATCGAACCGCAAGCTCAGCGGGCGGCCCTCGCCGATCTCGAAGCAGCCGGCTTCGGCGCCGTCGTTGCGATCGAGCCCTCCAGCGGCCGGGTCAAGGTGCTTGCCTCCAACCCGTCATATGACCCCAACCGGATCCCCTACGAACTCTCCGAGCTCAACCGCAACACGTTCGAATCGCCCCTGCTCGACCGCGCCACCCAGGGGCTCTATCCACCCGGCTCGACCTTCAAGGTGGTGACCGCGGCCGCCGGCCTCGACAGCGGTACGATCACGCCGGAAACGACGATCGACGCGCCGGGCACGATCGACGTGCAGGGCCAGCCGTTGCAGAACGACTTCGCCGAGAGCTTCGGCCCGATCTCGCTCGACACGGCGCTGACCAACTCGGTCAACACCTGGTTCGGCCAGCTCGGCGAACAGGTCGGCTCCGACACGCTGTTCGAATACATGGCCGCCTTCGGCTTCAACGCGACCCCGGCAATCGATTTGCCCTCAGATCAGGTCTACAAGAGCGGCGTCCTCGACGAAAACGAACTGCTCGGCCGCGGCGATCCGGTCGACGTAGCCCGTGTTGCGATCGGGCAGGAGCGGCTGGCAGTGACGCCGCTGCAGATGGCCGAGGTGGCGGCCGCGGTCGCCAACGGCGGCAGCCTGATGAAGCCGCAGATCTGGAGCCGGGTGGTCGATCCCGACGGTCGGGTGACCAAGCGCCTCGACCCCTCCGAGTACAGCCAGCCGATCGACGAGCAGACCGCGGCGGAGCTGACCACCGCGATGGAAGGGGTGGTCAGCGAAGGCACCGGCACCAACGCCGCGATCCCAGGCAGCGCGGTCGCCGGCAAGACCGGCACGGCGGAAACGCCGGGGAACGAATCCTGCGGCGGCGGCACCGAAGAGAACCAGGCCTGGTTCATCGGCTTCGCCCCGGCCGATAACCCGAAGATCGCAATTGCCGCGACGGTCGAGTGCACTCTCCAATTCGGCAATGACGTGGCGGCACCGATCTTCCGTGACGTCGCCGAAACGATTCTGGCGGGCGAATGAGGTACAACAGCCCGCCGATGGGCCTGAAAGCGTCCTATTTACCCACTTTGAGGCCCGTCGGCGGCGAGGCAGGGGCGTGGCGAGGTGGCTGAAGTCGGCGAGGGAAGCACAATCGACGGGAGGTACCGGCTGCTGCGGCGGATCGGCTCCGGCGGGATGGCCGATGTTTGGCTGGCCGAGGATCCCCACCTGCAGCGCCGCGTCGCGCTCAAGGTCCTGCACCGACGCTTTGCCCAGGACCGCGAGTTCGTCGAGCGCTTCCGCCGCGAGGCCGAGGCCGCGGCGAGCCTCTCGCACCCCAACATCGTCGCCGTCTTCGATCGCGGCGAGGTCGACGGCACCTACTACATCGCGATGCAGCTGCTCGAGGGGCGCTCGCTGAAGGAGCTGATCGACCAGGGCCTGACGCCGGAGCAGTCGGTTGCGCTGATCCGCCAGGTGCTCGAGGCGGCCGGATACGCGCACCGGCACGGCGTCATCCACCGCGACCTGAAGCCGCAGAACGTCATAGTCGACGACGAGGGCAAGGCGACCGTGACCGACTTCGGCATCGCCCGCGCCGGCGCCTCGGAAATCACCCAGGCCGGCTCGGTGATGGGCACGCCGCACTACCTCTCGCCCGAGCAGGCGCAGGGCCAGGCGGTGACCGCGGTCTCCGATCTCTACTCGATCGGCGTGATCCTCTACGAGGCGCTCGCCGGCCGCGTTCCCTTCGAGGCGGACTCGGCGGTGGCGATCGCGATGAAGCAGGTCTCGCACACGCCGCAGCGGCCGAGCTCGATCGCCCCGACCGTCTCGCCGGCCCTCGACGCCGCCGTGATGCGGGCGTTGGAAAAGGACCCCGGGCAGCGCTTCCAGAGCGCCGAGGCGTTCATCGCCGCGCTCGACGCCGCGAGTCGCAACCCGGCGGCCGAGGGGGGCGGCACCGCTGCCTTCGCCCCGCTGCCGCCGCCGGTTGCCGGCCCGGAGGAGGCCGCAGCGGCCGAGGACGATCCAGAGGAGGAGCGGCGAAAGCGTCGCCGGATGTGGGCCATCCTCGCTGCGGCGGCGGTTCTGCTCGGCGCCCTGCTGGGCTTCGCCCTGACGCGTGACACGACGACCGAGGTTCCCGGCGTGACCGGCAACCAGCTCGGGGTCGCGATCGCGCTGCTCGAACAGAACGGGTTCAAGGTCGGCGACGTCAACCGCGTGCAGCGCGAAGTGGCGGCGAACACGGTGCTCGAGCAGGATCCCCCGGCCGGCAGCGCCTCGCTCAACTGCGCCTTCCTCAGCTTCTTCTGCTCGAAGCCCAAGGTGGGGCTGACCGTCAGCGCCGGCCCCGGCAGCGCCAAGGTGCCGGCTGGCCTGTCGGGTCTGAGCGAGGAGGATGCCGTGGCAAAGGTCGAAGAAGCTGGGTTCGTGGCCCAGGTCGAAAGGGTCAACTCCGATCGGGTGGAAGCGGGCTTGGTGATCCGCTCCGAACCGGCCGGCGGCACGACCGCGACCCGCGGTTCGACCGTCGTCCTCGTCGTCTCCAAGGGACAGAAGCTGGCCAGGGTGCCGGTGCTGGTGGGGACGCAGCGCTCGGTTGCGGTGCAGCAGATCCGCGGTCGCGGCTTCACCCCCAGCGTCGAAGAAGAAGAAAGCGCGAAGCCGGCCGGCGAGGTGATCCGCCAAGCGCCCAGCGCGGGCTCCGAGCTGCCCGCTGGATCGACCGTCTCGATCGTCGTCTCCAAGGGCGTGAAGACCACGAAGGTGCCGAACGTGATCGGCTCCGAACGGAAGGAAGCGGTCGAAGCGCTGCGCGCCGCCGGCCTCGCACCGACCGTGCAGGAACAGGAAACCGAAGTGCCGCAGCAGGTCGGCCGCGTGACCGACCAGTTCCCGCCACCGGGCTCCGAAGTCGAACCGGGAGCGGAAGTGACGCTGGTCGTCGGCAAGCGCGCGGCCGAAAGCGAAAGCGAAGCGGGAGCCGAATGAGGATCGCGGTCCTCTGCGGCGGCCGATCCTCCGAGCACGACGTCTCGCTGCGCTCCGGAGAGGCGGTCGCCCGCGGCCTGGCGGAGGCCGGCCACGAGACGCTGCTGGTGACGATCGCCCGCGACGGCGGCTGGAGCTTCCGCGGCGCCCCGGTCGAGCTGATGCCTGCCGCCGGCCTCTTCGGCGCCGACGCCGCCTTTCCGGCGCTGCACGGACCCTTCGGCGAGGACGGCAGCGTCCAGGGGGTGCTCGAGTGGCTCGACCTTCCCTACGTCGGCTCCGACGTGCTCGCCTCGGCGATCTGCATGGACAAGCTGACGCTGAAGCGGCTCTTCGCCCAGGCTGGCCTGCCGCAGGTCGACTTCGTCGCCGCCGGGGAGGCGGGTTGGCGCGAGCGCTGCGGGGCGATGGGCACGCCGCTCTGGGTCAAGCCCTCGCGGCTCGGCTCCAGCGTCGGCATCAGCAAGGTCGAGAGCCTGAGGGAGGAGCTCGACGCGGCGGTCGACCTCGCCCTGCGCCACGACCCGCGCGTGATCGTCGAGGCCTCCGCCCGCGGCCGCGAGGTCGAGTGCTCGCTGCTCGGCAACGAGGCGGTCGAGGCCTCAGTGCCCGGCGAGGTGGTTGCCCACGGCGATTGGTACGACTACGAGACCAAGTACAGCGACGGCGGCATGGAGCTGATCGCGCCGGCGCCGCTGGACGCGGAGCAGGCGACGCACCTGCGCGAGCTGGCGATCGAGGCCTTCCAGCTCGGTGGCTGCAGCGGCCTCGCCCGCTGCGACTTCTTCGCCGAGCCCGACGGCAGGATCCTCGTCAACGAGGTCAACACCATGCCCGGCTTCACCCAGACCAGCGTCTACGCCAAGCTCTGGCAGGCCAGCGGCCTCGCCTACCCGGATCTATGCGACCGCCTGGTCAACCTGGCGATCGAGCGCCACGCCAAAGCCCGCTCCTACGAGTTCTGAGGCCTCGCGCCTCTTACCATTCATCCAATGGATCGGTATGAGGATCGTCGGCCAAGAGAAGGGTTGAGTCGCGAGGCGCTCGAGCGTCGCTTGGCCAAGGGGGGGATAGAGCTCGACCCCGATACGCACTACCTCGCTTCAATCGGCGTGGCTGGTGACGAGGCCTGGAAGATCGTCACGGGCTGGACCCGTATAGGAAGGAGCTCCACTGCAGACATCTGCTTGGACGACCCCTCTGTGAGCCGCCGCCACGCCTTGATCGTGGTCGAAGCCGATGTGCCCATCCGGATCATCGATGACAGAAGCCTCAACGGCGTCTTCGTGAATGACGTTTTGACCGAGTCGGCACCGCTTCGGCACGGGGATCGGATCGCGATCGGCGTCTTCGCCCTGATTTACATCGCGCCTGCCTCCGTCGCTCGCGCCGAGGAGGCATCCGCGGGAGCGTCAACGGAACCGGGCAGCCTCGCCGACCCGCTCGACTTGGGGTCGGTGCCCGAGGGCTGGGAGCGCGCGATTGGGCCGTTGCTCCCGGCGTCCGAGATCGAAACTGCGCGTTTGGACGACGGAGGGGGGGCCGGGACCACGGCCGTTGCGACCGCGGCCCGCACGTCGCTGCTCCTTTCCGCCCTGGATGACGAAGGCCGGAAGGCGTATCCCGCGTTTCAGTTCGATCCCGAAGGCTGGCCCTTTGCCGCTGTGGAACCCTGCCTGCGCGAGCTCCTTGCCAGTGGATTGGATCCTTATACGACCGCGGCTTGGTTCGTCACGTCCCAGCGCTCGCTCGATGGGATGACGCCGGCCAAATGGATGCGCGAAGGTCGAGCCGATGACGTCCTGGTCGAGGCCGCCCGCCGCTCCGCCGCCCTGTTCAAGCGATAGTGCCGCTGAGCCAGCCGCCAGCGGATCTCGACGGTTTCCCGAGCCACGTCGTGCCTCCCTTCAGCTCCCTTTTTCGCGTCCATCGTCGTGGGAGAAGCCCCTGGTGGTATTCCCGGGACGGGAGCGGCCGATTCGATCTCACCTTCGACGGCCACCGGGGCACCTGCTATTTCGCGGAGGAGGAGCTGGGCAGCTTCGTCGAGGTCTTTCGCGACACCGTTCCAATCGCGCCGATGGCGATCCAGGAGCGCCGCATGAGCGAGTGCTCGTTTTCGAGCGAGCTCACCCTCGCCGACTGCACGTCGCGCCTGGCGCGCGGCTTCGGCATCACGGCCGCGGTGCATGCCACCGCCGACTACTCGCAGTCGCAGGCCTGGGCTTGGGCATTGGCCTTGGCGGGTTTCGACGGCATTCGCTATTTCGTCAGCCACGATCCGGCGCAGGATCTGAGGGGAGTCGCCCTGTTCGGCATGATCGACGGCGTCCCCGGCCGAAGTGAGACGCGAGATCTCGACAGCCAAATCCTCGCATCGGCGGAGCGCCAGTTCGGCCTTCGAGTCCTGCCGATCACCGCTGAGGAGCTGCCCAGGCCTCACGAGTAACGCAGACTGAAGAATTCATCGACGGGCCATCGGCGCCGCGCGGCGATCAGCCGAAGAGCTTGATGTCGCTGATCTCTATCTGGTAGCGGCCTTCCTGGTCGCGGGCGGGGGAGGCCTTGGTGAACCAGAGGAGGAAGTAGGTCGAGGGCTGGTGCACCTCGAGGTCGATCTCCTGGACACCTTCGGCTTCGCTCACTTCGCCCACCGGTTCCTCCCAGCCGGATAGATCGGAGGGAGGGCCGGCGGGGGCGGCGAAGACCTGCGCGTCCCAGCCCGGGGTTGGGCTGCGGACGATCATCCTCTGCGGCGTCGCCGGTGAGGTCGTGGTCACGTAGACGCCTACGCCGGGGTCGGGCCCGGTCTTCGTCCCTTCGAAGGTTTCCGAGTCGTAGTGCTCGGTTTCCCAGGCGGTGCCGGTGGGGTCGCCGTCGGCGGCGAGTTCGACCTTGCTGCCGACCTCTTCGCCGTCGCCCTGCGGGTCGTAATCGGTCGCAGAGGAGATCGCGACGTTGCCGCCCTTGCCCTTGTTGGCGCCGCCGCCACCGATGCCGCTGGAGATCAGCTGCACGGCGAGCAGCGCAACGCCGCCGACGAGCAGCAGGACGACGATCGCCGCCCACGACCAGCGGGCGCGTCCGGAGAGCTTGCGCTGCGGCGGCGGCACGGCGTCGAGCACGCTGGTCGCCTCACCGGTCGTCGATCCCGCCCGCGCCGCCTCGACCTCGAGCGCGGTCTCCAGGTCGTCGATCATCTCCGCCGTCGTCTGGTAGCGCTCGTCGGGATTCTTGGCGGTCGCCCGCTCGACCACCAGCGCCACCGCCGCCGAGGCCTCGGGCCGGCGGCGCTGCACGTCGGGCAGTTCCTCGTTGACGTGTTTCATCGCCACGCCCACCTGGCTGTCGGCGTGGAAGGGGACCTGGCCGATCAGCATCTCGTAGAGGACGACGCCGAGCGAGTAGATGTCGGAGCGCGGGTCGGCCGCCTTGCCCATCGCCTGCTCGGGCGCCACGTAGTCGGTCGTGCCGAGGACACGGCCGGTGGCGGTGACGCCGTCCTGTTCGAGCTGGCGCGAAATGCCGAAGTCGGTCAGCTTGGCCCGCCCCTCCTCGTCGATCAGCACGTTCTGCGGCTTGATGTCGCGGTGGACCATGTTGCGCGCGTGGGCGACGCTGAGCCCGCGCGCGACCTCGATCGCGTAGGCGATCGCCTCCTGCGTGTCGAGCGCGCCGACTCGGCCGATTCGCTGCTTCAACGTCTCGCCCTTGACGTACTCGAAGACGATGTAGGGGTGGCCGCCGTCCTCGCCGGCGTCGATCACCGCGACGACGTTGGGATGGGTCAGCTTGGCCACCGCCCGCGCCTCCTGGCGGAATCGCTGCAGCTGGTCGGGCTGCTCGGACATCTCGCGATGCATCACCTTGACCGCGACCGACCGGTCGAGCGTCTCGTCGCCCGCCAGGTAGACGGTCGACATGCCGCCGCTGCCCAGCTTCGCCTCCAGCCGGTAGCGGCCGGAGAGCACGGTTCCGATCATCGAGCTGGAGGGGCGTGAGCTCATCTACGTCCGGCCATTGTCGAGCACATACACATACGAGGGTTCGTCGTTGCCGGTGTCAGACCTCCGACTTGAGGGCTGAGGCCGATCTCCCCTCCGAAGCTTTGCTGCGGAACGCCGATCGTCAGACGAGTTGAACTTCGCGCCGACCCTCAAATGCATGGCCGATTCGCTTGGCGCCGGGATGATCACCTCGAAGGATCTCAAGGGCAGCGGCCTCATCCTCTGCCGCTACAACACAACAAAAACCACAGCCCATATTGAAGACCTCTCGCATCTCTGCTTCGGAGACATTCCCTCGTTCCTGGATTAGCTCGAAGATCAAAGGAACGTCAATTGGGTTATCGATCTTGTAGCCGATCTCAAGACTGTCGCTGCGCAGTAGGTCTAGACGCAGAAGATTGTCGAAGCCTTCTGAAGTGATGTGGGCGAGACCGCGCACGTCGACATCTGAATGCAGCAGCTGGAGGATTGGCTTCACGTAAATCTTCGTAGGCTCAATGAGAACCTCGCCGAGAGACTTCTCAAGTCGCCCCTCTAAATCACTGCGGAGGTCAAGACCCGCCAACGCCTTGCGAGCCAGCGTGTAGCCATTTGCATGTAGGCCAGCGGAAGGAAGCCCTATGACGGAATCTCCTGGCGCGATCTTGTCACCAGCAACGATCGAGTCAAGCTTGACTACACCAAAGCAGGCGCCCGCAAGATCAAAGCCTCGAACCATCTCTTTGCCGAGTTGAGCAAGCTCTCCCCCTGGTATCTCAATACCAGCTAGTTCTGCCCCTTTTCGCAGGCCCTCTCCAATTTGGCGCTCTCGCTCTGGGTCCGCTGTCTCGACAGCGAGATAGTCGAGCATCGCGAGTGGTTGAGCCCCAACGCAGATCACGTCATTGACGTTCATCGCAACGCAGTCGATGCCGATCGTTCTGAAGTGGCCGAGCTCCTCGGCGATTCGAAGCTTGGTCCCAACCCCATCGGCTGAAATGGCGATGCCGAGCTGCTCATCGATGCGAATGACATTTGCGAAATGCCCGCTCGGCAAAACTTGCCGACTCTCGAATGCATCGTCCCGAAGAGACAGGGCTCCAACCAATGCTGCTACCGAGCTCGAGGCTAGATCCTGATCTACGCCTGCCTGTGAGTAGGCCGAGGTGGTCACGCTAGTAGGGGCCAACGTGGCGTCAATCTAACTGCGGAAACGGACGTGCTGCTGAGTCGGGCGACACGTCACATAGTCGCATCTTCGGCAAGTTTCGTGGCCGGGATGCGAACTCCAAATCAACTCCAAGTTTCTCCAAAATTTGGAATTGGCTGCTAATGACGGAGTTTTTGGAGAACCGCGACGGCAAGCCCGACTCTGTACGCCGCATAGGGCCACAGCGCCTTGTCGCGCTCGACCAGGCGGATCAGGCGTTGCGAGGCGAGGGTGGAGGCGAAGGAGGCGGCTACGCCGATCGCCAGCGAGCGGCGTAGCTCGGGCGCCGCGCCGCGCCGGCGCAGGCGCTCGCCCTTGAGGATCGTCGCGCCGACGATGATCGGCAGGGCGATCGTGCGCGAGAGCAGGTTCGCCTGGTCGCGCGAGAAGCGCCGCCAGCGCGCCGCCGCCAGGGTGACGCCGTTGCGCGAGACGCCGGGGGCGAGGGCCGCCGCCTGGGCGACGCCGAGCGCGAGGCCGTCGGCCGGCGTCGCATCGCCGCGCCCGCGCTGCTGCGGCCGTGTGTCGGCGATCAGCATCGCCACGGCGCCGGCCAGCAGGCCGATCGCGGTCGCCCTCGGTCCGCCCAGCCGCTGCTCGATCGGCCGCTCCAGCGTGTAGCCGACCACCGCTGCTGGCAGGAAGGAGAGACCGAGGACGAGGCCGCGCCGCCATTCGAACTGGCGCAGCTCTTCGAGGATCGTCTGCCGCTGGCCGATCAGGAGCGCCACCGCCGCGCCGCCGTGCAGCGCCACCTCGAAGCTCTTGCGCACCTCCGGGTCGACCTTCTCCCAATCCCACCCCGCCAGCCAGGGAACGAGGACGATATGGGCGGAAGAGGAGACGGGCAGGAGCTCGGCCGGGCCCTGGACGATTCCCAGCGCCAGCGCGCGGGCCGCCGGGATCCTGCCGTCGGCCGCGTCCGTCAAGCGCCGCCGCTGGTGCGTGCGGGCTCCGGCTTGGGCGCGGCTACCGTCTCACCCTCCTCGTCATCGCCGCCGCGCCGGCGCCGGATCAGCAGGTAGACGACGCCGGCGACGATCGCGGCCAGGACGACGTAGTCGAGGTAGCCGAGGTTGTGGCGCCAGTGTTCCCAGTTATCGCCGACGCTGCGCCCGACCAGGGCCAGCATCAGCACCCAGGGGATCGAGCCGACCAGGGTGAAGACCGTAAATCGCCAGAAGGGCATTTTGGCCACACCGGCCGGCAGCGAGATGAAAGTGCGGATGATCGGCAGCATACGGGTGAAGAAAACGGTCGCGTCGCCGTAGCGCTTGAACCAGTCGTCGGCCCACTTGAGGTGCTTGGGACTGATGTGGATCAGCCGGTTGCGTTCGAGCAGGTCGAGGCGGGCGAAGTAGCCGACGCCGTAGGCGATCCAGGACCCGGTCAGGTTGCCGAGTACGCCGGCGGCGACGATTCCGAACAGCGTCAGTTCGCCTTTGGAGACGCTGAAGCCGGCGAACAGCATGATCGCCTCGCTCGGCACCGGGATGCAGGCCGACTCGAGGACCATCAGCAGATAGACGGCGACGACGCCGGCCGAGCCGATGAAGTCGGTGGCGGCGTTGACGATCGGTTCCACGATCTTGTCGGAGAAGCTGGCGAGGAGAATCAGCATGCGCGAAGCGGGGATTGTAGGGCGCGGCCCGACCAGCATCTAAACTCGCACGGTTGCCATGCGCCGGTTGAACCACCCCGTCTACCGCACGCGACTCCTCCAGGCGGCAGCCGACGCGCTGCTCGTCGGGCTCGCCTACTACCTGGCATTCCGCCTGCGCTTCCTCGACCGGACCGACCTTCCGCACCGCTACTGGGTCCTCTTCGCCCAGTCGGTGGGCTTCGTCGCGCTGATCGAGGTCACGGTCTTCGCCGCCTTCGGTCTCTACCAGAAGTGGTGGCGCTATGTGAGCGGCCGCGACTTCCTCACCATAGTCCGAGCCGTCGCCGTCGCCAGCGCGATCGTCGTCGTCCTCTTCACCGTGCTGAAGCCCTTCGAGCACGACCTGCCGCGCTCGGTCGCGGTGATGGATTTCCTCCTCACCCTCTTCCTCGTCGCCGGCGCCCGGCTCGCCGTGCGACTGATCGTCGAGCGGCCCACGCACGGCCACCGCGTTCCCAAGCACGAGGTGCTCGTCATCGGCGCCGGCTCCGGCGGCCAGATGGTCGTCCGCGAGATGCACCTCAATCCCAACCTGGGCGCGACGGCGATCGGCTTCGTCGACGACGACGCGCGCAAGCAGGGGATGCGCATGCTCGGTCTCAAGGTCCTGGGGACGACGACGCAGATCGAGACCATCCTCGACGAGACCGAGCCCGACGAGGTGGTGATCGCGATCCCATCGGCGCCCGGGACGCTGCGCGCCACGGTCGTCGCCGCCTGCCGCGAGCGGGAGATCCGCGTCCGCACCCTGCCGACCGTGTTCGAGCTGCTGCGCGGCGGCGTCCAGCTCAACAAGCAGCTGCGCGAGGTCCAGGTCGAGGACGTGCTCGGCCGCGACCCGATCGTGGTCGAGCTGGACCGGGTCGGCGCCTACCTGCGCGACCGCATCGTCCTCGTCACCGGCGCCGGCGGCTCGATCGGCTCCGAGCTCTGCCGCCAGATCGCCCGCGTCGGACCGCGCCTGCTGGTCATGCTCGACCACGCCGAGGACAACCTCTTCGAGATCGAGCGCGAGATGGTCGACGAGCGTCACTTCTCGAGCGTCGAGGCGGTGCTCGCCGACTGCAAGGAGCCGCACCGGATGCTGGAGACGATGCAGCGCTTCAAACCGAGCGTCGTCTTCCACGCCGCCGCCTACAAGCACGTACCGCTGATGGAGGCCAACCCTCTGGAGGCCGTCCGCAACAACGCGATCGCGACGCGGATCACGGCCGAGACCGCCGCCGCCTCCGACGTCGAGCGCTTCGTTCTCATCTCCACCGACAAGGCGGTCAACCCGCAGACGGTGATGGGCGCTTCCAAGGCGATGGCCGAGTGGATCGTCGAGTCCGCTGCTCACAAGCACCCCGGCACGCGCTTCGTCAGCGTCCGCTTCGGCAACGTGCTCGCCTCCTCGGGCAGTGTCGTGCCGATCTTCCGCGGCCAGATCGAGCGCGGCGGGCCGGTCACCGTCACCCACCCCGAGATGACCCGCTTCTTCATGACGATCCCCGAGGCGGTGCAGCTGGTGATCCGTGCCGGCGACATCGGCGCCGGCAAAGGCGAGGTCTTCGTCCTCGACATGGGCGAGCCGGTGAAGATCGTCGACCTCGCCAGCAACATGATCCGCCTCGCCGGCTATGAGCCGGGGGCCGAGATCGCAATCGAGTTCACCCAGCCGCGGCCGGGCGAGAAGCTGCACGAGGAGCTCGTCGGGCGTGGTGAGGAACTGCGTCCAACGGCGGCCAAGAGGATCCACCGGGCGGTGCGCGTAGCGCCGCTCGACCCGCAGTGGGTGGAGTCGACGCTGAACTCGCTCGAGCACCTGGTGATGGCCGGCGACGAGGCGAACTTGGCGGAAAGGGTCGTCTCGCTGATCACGAGTCCCGGCGGGGACGCGGCGGCAGTCGGCTACGACGGATAGCCTCTCGCAGCCACTTGGAGCTGATCAAGGAAATCGGTGCCTTCGCGGGCTTGGTCGCCTTCCTCGGCCTGGCCGTGCTTGCCCTGCTCTCGTTTGCCCAGGGGCGCGACATACGGCGCCTGCGCGAGTGGGCGGGCTCGGCGCCTGAGCGCGATACAGAGCGCAAAGAGACGACCTCGGCGGCGGCGGCGGAGCGGGCCGAGGAGATGCGCAAGCTGGAAGAGGCGCGTGAAGCCGAGCGCCAAGCCGCCGACCTGCGCGAGCAGCGCCGCGAGCGCCGCGAGGCCGGCCTGCCGGAACTGACCCGAAGCGAGCGTCTGCGCGAGCGCTTCTCCGGTAGCGGCGATGGCCGCGGCACGGGCGGCCGGTTCGGTTCCCGCTTGGGCGATCCCCGCTATCTCGTCGCCCTTTTCATCGTTCTCGTCCTGATCGGCGGCGGTGTCGCCTACGCGGTCCTGAACGGCTCCGGCGACGAAGCGGGCGGTAAGGGCGGCAAGCAGACCGCGCACGCGCTCAAGCCGAGCGAGATCGAGGTGACGGTGCTCAACGGCACCGCTGTCGATGGCCTCGCGGGCACCTACGGCGACATGGTTGAGCGCCGCGGCTTCCAGCTCGGGGCGGTCACCAACAGCCGCTCGAGCTTCAGCGAAAGCATCGTCATGTTCAAGCCGGGCGACGGCCGCGAGGCGCACCGGGTTGCCGACTCGCTGGAAATCTCGCGGGTGCGGCCGATGACCTCGGAGATCGCTTCGCTCTCGGCCGGCGCTCCGGTCGCGGTCGTGATCGGCGAGGACAATGCCTCGACGGCAGGGTAGCTCCGGCGCGGTCGTCTTCGCCCTGCTCGTCGTCGGCACGATTGCCGCCTTTGCCTGGTCACAGCGGTTGAAGCGGGACCCGCTGGTCCTCGACCGCGTCACCTTCCTCGCTGTGCCGCGCGTCCATCTCCATACGCGGCCGGTACGCAGCTTCACCCCGAACGGCGACTGCCACTTCGACCGCATCCGCATCCGCTTTCGCGTAACCCACTCCGACCGCGCCGACGTGCAGGTGGTGAAGCCGGGCGGCAAGCTCGTCGTCACCCTCGACCGCGACACCTACCTGAAGCGCTACCGCTTCTTCACCTTCTACTGGGACGGCCGCATGCGCAACGACGGCATCGCTGCGCCAGGCCGCTACAAGCTGCGGGTCAAACTTCTCGGCCAGGACCGCACCCTCGTACCAGGTGGCGTGATGCGCCTGCATCGCGCGCCGCGCGAAGCGACGCGGAAGTGCAGGCGTTGATCCTCTCGGCGGCGGGAGTTCTGCTCGCGGCGGCCGCCGGTGCAGCGGCGGTCCTGCTGCCGGCGGGACGGCTCCGCTCCGCCGCGATGCTCGTGGCGCTGGTTCTCTTCCCCCTCCTGATCCTCGGCGACCAGTGGCACTCGACCCAGATCGTCGACCTGCGCGACCACACGGGCCGGTTGGTCGCGCTCGGGGTCGCAGGCCTGGCAGCAGCAGCCCTGCTCGCCGCCACCTTCCGCCGCTGGCCGATCCTGCTTCCGCTCGCAGTCGTCGCCGCGCTTCCCTTTCGCATCCCGCTGCACGCCGGCGGCGACACGGCAAACCTGCTGGTGCCGCTCTATCTGGTCATCGCAGGTGGGGTGCTCTCCACAGCGCTGAGTGAATGGCAGGAGGGTCGGGGCGCCCCCCTCCGGAAACTTTGGAGCCCCCCCCGAAATGAGCCCAGGAGGCCGCCCCAATGCGGGTTTCCGGAGGGGGGCGCCCCGACCCTCCTGCCCTACGTCCTGGCCGGTGTCGTGCTTCTCTACGCACTGCAGACGCTCTACTCGCCCGACTTCTCGAAATCGCTGCAGAACGTCTGCTTCTTCTTCGTGCCTTTTTCTCTGGTGTACGCGCTGCTGCGCGAGGTGGAGTGGGATCGGAAGCTGCTGAAGCTCGTGTTGTGGGTGATAGCAGTGGAGGCTGTGGCGTTCGTAGTCGTTGGCTCCATCGAGTACTTCAGCCGCGAGCTCTTCTGGAACGACCAGGTGATCAGGTCGAACGAATTCCACACTTACTTCCGGGTCAACTCGATCTTCTGGGACCCCAACATCTATGGGCGCTACCTCGCGCTGGTGATCGTCGTGGCGATGTCGGCGCTGCTGTGGGCGAAGGAACGGCGAACGCTGGCATTGCTGACGGGGCTCATAGCTGTCCTCTGGCTCGGCCTCGTCGCCACCTTCTCCCAATCCAGCTTCGCCGCACTGCTCGCGGGCCTGGCTGTCCTGGCGGCTCTGCGCTGGAGCTTGCGCTGGACGCTCGCCGCAGTGGGAGCGGGAGCTGTCCTGGCGGTGATCGTCGTCCTCTTCGCCGGAGGCGCCTCGAAGCTGAGCCCGGACCGGCTCAACGTCGACACGGGCGGTCGCAGCAACCTGGTCTCCGGCGGCGTCACCCTCTTCGGCCAGCGGCCGATCTGGGGCTACGGCGCAGGCAGCTTCCCCCGCGCCTACCGCGAGCACATAGCAACGAAAAAAGCCCCCGTGGCCGTGTCCCACACGGAGCCAATTACGGTGGCAGCTGAGCAGGGCATCATCGGCCTCGCCGCCTACGCAGCTCTAGTCGTAACGGCGCTATGGACAATGGTCGTCGGCCTGGTGGGCCGGGGAAGGGGTCGGGGTGCCCCGACCCTCTACCCAACTCAGCGAGTCGCCCGCATAGCCATCCTCGCCACCTTCGTAGCCCTCCTGGTCCACACGATGGCCTACGCCGGCTTCTACGAGGATCCGATCGCTTGGGTCCTGCTTGCGGCTGCGGCCTCGCTTGCCCCGCAGCCAGTCCGCGACCCGGCGTAGGCTCGCGCCGTGTCGGGCTACCTCCGCCGCCTAGCGACGACCGGCGCCGCCTACACGGCGGCGAGCATCATCTCGAAGCTGATCGCGGTCGCATTGCTGCCGCTCTACACGCGCTATCTGACCCTCGCCGACTACGGCGCCGCCGAGGTCATGTTCGCGGCCGTCGTCTCGGCCAGCATCGTCGTCCGCCTCGGAATGCTCGAGGCGCTGCTGCGCTTCTACTACAAGGACGACGAGGACCCCGCCAAGGTCGTCTCGACCTCGTTCGCGGCGCTGTTCTGGTTCTCCACCGCGGCGGCGCTGATCGCGCTGCCCTTCGCCGGCCCGATCTCCGAAGCACTGCTCCCCCGCCCCGCTCCCGACCTGGCGAGGATCTCTATCGGCGGCCTCTGGGTGCTGACCATGGTCGAGTACCTGCTGACCCTGTTCCGCCTGGAGGAGCGCGCCCGCGCCTACTTTCTCACCACGATCCTCAACGTGCTCGCGGCGATCGGCCTCACCGTCATCCTGGTCGTCGGCGAGGGCGAGGGCGCCCGCGGACTGCTGCTCGGCAGCTACGCCAGCGGCGCGGTCGTCGCCCTCGGGCTGATCGTCGTCCATCGGCGTCGTCTCTCGCTCTGGATCGACGGTCCGCTGCTACGGCGGATGACCCGCTTCGGCCTGCCGACGATGCCGGCCGAGCTCTCGCTGTACCTGCTCAACTTCGTCGACCGGATCGTCATCGTCCGCTCGGTCGGCCTGGCCGAGGCAGGCCTCTACTCGGTCGCGGTCAAGTTCGCCCAGGCGGTCAACGTCCTCGTCCGCGGCTTCCAGCTCGCCTGGCCGCCGCTCGCCTACTCGATCCGCGACGACGGCGAGGCGCGCCGCGCCTACGCCGCGATCGTCACCTGGTTCGTCGGCGGCTGTGCCTTCGTCGTCACCGGAATGTGGCTGTTCTCGCGCTGGATCGCCCGCATCCTCGCCGCGCCGCGGTTCTTCGACTCCTACGAAGCGGTTGGCCTGATCGCCACCGGCGTCACCCTCTACGCGCTCTACATGGTCCTGGTCGTGATCCTCGGCAGGACGGGACGGACCGAGTTCAACCTCCCGGCGACGATCGCGGCGCTCGTTGCCAACGTCGCGCTGAACATCGTCCTGGTCCCGTCGCTGGGCATCGTCGGCGCGGGCCTCGCCCTCGTCGCCTCCTACGTGGTCGTGGTGGGACTGATGTACGTCTTCACCCAGCGCCTCTTCCCGGTGCCCTACGAATGGTCCCGCCTCGCCCGCGTCGTGCTCGTCTCCACCGCCCTCGTCCTTCTCGGCGAACTGCTGCTGCCGACCAGCGGCGCCGCCGGCCTCCTGTCCAGGATCCTGCTCTGGCTCACCTACCCCGCCGTTCTCCTCCTCAGCGGCTTCTTCACCGACGAGGAGCGCGGCTGGCTTGCCCGCCTCCGCCACCCTCGCACCCTGCTCGAGACGCTCCGCACCGCCCGGTCCCAGCCTGCTGCTGTCGAGGGCCAATTCCCCGAGGCCTTCGAGGCCGAGGTCCTCGACGAGGACGCCCGTCTCTAGACGCGGTCGCGGAGGCTTTGGCCGCGGCCGGGGAAGAGGGCCTGACGGGCGTGGGCCCAGTAGATGCCCGCCGGCTGGTCGGGTAGAACGGTGGCGGCCAGGGCGCGGAGGGAGTAGGACCACGCCGTAAGCATGCGAACCGCCATCGCCGCCGCCCTCCCGTGATGCTTGCGCATGTAGAGGTCGCGGTTGCGGTGGAATTCGACTATGCGGGGGAGGCCGGCGGCGAGGTCGGTCGAGAGCTGGTCGTGGTGGACGGCCTCGGCGGAGGGAACGAAGAGGGTGTGCCAGCCGGCGTCGGCGAGGCGCTTGCAGAAGTCGCACTCGTCGTAGTAGACGAAGAAGTCGGAATCGAGGTAGCCGACCTCGGCGGCCGCCTCGCGCCGCACCATTAGAGCGCTTGATTGCGCCCAGTCGACGCGGCGGGTCTCGGACCCCTTGCTCTGCACGGTCAGCCAACGGTGGAGGAAGACCGCGCCCGCCAGGGCCGTGCCGACGTTTGGGAAGCGCCAAGCGCAGGGGACGGGATTGCCCTCGGAATCGAGCAGCTGCGCTCCGGCGGCTGCGGTACGCGGGTCGGCATCGAGTGTGGCGATCAGGGCCTCGACCGCGCCCGGCTTCAGCTCGGAGTCCTCGTTGAGAAGCAGGCAGTAGCGGCCCCGCGCTTCCTTCAGCAGCAGCGAGTCGTTTGCGGCCTTGCCCGCGCGGTGCTCCAGGGCGATCAGGCGAGCGTCGTCCTTGGGGCCGCCCGCCGCGCCACCGCCCTCGATCCACCCCCGCACAGCCTCCGCCGAACCGTCCTCCGAAGCGTTGTCGAGGACGAGGATCTCGCGCTCGACTCCGGCCGGGTGGGTGCGCTCGATCGCGTCGAGGCAGGCCATCAGGTCCTCGCGGCCATTCGTGTTCACGACGCAGTAGGAGAGCGCGGGCGGCACCGCCGCCACGATAATCGGCTCCGGATGAGCGCGAGCAAGGCATCGCCCGAGCCGAGTCGGGCCGGTCTGCGGGTGCAACTGGTGGATCCGTCCGCCTTCACGCCGCCCTACGACCGCGCCCTCGCCGCGGCGCTCGCCCGCGCTGGTGCCGAGGTCGAGCTGTTGACCAGCCGTTTCCTCCACGGCCGCGTGCCCGAGGCCGACGGTTACCGGGTGCATGAGTGCTTCTACCGCCGCAGCGCCGCTCGCGGCCTGGAGGCGCCCGCCCGCCGCGCGTTCAAGCTGGCCGAGCACATCCCGGACATGCTGCGCTTCCGCCGCGCAGCCGACGCGGATGTCATCCACTACCAGTGGCTCACCCTGCCCGGGCTCGACACCCACCTGCTGCCACCGCTGCGCCCGCGGGTGATGACCGCGCACTACCTGCTGCCGCCGCAGGCGAGCCGCCGCCAGCTCGCCAGCGCCCGCCGCGCCTTCGGCGCGATGGACGCGGTCATCGCCCACTCCGAGCACGGGGGGCGGCGGCTGCGGCAGCAGCTGGGAATCGACCCGGGTCGCGTCCGGGTCATCCACCACGGGGCCTTCGACTACCTGACGCGGCTGCCCGACGAGAAGCCGCTGCCAGCCGAGCTGGAGGGCGCCGAGGGTCCGGTGATCCTCTTCTTCGGCCTGCTCCGCCCCTACAAGGGAATCGACACGCTGCTCGAAGCCTTCCGCCGCGTCAAGGGCGCCGAGCTTTGGATCGTCGGCAACCCGCGCATGGACGTGCAGCCGCTGCACCGCCTCGCGGCGGATGCGCCAGGCCGCGTCCGCTTCCTCACCCGCTTCGTCGAGGACGCCGAGATCCCGCCGCTGATGCGACGCGCCGACATCGTCGTCCTGCCCTACCGCGACGCCGAGCACTCCGGCGTCCTCTACGCCGCCCTTGCCTTCGGCAGGCCGCTGATCCTCAGCGCTGTCGGCGGCTTCCCCGAGGTGGCCGAACAGGGCGCCGCCCGCCTCGTCCCGCCCGAGGACCCGCAGGCGCTCGCGGCCACGCTGGCTGAGCTGGTGGGGGACGGGGAAGCGCGGACGGAGCTGGGGCGGGCCGCTGCCGCGGCGGCGGCCGGCTCCCACTCCTGGGACGAGGCCGCCCGGCAGACCCTGGCGCTCTACCGCGAGCTGCTCGACAAGAGGGGGTAGGACGATGCTGGCCGCCATCTTCTGGATCTGCGTGGGCCTGATCGTCTACACGCACGTCGGCTACCCGCTCGCCCTGCGTGCCCTGGTTGCTCTGCGCCGCCGCCCGACCCTCAGCCCGGGCACCTGGGACGAGCTGCCACGCGTCTCCCTGATCGTCGCCGCCTTCGACGAGCAGGACGTGATCGCGGCCAAGGTCGCCAATGCGCTCGCGCTCGCCTACCCGCGCGAGCAGCTCGAGCTGATCGTCGCCTCCGACGGCTCCGCTGACGCCACGGTCGAGCGCGCCCGCGCTGCCGGTGCCGACCTCGTCCTCGACCTGCCGCGCGGCGGCAAGGTCGCCGCGCAGAACGCGGCCGCCGAGCGCGCCTCGGGCGAGATCCTCGCCTTCTCCGACGCCAACAGCGTCTGGGCGGCCGACGCGCTGCGCCACCTGGTCGAGCCCTTCGCCGACCCCGCCGTCGGCTACGCCTGCGGCCAGGTCCGCTTCCTCGACTCCGGCGGCGGCAACCTCGAGGGCTCCTACTGGCGCTACGAGATGGCGCTGCGCGAGATGGAGTCCGGCCTCGCCGGGGTGACCGCCGGCAACGGCGCGATCTACGCCGTACGCGGCGCCGATTACATCTCATTGCCACCCGCCGGCAGCCACGACCTCTCCCTGCCCTTTCTGCTGGCCAAGCGCGGCAAGCGCTCGCTCTACGTCCCCTGGGCCAGCGCCGAGGAGAAGATGGTGCCGACGCTGGAGGGCGAGTTCGCCCGCAAACGGCGGATGATGGTCGGCCTCTGGGACATCGTCCTGGGCGAAGGGATGCTGCGGCCCGGCGGCTACTCGCCGCTCTACGCCTTCGAGCTCGCCTCGCACCGGTTATTGCGCTACGCGACCCCGTTTCTGCACCTGATCGCCCTGGCGGCGAACGTCGCCCTGCTCGGCCAGGGTTGGGTCTACAGCGCGACCCTCGCCGCCCAGCTCGCGCTCTTCACCGCCGCGCTGCTGGCCCGGCTGCTACCGCTGGCGCCGCTACGGATCGCCCGCTACTACGTCTCGACCACCGCTTCGATCGCGCTGGGCCTCTGGGACCGACTGCGCGGCGGGGCGCCGGCTGCCTGGGACAAGGCCGAGGGCACCAGGTGAGGGAAGAAGGCATGCCAAGGGCTCTCGACATCTTGATTGCGGCCTTCGCCCTGGTTCTTCTCTCGCCAATCCTGCTGGCCGCCGCGATCGCGATCAGGCTGGGCAGCCGTGGCCGGGTGATCTACCGGCAGCGCCGGGTCGGCAAGGACGGACGTGAGTTCGAGCTGCTGAAGCTGCGCACGATGGTGCAGGGCTCCGACCCGGTCGGCGTCGGCAAGGTGGTCGCCCGCGACGACCCGCGCGTCACCGCCGCCGGCCGCTTCCTGCGCCGCACCTCGCTCGACGAGATCCCCAACCTGGTCAACGTGCTGCGCGGCGAGATGGCGATCGTCGGCCCGCGCCCGACGATTCCCGCCCAGGTCAAGGACTACACGCCGTTCCAGCACCGCCGCCACGAGGTTCGCCCCGGCCTCACCGGCTGGGCCCAGGTCCAGGGCCGCGCCGGCATCCCCTGGGCGGAGCGGATCGAGCTCGACGTCGAGTACGTAGATCGCCGCAGTCCCGCCCTCGACCTGCGCATCCTCGCCAAGACCGCCTGGCTCCTCATAACGGGCCACGGCCTCGCCCCGGATTGACCGTTCGAGGAAGGATTTGGGGGCTGATGGACCCCCAAATCCTTCCACCGAGGCCATAGGGTTTGGGTGTGGCCGACCGACCAGACATCAGCCTGCGTGCCTTCGAGCCCGGCGATGCTGCGGCGGTGCACCGCTGGTTCAACAACCCGGAGGCGACGCGGATGCTGATGGAGCAGCGCGACGGCTTCTCGCTGGAGGAAGCCGAAGCGTGGGTGGGGCGGGCAATGGGCGAGGAGGGCGAGGATCGCAAGTACGCGATCGTGGTCGAGGGCTACGACGAGCCGGTCGGCTTCACCGCCCTCTATGGCCTCTTCCGCCAGACGGCGCCGGAGCTGGGGGCGCTGATCGGCGACGACGTGCGCGGCAAGGGAGTCGGCCGCCACGCCGAGGCGCTGACCATCGCCAAGGCCTTCGACGAGTTCGGCGCCCACCGTGTCTACGGCCGCATCCCGGCCCGCAACGAGATCGCCAAGAAGACCGTGACCGGCCTCGGCTGGAAGCACGAGGGGACGATGCGGGGCCACCTGCGTCGCCCCGACGGGGTCGACGACTGCGAGGTCTGGGGTGTGCTCCCCGACGAGTTCCGGGCGGCCGCGGCGGACCTGCTTCCGTGAGCGCCGCCGCTGAGCTGCTCGCCGACCGCGGCGCCGCGGTCGAGAGCGAGGAGTTCTTCCGCTCGCGCCCCTTCTTCGACGCCGAGGGTGTCACCCACACTCTGCGGATAGAGGCGGGCGAGACCGAGCTGCGGGTGCCGCTGATCGTCCGAGATATCCCCGGTGCGGACGCCCGCGACGCGACCTCCCCCTACGGCTACCCGGGGCTGGCCCGCCGCGACGCCGCATCCGACTTTGACCACAGCGGAGGGGGGTCAAAGTCGGATGCGGCGATAGACCCCGCCGATGTCGACTGGTCGGCGACCGGCCTCGTCTCGGTCTTTCTACGCCACACGCTGGGCGAGCCACCGTTCACCGGCGCGGCTGAGCGCAACGTGGTTCAGGTCGCCGACCCTGCCCTCCCGCAGAAGATCCGCTCCAGCGATCGCAACCGGATCAACAAGAACCGCCGTGCCGGCTACGAGGTCCAGATCGTGTCCGGTCCCGACACCACCGCCGCGCAGCGCGCCGGCTTCCTCGCCGCCTACGAGCAGACGATGCGCCGCACCGGCGCCGCCGAGCGCTACTTCTTCGGCGGCGCCTACTTCGACTGCATCCTCGAATCGGACCGGGCCTGGCTTGCGCTCGCCCATGCCCCGGGCGGAGGCGTCGCGGCGGCCTCGGTGACGGTCCGCAGCGACGGCTTCCTCCACTACTACCTGAGCGGCAGCACCGACGACCGCCTGCGCGACTCGCCAATGAAGAACGTCGTCGCAGCACTGGTGGGGCTATCGGCCGAGCAGGGCCTGCCGCTGAGCCTCGGCGGCGGCCTCAGCCGTGGTGACGCGCTGGAGGAATTCAAGCGCGGCTTCGCCAACCGCGAGCTGCCCTGGCACACCTCGGAGATCGTCTGCGACCGCGAGACCTACGACCGCCTCTCGGCGGGCCACGCCTCTACGGATTTCTTTCCGACGTACCGATCACCTGGTGCGTGACCAAGCAGATCAAGGACGCAGGGAGCGTGGCGTGCTCTGCACGCGAGCGACCGAGGACGCAGATATGCGCAGTGTCACGCACCAGGTGCGGGTTCGACCGGCGTCGGCCCTTTCAAGCCGAAGGCGTTGGGCGGCTCGCCGCCGTAGCGGCCCCAGGTCGCCTTGCCGAAGTCACGGATCGCGTCGAGCGTGACCGCGCCCTTGTATTCGGGGCAGCCGATCAGGTTGGTCCAGGTCGTCGCCGCGACCTCATAATCCATGTTTTCGTTGGGAAAGAGCAGCGTCCCCCCGTACATCGTCTCGTAGACGCCCTTCAGCGCCAGCTGGTCTTCGTCGGGCAGTTCCGGGCTGTACTGGATCTCCATACGGCCGTGCTCGAGCGAGTGGACGATGAAGATTTCGCCGGGCATTTCGCTGTAAGCCCCGTCGGCCTGCTGGTAGGGGGCTTCGACGTGGTTGCCGGAGGTCGGCGGGTTGGTCTGGTAGTCCGGGGTGGGCGCGGTTGGCGGGATGTGGGTGTGGCCCTCGTCCTTGAGGTGGAGGCGCAGCACGCAACCCGCCTGCTTGGCCGCCTGTTTCAGACTCGTCACCTTCACTTCGGACGGCGCCGTGCTCGTGCGTTCGTCCGGCTTCACCCCGTTGGTCGAGCCGCTCGCCTGGTTGATGTGGGATGCGCCGCTGTCCCCCCCGCCCGATGAGGCGATCAAGGCGACGACCCCCGCGATCACCAGGGCGCCGATCAGCCCGGCGACGGCGTAGACCGCGAACAGCCGTCGTCGGTCCGCTTTCTGTTGACTGGACTCGCGTTCCTGCCGAGCCTGGCGGAGACGCTCCCTCTCTTCCTCCCTGCGATTGGCCACGTTGCGCGCCCTATCCTGCCACAGGAGCGGTGCTGCGGCCGTTGCCGTTGGACGCCGGCTCGCCGCTCCCGGCCGCCCAGACCTCGTCCAGGAACCGCGCCAGCTCGTCGTTGAGGCGCTTCGGTCGGGTTCTCCACTCGAGGATCGAGCTGGCCTCGATCAGGCGCGATTGGGGCAGCTCTTCGACCAGCATCCCGGAGTCGCTGAACGGATGAAGCGGGTCGCGCGGGTGGCCGACGACCAGCGCCGGCCGGTCGATCAGGCGCCGCCGCTCGCGTCCCGGCGCCGTCTCTCCCAAGAGCAGCCCCTCCAGCACGGCGACCGAGGGTCGGGGGCGGCGGCGCGCCCAGTCGAGGCCGATGTCGAGCAGGAAGCTGGTGCGGGGCACCAGCGAGGCGAGGCGCGAGCTGAGCTCGATCGCGGGCCGCGCCATCCGCAGGCCGAGCAGGACCGGGGCGAAGATCGCCGCGACTGCGGCCAGCGCGTTGTCGAGCACCGGCATCTCGATGAACATGGCCTCGACCCGCTCGGGATGCCGGACGGCGAGCTCGAGCCCGACGTTTGCGCCGAGCGAGGTCCCGCCCACCACTGCCCGCTCCAGGTCCAGGTGGTCGAGCAGGGCGATCACCTGCTCGGCGAACAGCGGCATCGAGTAGAGGCGCAGGTCGTCGGGCTGATCGGAGCGACCGTGGCCGAGCAGGTCGACGCAGATCACCCGGTTCCCCCGCTCGGCCAGCGCCGGGCCGAGTCGCTCGAACATGCGGCGGTTCATCAGCAGCCCGTGGATGAGGACGATCGGCCGCTCGCCCTCGCCGTACTCGTCGTAGCCGATCCGGTGTCCCTGGTAGCTCAGCTCGGCCATCGTGGGCAATCAGTCTAGAGGCCTTGACTAACCTGCTTCGCCAACCCGGTCCGACGCCGTTCCACGCGTCCGCTCCCAGGGTCGCGAGGCACGCAACGCGGCGAGCACCGCGCGCGTCGCCGGCGCCCGGTTGAGCGCATAGAAGTGAATCCCGGGCGCGCCGGCGATCAGCAGCTCGGCGCACTGCTGCGCCGCGTAAGCGACCCCGAGCTCGAACTCGGCGGCCTCGTCGCCGTCGGCAGCGGCGAAGGCAGCCTCCAGTCGCGGCGGGATGGAGGCATCGCAGAGCTCGCAGATCCGCCTCGTCTGGGCGAAGCTGGCGACCGGGATCACGCCGGCGATGATCGGCACATCGATCCCCTTCGCCCGCGCCGCGGCGACGAAGTCGAAGTACACCTGGTTGTCGAAGAAGAGCTGGGTGATGAGGAACGATGCGCCGGCCTCGACCTTGCTCTTCAGGTAGTCGAGGTCGGTGTCCAGATCGAGTGCCTCGGGGTGTACCTCGGGGAAGCAGGCGCCGCCGACGGTGAAGTCCCAACGCCCGGTGATGAAGGCGGCGAGCTCGGCGGCGCTGCCCAGGCCGCCCTCGGGCTGGACGAAGTCAGGCTGTCCGCGGGGCGGATCGCCGCGCAGCGCGAAGACGTTCTCGATTCCGGTAGCGGCGATGCGGTCGAGGGTGTCGGCGAGCCCCTCTGTCGTCTCACCGACGCAGCTCAGGTGCGCCATCGTCTCCAGGCCGAGCTCGGCCTTCAGCGCCCGGGTGATCTCGACCGTCCCCTCGCGCGTCGAGCCACCGGCTCCGTAGGTGACCGAGACGAAGTCGGGCTCCAGCTCGCGCAGCGAGCGCGCCGTCGCAAACAGCTGCTCTGTCGCCTCGGGGCTCTTGGGCGGGAAGAGCTCGACCGAGAAGAGCGGCCGCTTTGCGGCGAGGATGTCGTCGATGCGCATTTGGGCAGGGTAGCCCGTGCGGTCCTACCCGGAGCCGTCCCGTCCCGCCACCCGCGCCTGGAAGAAGGCCTGGATGTCCTCCAGCGGCCTGCCCTTCGTCTCCGGCACCAGCTTCCAGCAGAAGACGAGCGTGCAGACGCCGATCGCCGCGTAGAACCAGAAGGCGCCACTGCGGCCGAGCCCGTCGATCAGCAGGAGGAAGGTGAGCGAGACGGCGAAGTTGGCGAGCCAGTTGGCCATCGTGCCCAGCCCGGCCGCCTTGCTGCGCACCCCCAGCGGGTAGATCTCGGCGTTCAGCAGCCAGAAGATCGGACCCAGGCTGACGGCGAAGGAGCCGACGTAGAGCATCAGGCTGCCGATCGCCACCGCCGAGGCAAGCGTGCTGTCGCCACTGCCGACGAAGGCACCGCCGAGGGCGAGCAGCGAGACGACCATTCCTGAGACGCCGACGAAGAGCAGCGTGCGCCGCCCCACCCGGTCTAGCAGTCGCAGCGCCACCACGGTCATGCCGACGTTGACGATGCCCACGCCGACCGCGGCGAGGATCGAGGCGGCGGAGGATTCGACCCCGGTGAATTCGATGATCGTCGGTGCGTAGTAGATGACCGTGTTGATCCCGGTCACCTGCTGCAGGACCGCCAGGCCGACGCCGACCACGAGCGCCGCTTTCACCACCGGCTGCAGCAGGTCGCTCCAACTGCCGGGCTTCTCGTCGATGCTCTGCTTGATCTCCTCGATCTCGCGGTCGATCGTGTCGGGGTCGTCGACGCGGATCTTGGCCAACGTCGCCCGCGCGGCGAAGTCGTCGCCGGTCATCACCAGCCAGCGCGGGCTCTGCGGCATCCGCAGCATGCCGAAGGCGAGCGCCAGCGCCGGCACCACGCCGAGGCCGAGCATCCAGCGCCAGCCTTCGATCCCGTCGAAGGCGAGCCCGACGAGGTAGGCGACGAGGATGCCGATCGTCACCGCGAGCTGGAAGAAGCTGACCAGACGGCCGCGGCTCTCCGGCGGCGCCACCTCGGAGATGTAGACGGGGGCGGCGGCTGAGGCAAGCCCGATCGCGACACCGATGACGATGCGGGCGAGGACGAGGATCTCGGTCCCAGGTGCAGCGGCGCTGGCGAGTGCGCCGACGATGAAGACGAGCGCAGCGAGCAGGATCATCAACCGCCGTCCGTGACGGTCAGCCGCCGGGCCGGAGATCGCGGCGCCGCCGACCGCGCCGATCGGCACCGCGGCGACGACCAGACCCTGGGCGAAGCTGCCGAGGCCGAAATCGCTCTTGATGAAGAGCAGCGCGCCGGCGATGACGCCGGTGTCGTAGCCGAAGAGCAACCCGCCGAGGCCGGCGATCGCCGCCGTCAGCACCACGTTTCGCCGTGCCCGGCGGCGAGAGGCCTCCAACCCGTCGCTCATTCCAGCGGCGACAGTAGCGATTTCACCGGACTTTGCGGCATCGTCCTCATCTCACCCCTGGACGGCGCAGGAGCGGCGAGCTAGGTTTGATCTTGCGACTGGGAAAGACAGGCCCCGCGGAAGCCAGCGGGACACCGTCTTGAAGGTGGCGCAGAGAGCTTCTAGCGCGAAGGCTACGCGCGGCAGGCTTTGGGCGCTACCCCCGGTTGCGTTTTGCGTTCCGGAGGCTTTCTTCTTCGTCCGAGGGCGTCTCTAGCTTGACGGTCGGTCATTGAGTGCCTGCCCTCGTTGACCCGCGCACCGGGGCGCACCTGGGAGTCGGCGTTGCCTGGCCCGCCCGTGTGTTGCCGGCAACTAGCCCGCCACTCCCATACCCTGCTCAGATGACCGATGAGCTTCGCTACGAGCGGATCGGGGCGGCCGCCGTGCTGACGATCGACCGGCCGGCGCGACGCAACGCGATCGACGCCGCCGCCGCGGCGGCGTTCCGGCAGGGGCTGGTGGACTTCGAGGCCGATGAGGGCGCCCGCGTCCTCGTCCTCACCGGCGCCGGTGGCGAGGCGTTCTGCGCCGGCGCCGATCTGAAGGCGATGGACCTCGACGTCGATCACCCCCATGGACCCATGGGCCCGACCCGGCTGACGCCGGCCAAGCCGGCGATCGCCGCGGTCGACGGCTGGTGTCTGGCCGGCGGGGTCGAGCTGGCGCTCTGGTGCGACCTGCGGCTCGCCACGCCGCAATCGACCTTCGGCCTCTTCGAGCGCCGCTGGGGAGTGCCCCTGGTCGACGGCGGCACCCAGCGCCTGCCGCGGGTCATCGGCATGGGCCGCGCCCTCGAGCTGATCCTCACCGGCCACCCGGTCGCCGCCGAGGAGGCGCACCGCATCGGCCTGGTCAACGAGATCGTCGAGCCGGGCCGCCACCTCGACCGGGCCCTGGAGCTGGCAGAGCGCATCGCATCCTTCCCCCAAGAGACCATGCTCGCCGACCGTCGAGCAGCAATAGAAGGCTTTGGCCTACCGCTCGCCGACGGCATAGCCCTGGAGCACGAGCTCGGTCGCGAGACCCTCGACGTAGCCGTCCGCGGCGCCGCTCGCTTCGCTTCAGGCGAGGGCCGTCACGGCGAGGGGGTCTAGCTCTCGCGCGTGACCCGCCGCATCTCGTCTTCGGCCGCTTCCGGACCCAGGTAGGGCATCAGCACGGCGAAGACGAGGTCGGGGAGGATGCGTTTCAGCTCGGGTCCGCGGCCGGCGCGGACCTCGTCGAAGATCATCGAAGCAGCGCCGCCGACGGCGAAGCGAGCGGTGTCGGCGGGCAGCTCCTCGCCCTGCCCCGAGTAGGTCCGCCCCTCCTCGAGGAAGGGGGTGAAGCGGGTGAACATCGCGCGATAGCGCTCGCGCGCGTCGTCCCCAACCGCGGTCGCCTCGACCATCGCCATTCGGGCGATGTCCGCCTCCATCGAGAGCAGCTCGACCAGCGCCCCGAGGCCGGCCGCGATCTGCTCCGGCCAGGGCTCGCCCGAGGCCGCCTGGAAGGCAGCGGTGACGTGAGCGACCAGAACATCGAAGACGGCGTCGTAGGCCTCGAGGAAGCAGGCCTCCTTGCTCTCGAACGTCTTGTCGAAGCTCTCCAGAGAGACGTCGGCGAACTCGACCACGTCGGCGACGGTGGTCGCCTCGTAGCCTTTCGCCGCCGCCATCCTCACCATCGCCTCCAGCACCCGCTCACGCTCGGAGCGAACGACGTAAGCGCGAGGCAACTGAGGCGATTCCATCGCGCCTCTCAATGTAGGGCAGGACCCGCTGCCTGTCCAACGCGCCTTCGCAGACGGCTTGTTTCAGGCGCGCGCGGCCTGCATCTCGGCGCTTGCCGCCTCGCCGCCGAAGTAGGGCAGCACGGCGAAGTACATGAACTCCGGCAGGAGCTCGCGAAAACCGTCATCAGCCCCAGTGGAGAGCCGTGAATGGACGATCGCGTGAATGCCGGCGATGATCCCCTCCGGGGCGATCTGCGGCGGCGACTCGGACTCGTCCACCTCCAGCCGTGCCAGATCGATGAATTCAGCCGCCCTTTTCATCGCTTTGGCACGTATTGCCAGTGCCTCCGCGCCGGCCGAGTGGACGCCGACGATCACGCCACGGCCGAAATCCGGCTCGGCGTCGAGCTGATCGAGGAGCGCGCCGAGACCCGCCCGCAGCTTGGCGCGCCAGGTTTCCTCGCTCGCCGCGGCCCGCGCGACGATCCCTTCCAGCCGCGCGATTCCCATCTCCAACGCGGCCATGTAACAGGCGCCCTTGTCGGCGAAGTTGTCGTAGAACGCCTGCCGGTAGAGCCCGGTTCGGTCGAGAACCGTGCGTACAGAGGTGGCGTCATAGCCCTCAGCCCCGATCGCCTCGAGCATTCCCTCGAGGATCTTTTCGCGCTTGGGGGAATTCACAAGCTCGAGCTTGGGGGAGTGGGGGAGTGCTGCCACTTCCCTGATCCTGCCGGTCCCCTCAGCCCCTGCCTGGACCTTGGTTACGGCCTGCTTCCCCATTGCTGGTCCTCCTCTGTGATCTAGGGAACAGGTTGTCTGGAGTCAGGTACTGTAGCGGTATATCGCCAATCCGTCCAGCTTGAAACTCGGCTGTCTGCGAGTAACTTGGATTCCGTGGCTGAGCGTGTCCCCCAGGCAACCAGAATGCCTCCCGGACGGCACCCGCTTCCGCGCGAGTTCATCACCCAGCACCAGCGGGCGCGCATAATCGCGGCGCTCGCGGAGGAGACGGTCGACAAGGGCTACCGCGCCGTCACCGTGGCCGACGTCGTGCGCCGTGCCGGCATCGCCCGTAACACCTTCTACGAGAACTTCTCCTCGAAGGAAGACTGTTTCCTCGCCGCCTCCGAGTTCGCCGTCAAAGAGGCGCTGCGCCGCGTCGTCGACGCGGCCAGCCGGGTCGACGCCTGGCCCGCCCGGGTCAACGCCGGCCTCGCCGCCTTCCTCCATTACGTCGCCACCGAGCCGGCGTTGGCCCGCACCTGCATCGTCGAGGCCCTCTCGGCGGGACCGGCGGCGGTCGAGCGCTACGAACGCTCGATCCAGGCCTTCGTGCCGCTCTTCCGCATGGGGCGCAAGGTCGCGCCGAAGGGCGAGGACCTGCCGGGGACACTCGAGGAGACGATCGTCGGCGGGGTCTTCTGGATCATCTACCAGCGCATCGTGATGGGGCAGGTGGAGGAGATCGAGCGGCTCCTGCCCGAGCTGGTGGAGTTCTCGCTCACCCCGTACGTCGGCGCCGAGGCGGCGAAGCGCACGGCGGCCGAAGCGCCGCCCTCCCAGCCGAAGACCGACCGGTAGCCAGGGCAGGGATCGGGGTCCCATGCACTAGTGCTGGATACCGAGACCCGGGGCCTGACCGGCAGCTCCGAGCGCGCCCAGATCGTCGCCGCCGTGATCGAGATCGCCGCCGAGCGCGGCTACGGCGAGACGACGATCGAGTTGATCCTCGACCGGGCTGGGCTCGACCGTCCGGCCTTCGACCGCCACTTCCGCGGCAAGTACGACTGCTTCCTCTCCGCCTGGCAGGAGCTCAACGAGGAGTGCCTGGAGACGATGGTGCGGGCCTACGAGAGCCGCGAAGAGTGGCCCGACCGCCTGCGGGCGGTCGCCTACCAGGTGATCGCGGGGCTGAGCAGCGACCCGAGCCGCGCCTCGTTCGGAGTGGAGGTGCTGGCCGCCGGCGACGCCGCCCGCGCCCGCCGCGACATGACGATGCGGGTGATCGCCTCGCTGATCGACGCCGGCCGCCAGGAGATGGACGATCCCGAAGCCGTCCCCCACACCACGGCCGAGGCGCTGGCCGGCTCCGCCTACGGTCAGATCTACTCGCGGGTCGTGCGCGGCGACGCCGATGAGCTGCCCGACCTGGTGCCGCAGCTGATGTCCGCCGCGGTGATGCCGTATTTGGGTATCGAGGCGGCTATGTCCGAGCTCAGCCGTGAATCCGCCGCGCCAGAGGGATATGCTCGCGGTATGGCACGCAAACGCGCCGGCAAATCAGAGAACGAGCCGTCTGCCGCCGCGGAGGACTATCCCCCCGAGTTGGCGCGCCTGCCGCCGGGCCGCCACGGACTGCCGCGCGAGTTTGTCACCCATAACCAGCGCGAGCGGCTGATCGCCGGAATCGCCGAGGCGATCGCCGAGCACGGCTACTCGGGGACGACGATCGCCCACATCACCCGCTCCGCTGCGGTCTCGCGGCGCACTTTCTACGAGCACTTCTCGAGCAAGGACGAGTGCTTCGTCGCCGCTTACGACACGGTGATGAAGGAGCTGCGCGAGCGCGTCTCGGCGGCCTTCGAGGAGACCGACGACTGGCCTCATGCGATCAAGGCGGGGATCGAGGCGATGCTGCAGTTCCTTGCCGCCGAGCCCAACCTGGCGCGCCTCTGCATGGTCGAGGCGCTGGTCGCCGGCCCGGCGGTGGTCGAGCGTTACGACGCGGCGATTCAGAGCTTCGTCCCCTACTTCCGCGAGGGCCGCGAGGGCCGTCCGCCCGAGGTCCTCTCCCGCCTCTCGCCGACCACCGAGGAAGCGCTGGTCGGCGGCATGGTCTCGCTGATCTCCCGCCGCATCATCGCCGGCAAGGCCGAAGAGCTGGAGGACCTGCTCCCCGACCTGGTCGAGTTCACCCTGACGCCATACCTCGGCAGCGCCGAGGCAGCCGAGATCGCCAAGGGCGACTGAGCGTAGACCACGATCGCCGGCCGGGTCGCTTCGTGCTCACCGGCTCGGCCGATGTGCTCAGCCTTCCGCGAGTCGCCGACACTCTGGTTGGGCGCATGGAGGTGCTGCACCTGTGGCCGCTCTCCCAGGGGGAGATCGGCGGCCGACGCGAGGGCTTCCTCGATGCCCTGCTCATCGGTGACCCCGGTGCTCTTGCTGCGACTGCGGATCCGATCGCCAGGGGGGATCTGCTGCGGAGAATCGAAGCGGGTGGGTTCCCGGAGGCCGTGGCTCGCGACGGCGCCCGCCGCCGCCGCTGGTTCGACAGCTACCTCGACACGATGCTGCAGCGCGAGATCCGCGATCTCGCCAACGTCACCGGCCTGACCGAGCTGCCCCGGCTCATGCAGCTGCTGGCCTCGCGAGCTACCGGCTTGCTCAGCTACGCTGCCGTCTCGCGCGATCTCGGCATGCCGCAGACGACGCTGGAGCGCTACCTCGCCCTCCTGGAGACCGCTTTCCTCGTCAAGACCGTGCCGGCCTGGTTCCGCAACATCGGCAAACGCCTGGTCAAGTCGCCGCAGCTGGTGCTGACCGTACCGGTCTGCTCGCCCATCTGCTCGGTGGTGGAGAGGCGCTCGAGCGCTCCTTTGGCGCGGTGGTGGAGAACTTCGCTCTGATGGAGATCGTCAAGCAGGCGAGCTTCGGCGACGCCCGTCCGCCGTTATTCCACTACCGGACGGCGGAGGGCGCCGGCGTCGGGTTAGGCACCGCCCGCCCCGCGGATCTCGGCGTCGAGCGGCGATAGCATTGCTATCATCCTACTATGGCGCAGTTGCTTGTCCGCGACATCGAGACTGAGGTGGTCCGTGAGCTGAAGGTTCGCGCCGCTCGCCATGGCCGCTCGGCCGAGGAGGAGCATCGGGAGATTCTGCGCGGGGCGCTGAGGCACCCCGGGCCGCCGAGCTCGCTCAAGAATCTCCTGCTGCAGATTCCGAACGTCGGCGAGGACCGCGACTTCGAGCGGCCGCTCGACCACGGCCGCTCGGTCGAGCTGTGAGCTACCTGATCGATACGAATGTCATCTCCGAGCTTCGCAAGGGCGAGCGCGCAGACCCGAGCGCAGCGGCGTGGTTTGCAGGCGTCGCCGACGACGAGGTCTTTCTCAGTGCGCTCACGCTCGGCGAGATAAGACGCGGCATAGAGAGCATCCGACGCCGTGATCCAAAGTCCGCAGCGACGCTCGAGAGCTGGCTCGGGCGGGTCTCCGATCAGCACCGGGATCGCATCCTCGCTGTCGATCGCGCGATTGCCGAGGAATGGGGACGTATGAACGTGCCCGATCCGATTCCGGCGATCGACGGGCTGCTTGCCGCGACGGCGAAGGTCTTGGGCTTGACTCTGGCCACCCGCAACACGGCCGACATTGCGGGGACCGGCGTCAGCTGCGTCAATCCCTTTGAAGCCGGTTAGGCCGCAGCGCGGATCTCGGCGTTGAGTGCCTCCGCGGCGGTCCTGGCGGCGTCGGCGAAGTTCTCGCCGCCAGAGGCGTAGAGGATCGAGCGGGAAGCGGCGATCAGGTAGGCGTCGCTGCCAGCCTCGCGGTTGGCGGCGACCGCCGCGGCGACGTCGCCGCCCTGGGCGCCCGCGCCGGGGATCAGGATCGGCATCCCCGCGGGGACGTCCTCGCGCACCGCGCGCAGCTCGTCGGGGTAGGTGGCGCCGACGACGAGGCCGCAGTTGCCGGCGGCGTTCCAGTCGCGGGCAACGGCGCGGGCCACGTGGCGGTAGAGCGGCACGCCGTCGGCAAGCAGGTCCTGGAACTCGCCGGCACCGGGGTTGGAGGTGCGGGCGAGGACGAAGACCAGCCTGTCGCCGCGCCCGAGGAAGGGCGCGAGCGCCTCGCCGCCGAGGTAGGGATGAACGGTGAGCGCGTCGGCCCCGAGCCGGTCGAAGGCGGCCGTGACGTAGCCGCTATTGGTCGAGCCGATGTCGCCGCGCTTGGCGTCGAGGATCACGGCTGCGCCGGGGGCCTCGGCGCGGATTGCGGTGATCGTCGCGGCGAGGGCGCGGAAGCCGTCGGCGCCGAGCGCCTCGTAGAAGGCGGCGTTGGGCTTGTAGGCGGCGGCGAGGCCGGCGGTCGCCGCGACGATCCGCCGGTTGAACTCGACCACCCGCTCGGCCCGCTCCGCGTCCGGCAGCACCGACAGGGGGATCCGCTCCGGATCGGTGTCCAGCCCGACCACCAGATGCCGCCCCTGCGCGAAGTGCTCCGCCAGCAGCTCAGCGCAGGATTCGCCCCGGTCCATGTCGGCAGCGTATATCTCCGCGGCCCCGATAGCCGACGTCCAACGTCGCCGACATCCAACGTCGCCGACATCCAACGTCGGTATGCTTCAGCCATCTTCGTCAATCGAACAGAGGAGCTGGCACAGCTCGAAGCTTGGTGGGAATCGCCTGGGGCGGGGCTCGGCGTCGTCTGGGGTAGGCGGAGGGTGGGCAAGACCGCGCTCATCCAGCAATTTGCGGACGACCTCCCGACCATCTTCCATACCGGTGGCGGCCGGCCGGAGCAGGCCGAGCTGGCGGCGCTGACTCGGGCGGCCGAGCCGCTTCTGGGCGAGGGAGCCCGGGATCTCGCAGCCCGCCCGTTCGCCGACTGGGACGACGCGATCGAGAGCTTGGCGCTCGCCGCCGCAGACAAGCCCCTGCTGCTCGTCCTCGACGAGTTTCCGGCCCTGATGGAGACCTCGCCGGAGCTGCCGAGCTTGCTTCGAGCGGCATGGGACAGGCTTCGCTCCCGCACCGGGCTGAAGCTCCTCCTCTGCGGCTCGGCTGTGCGCACCATGGAGGCGATGCAGGAGGAGCGCGCACCGCTTTACGGGCGACTCGATCTGACGCTGTTGCTGCACCCCTTTCGTCCGCACGAGGCGGCGCAGATGCTCCCTGCGCTGCGTCCCGCGGAGCGAGCTCTCGTCTGGGGCCTGGTGGGAGGCATGCCGCTCTACTTGAAATGGTGGGATCAACGCGCGAGCCTTCGAGTCAACCTCGCCCGTCTCGCCTGTACGCCGGGCGGCCAGCTCCTCACCGAGGGTCAGTTGGTGCTTGCGACCGAGGGAGAGGGAGGCGACTTGGCTCGTCTGGTCCTCTACGCGATCGCCACCGGCCGCACTCGCTTCAACGAGATCGAGCAGGCGGTGCGCGCGGATCCGGGCCGCACCCTCGACAGGCTCGTCGCCCTGCGCTTGGTCGAGCGTGTCGTGCCGGTCACCGAGGATCCGCGGCGGACGCGTCGGCGCATCTACCGGATCGCCGACAACTTCCTCGCTTTCTGGCTCGGCGTGCTCGACCGCTACCGGCCCGAGATCGAGCGCGGCCTGGGCCAGAGCATCCTGCCGGTTCTGCTGCGCTCGCTCGACGACCACATGGGAGGTCCCTGGGAGGAGGCGTTTCGGGACCATCTGCGCAGGCTCGCGTCAGCCGGCGAGCTCGGCGAGGGAATCGTCGCGATCGGCCCCTTTTGGACGAGCGCCGACGACCCGACGGAGATAGACGCGGTCGCCCTCGCCGGCCGTGTTCGCCAAGCGGTTCTCCTCGGCGAGGCGAAGTGGGCCAAGCGCGTCAACGCAACCCAGTTGCGCGCCGAGCTGGAGCGAAAATCGACCGCGCTGCCGCAACTCGCGGGCGAGCCCCGCTACGCGATATGTGCCCGCGAGCGGGTCGACGACGCCGACGGCGTCCTGGCGATCACCGCCGCCGAGATCTTCTGACGCATCAGGCCACGCTGCCGCGCGGAACGATCCACTGAGCGGGCTGGCCGCTCAGCTCTGCGATTCGCTCGAAATCGGCGTCGTAGTGCAGGACGGTGAGGCCGGCCTGCTCCGCGCAGGCCGCCACCAGCAGGTCGGGCAGGGGGACGGCGCGGTGCTGCGAGCGCTCGGCCAGCATCGCCTGAATCTCCAATGCCCGCCTGACGCAGGCATCGTCGATGGGCGCCCGTGGCATTCCCCGCAGCGCCTCCGAGAGTGCGCGGTAGGTCGCTCTGCTCGTGGCGCTGTAGAGCAGCTCCAGGTCGACGATGCCGCAGGTCGCGATCTCGCCCGCCACCAGCAACGGCTCGAGCGCATCTCGCACCTCGGGCCGCGTGTCGCGCCTGGTCAGCGCGCTCTTGTCGGCGAGGAAGGTGGCCAAGCTCAGCGCCAGGCGCCCGACATCGCCTCGGGATCGTCGAGCCCCAATGCCCCCGGCCGGAACAGCAGCTCGACCAGAGCCTTGCGCTGCCGCAGTTTGACGACCTCTGAAAGTGCGGCGTCGACGGTGTCGGTCAACGTCTTGGTGCCAAGGATCTCCTTCGCCGCGGCGACTTTTTCCGTATCGATCTCGAAGGAGGTCTTATGCCGGACGGGAGAGCTCACCCGATAAAAATAGCAAAAGACTGATTTTCAGATAGAGAGAATGAAAATTATCCCTCTACTCCTCGCCGAAGAGCTGCAGGAAAGCGAGGTGTGAGAGGTCGTTGAGCAGGTACTCGACCCCCGCTGCCCGGCCCGCCGCGATCTCGATGCTTAGCGATTCCTCGATCGCGCCGGCGATGAAGCCCGCGGTCATCGGGCTGGCCCCGGGGCGCGCGCCGGGCTCGGAACGGGCCGAATCGAGCGCGGCGGCGAGCTGCTCGACGACTTGCTGATGCACGACCCACGCCGCGCCGCGGGCGGCGCGCACCTCCAGCAGCAGCGCTTTCGCCTGCAGGGGTTGCTCGGCGACGAAGCGCAGCACTTCGGTGAGGCCGGCGCGGAACCCCTCACGCCAACCCGGCGCCTCCCGGCACGCCTCGAGCACCTGCTTGGCGAGCCGCTCGGCGGCCTCCTCATAGGCACGCGCGAAGCAGGCCTCCTTGGTGCCGAAGCGGTGATGGAAGCGGCCCTGGGTGATCCCTGCCCGCTCGGCGACCTCGCGCACGGTCGTCTCCGCATAGCCCCTCTCGCCGACCGTCAGCAGCATCGCCTCCAGCACGCCCGCGTCGGCGTGAGGGTCCGGCTCGACCTCCTCCCACGAGCGAACTTCGCGCAGCGGTCCCGGTGCTTCCATTTGAGACACCATAGCTTATGTTTGGGAACTTTCTCTAACTCAAGTACCGGTTTCGTACCAATGGGAACTGGCGCTATCCTGGGCCTGTGCGCGCTCTGCCCGGAAAGGAGAACCGGCAGCCGCCCGGCCCCGAGCCGGTCAGCCGCGACGCTGCCGCCGCCGACCAGCGCCGCCGCATCCTCGCGGCGACCGCGGCGCTGATCGCCGAGAAGGGCTACCAGGAGACGACGATGGAGGAGATCGTCCGCCGCGCCAAGGTCGGCTACGCGACCTTCTACAAGCACTACCCGGATAAGGAGGCCGCCTTCCTCGCCCTGCTCGACGCGGCGACCGACCGCACCGTGAGCCGGGTCGAAGGCGCCTACGGGCGCGAAGAGGGCCCCTGGGCCGATCGGGTCGGCGCAGCGCTCGGCGTGCTCTTCGAAGACGTCGCCGCCCACCCGGCGGTGGCCCGCGCCGTCCTGGTCGAGGCGGTTGCCGCGGGCTCGGAGGCCGCCGCCAAGCACGAGGCGGCGCTGAAGCGGCTGGCGCCGCTGCTGCGTCCCGGCCGCGAGCTCAACCCGCGTCGGGCGGAGCTGCCCGAGAGCCTCGAGGAGACCCTGGCCGGCGGCGTCGTCTGGGTCCTCGGTCAGCGCCTGATCGCCGGCGAAGCCGAGAAGCTGCGGGGCCTGCTGCCCGAGACCCTCGAGTTCGTCCTTCGCCCCTACATCGGCGAGGACGAGGCGGCGCGGGAGGCCGGCGAGGTCGCTGACGCTATCTCGGCCTAGCGGCCGTACTAGTGTTGCCTAGCTGATACTAGCGCTATTTATCTAGCATTCGCTAGCATCGACTAGACATGGATCCGCTTCTCAACCCCTACCGGCCTGGAGCGGGTGTGCCACCGCCGATTCTCTCTGGGCGCGAGAGCGAGCTCGCGACGATCTCGACGATGATCGGAAGGCTGGCGCTTGGACGCGGGGAGCGCAGCATCGTCCTGACCGGCCTTCGAGGCGTGGGCAAGACGGCTCTGCTCTGGGCGGGCGAGGGGATGGCGGGAGATCAGGGCTGGATCGTGCAGAGCCTCGAGTCTCGCTCCGACATCGGATTCAGGTCTGCCCTCGCCGACAGGGCGTGGGCGGCCCTGCACCAGCTCGAACACAGAGGTGCGGTTCGCGAGGCGGTGTCGCGGCTCGCGGCGACGATCCGCCGTATCGGCGTGCGGGAGCCCGAAACCGGGATCGAGGTCAGCCTCGACGTCGGCTCACAGGAGGCGGCGGCCAGATTGGAGACGGACCTCGTCGACCTGTTTCGGGTGCTCGGGGAAACCGCCCGCGATACCGGGACCGGCGTGCTGTTCCTTCTCGACGAGCTGCAGCAATCCGAGCCGGCGGCGCTCGAGGCGCTCTGTGCTGCCGCACACGACCTCTCGAAGCGAGAGCTGCCTCTCGCCTTGCTGATCGCCGGTCTCCCTTCGCTCCGCGACCAGCTTCTATCGGCCAAGACCTACGCCGAGCGCCTCTTCAGCTATAGGCAGGTCGGCTCTCTCTCCGCGAGCGCGGCCGAAGCGGCGCTGCTCGACCCTGCGCGGGCGGCCGCGGCCGACTTCGAGGTCGAGCGCTCCGCGTTTGACACGCTGCTGGCGGCGTGCGAGGGGTATCCGTACTTCATCCAGCTGTTCGGGCATGCGCTCTGGCAGGTGGCGATCGACCCGTACATCGGCGCGGAGCAGGTGGACGCCGCGCTTTCGCTTGGCCGAGACGAGCTCGAGGCGGACCTCTATGTGGGGCGCTGGAAGCGTGTCGGCGGCAGGTCGAGGGACTACATGGTCGCGATGGCCGTCCTCGGCGATGGGCCGGTCGGCAGCGGCTCGGTTGCCGCCGGGTTTGGCGGACATCGGGCGGCCGCGACGATCCGCGACGGACTGATCGCCGAGGGCCTGATCTACAGCCCGGCTCGCGGTCAGGTCGCCTTCACGGTGCCCGGCTTCGCCGACTTCATCAGACGCACACATACCGTCCAAGCCTCAACCGCCTGACCCACTCGTCGATGGCAGCCGAAGAGCTAGGACCCCTCCCCGCTGGCCGCCACGGCTTCAGCCGCGAGCAGGTCGCCCACCACCAGCGCGAGCGGCTGATCGCCGGCCTCGCCACCGCCGTCGCCGAGAAGGGCTACGCCGCGGTCACCCTCAGCGATGTCGTCCGCCATGCCAAGGTCAGCCGCCGCGTCTTCTACGCCAACTTCGAGAGCAAGGAGCGGTGCTTCCTCGCCGCCTTCGACGTGGTCGTCGGGCACCTGCGCGAGCTGGTCGCCGAGGCGGTCGAGGGCGTCGACGGCTGGCCGCAGCAGGCGATCGACGCAACCCGCGCGACGCTCGCCTTCCTCGCCGCCGAGCCCGATTTGGCGCGGCTGATCCTGGTCGAATCGCGCGCTGCCGGCCAGCTGGTGACGGCACGCTTCAACGAGGCTGTGGGGGAGATCGCGCCGCTGCTGGCCCGGGGTCGCGCCGAGCGCCCCGCGGGCAAGCGCCTCCCCGCTTCGACCGAGGACTCGACGATCGGCTCCCTCGTCTCGCTCACCCAGCGCGAGGTCGCGGCGGGCGAAGCCGCGCAGCTGGAGGAGCTGCTGCCCGACTGCGCCGAGCTGGTCTTGCTGCCCTACCTGGGACCCGTCGAGGCGCCCCGTCTCGCCCGCGAAGCGGGCTGAAGGCGGCCCGGAAAGCGGACGGCCCGCCGGGGCGGGCCGTCCGAAAACTCGGGAAAGCCGGTGAACCACTGGCTCCGATATCGCGCCACCCACTATAGCGCCCCCGGAGGGAATCGAACCCTCTCTTTCCCGATTGCGATACCGGATGCCGGCGTCCACCGGCGGGGGCGACCGCCGCTCTCGCGGCCCGGCCGACACTAGGTTGCCTCGACGCACGTGTTGCGCGTTAGAAGTGACTTTTCTTAGCAAGCATCCGCATAGGAGCAGTCGCAGGCCTGCGCAACTCTGGGAACTTTTGTTTCCTCTCGGGAACTATTCCTTGACAAACTCCCGTGTAGGTGGTTCACTGGCGGTGCCTGCGGTACGGCTTAAACCCTTTGGGAACTAATAGCCCCCATAGGTAGTTTCAGGGAAACACGACGTACAGGGAACACATAACCGAGTTCGCCACATGGGCCGCAGGGGAAAGCGGCCGGCAGGGGCTCGAGGGACAAAGGAGAGCTACGTGAGACGCGACGCGAAGGCACCGACCGCGGCATCGACCATGCGCCAGACAAGCCGCCGCGGCCGCATTTTCCGTCGAGTCCTCGCCGCCCGTGGTCCTTTCGGTGCTTCCGCTGGGAGCAGGGCGCTCGTGCGCACCGCGCACAGAGTCACCCCGACCCTGCGCTCCCGCGAGGCAAGCTCGTCATTCCGCCTCGCCCTCCTCTCAGCTCTCGCACTCGCAGCATTCTTGCTCCTCGCGGCGCCGGCTTGGTCGGCCACCGTCACCGACCGACCCCTTCTCTTCAGCTTCGACGGCTCTGACACCACGGCCGGCAAGTTCTCGAAGGCGCAGTCGCTGGCCATCGATGACGCAGCCGGCAGCCTTTACGTCCTCGACTCAGGCAAAAAGGTGGTCGATAAGTTCAACCTCGCGGGCGAAGCCCAGAACTTCGTCGCAACTGGAACTTCGTCCTTGGACGGTAGCGCCACTCCCCAGGGCGTTTTCCCAGAAGGAGATCCCTGGGGAGACATCGCGGTTGACAACTCTGGCGGGGCCAACCAGGGGAACATTTTTGTAAGCGGCCAAGGCTCAGCGCCGCTCAATGCCTTTGATTCTGGTGGCGACTACCTCTGGCAGATCGGCGAAGGTGTGTTTGGCTACGACTGCGGCATTGCCGTCGACGCCTCCGGACACCTGTGGGTGGGAGACGAACCTGCTCATCAGGCGCGCGAGTTCGACAACGCCGGCAGCCCCCCCGCCCAGATCGGCGAAGTCACGGACACCTCCGGCAGCGAACGACCTTGTCGCGTTGGCCTCGACGCAGGCGGCAACCTCTACATCGTCCAGGAAAAGAGTCAGGTAGACAAATACGTGGGCGGTGTATTCGCCTCGACCATAGATGCAGCCAGCACTAACGACGTGACGATCGACCAGTCGAGCGGGACCGGTCACATCTTCACCGTCCACGAAGAAGACTTCAGCGAGTTCGATTCGGCGGGCGCCTCAGTCGGGACCTTCGGTGCGAACTCCTTCGACGAAGCCCTGGGCATCGCTTATGACAAGACGCTGGACCGCGTCTACGTCGCCGATACCAGCTCAGGCGCGGTCGAGGTATTTGGTCCCGAAGCGACCGGCACCGTGCCCGATCCCACGCTCGAACCGACCAGCGAGATCGGCGTCTCCAAAGCCAAGTTCAACGGCAAGGTCAACCCGCAGAGCGTCTCCAACAGCTACTTCTTCGAATGGAAGCCGGAAACCGGAGCGAATGGCTGGGGCGCGGCCAAATCCTCCCCGCCGCAGTCCCTGCCCGAAGACAGCTCCGACCATGCCGTTTCCTTCGAAGCCACCGGACTCGCCGGTAACACGACCTACCAGGTGCGCTTGGTCGGCACGAATACCGAAAACGATCTGCGGGGCGTCTCTGGCCTGGACACCTTCACCACCACCTCAGCGGCTGCTGCACCGGAAGCCTTTGCTCAAGCGACCTCCGCGCTGACGACGACGACGGCCCTGCTCCACGGCGCCGTCAATCCCCAGGAAGACTTTGGCACCACCTATCGCTTCCAGACGAGTACTGACCCCGCCTGTGCCTCGGACTTCTCCGATCGACCGCTGAGGAATCTCGAATCGGAAGCCAACGCTCCTGTTGGGGTCTCGGAAGGAATCACGGGCCTGTTGCCCGTCCAGCATTACTGCGTGCGAGTCGTTGCGACCAACAGCGGTGGCGAAACCACTTCCGAGACGACGGAATTCACGACCAAAGCTGCCCCTCCCGATCAGCTGTTCACTGCCTTCGCGGCGCCGCGAACCGATACCAGCGCTCGCCTCAATGCTCGCCTCAACCCCGAGGGCGCCCCACTCACCTACCACTTTGAATACAGCGAAGACGGCGGCGCAACCTGGCTCGCAATGCCTGAGGAAGAAGACACCAGCGAAGCACGCGAACAGATCGTCGTTGGCTCCGAACTCGACGGGCTGACCCCCGACACCACCTACAGCTACCGCTTCGTCGCCGAAAACGAACCCGATCCAGAGGGCGAACCCGGCGTCACCGTGGTGGTTGAGGGTGGAGAGAAGACTTTTAGGACCCGCACCATCGCCGAAATGACGCCACCCCAGCGCGGCTATGAGCTGGTCAACAACCCCGACAAGGGCAACCAGCATGCGACCGTACTGCCTTTCCCCGACAGCCAGCTGAATCAGTCGCCGATCTCCCCCGACGGCGAGAAGGCGATCTGGACCACGCGAGCGGGAGCACCGGGCGGAACCACGAGCACGGAAGTTCCGTTCCTCGCCACCCGCACCCCCAGCGGCTGGAAATCGAAGGCGCTGGTGCCGCCTGCCGAAGAGCAGGTCGGCAGCGGCAGCGACATCTACTACGTCCAGGGCGCATCGAGCGATTACTCACGATTCCTCTTCGCCGCCGTTGAACCCCACTTCGGCGGAAACGCGCCCCCGACCCTGGTGCGCCTCGATGAAGAAGGCAACCAGCAGATCCTCCACCAATACTCCCAGGAGGCCGGATACAAATTCCTCCAGATGACCGACGACACGGATCATGTGCTGCTCGTCGACCCCATCACCCACCAGATCGAAGACATCGGCAGCGGCATTCCTGAAGCGGTCAGCGTGATGCCCGACGGTCTGCCGAACGCCTGCGGCCTCAGTGAAGAAGGCCAGAGCTTCGGCCGAGGCATCGACGGTGCTGACATCAGGGGCTCTGGGGTGCTGTGGAAGCCGGGCTATAACCGCGTTTCTGCCACCGACGCCTCCCGCGTCTACTTCGAGGCGGTCCCCAACGGCGAACCGTGCGGGGGGCTTCCGAGCGGGTTCCTGGCGGGTGCACGGTTGGCGCTGTATGTGCGCAACCGCGGCACGGAAGAAACGACCCTGATCGATCCCGGCACGGCCGCCGTGGAGCCCCGCCTGATCAGAGCGACGACCGACGGCCGCAGTGTCTTCTTCGCCACCGAGAGCCAGCTCGACCCATCCGACTCCAACGAAGACGTCGACGTCTACCGCTGGGACGAGGCACCGGCCCCCGCCGGCACCTACACCTGCCTCACCTGCGTCGTGCCCGACGCGAAGGTGCTGACCGCTGGTGGTTTCAAGAGCGTCCTCGTCTCCAGCGACTTTTCCCACGTCTACTTCGAATCCGAAGAGCAGCTCGTCCCCGGGCAGGGCAAGCAGGGGGATGCGAACGTCTACGCGCTCAGCGAAGGGGAGATCCGCTTCGTCGCCGACCCCAATCGCGGCGACGGCGTGCTGGGCGCAGAAGAGGCACAGCTCTCCGCCGACGGCAAGGTGCTCGCCTTCGCGACCGGCGATTCAAGCATGGGCCACTTCCAGCTGACCGCTGATTCCCTCGACGAAGGGAATTGCCTGAATAAAAATGGAAATCCAGATGACTGCGTCGAGCTCTTCCGCTACGACGACTCCGACGGTAGCCTCGAGTGCATCTCCTGTAGTCGCGAGGGCCTCACCACGCACGCTCTGGGAGGCCCGGCTGCCGAGCTCGGGCTTCAGAGGTTCAGGCTCTCCGCCGACGGCAGCACGATCGCTTTCCTCACCGCCGAGGCGCTCGTGCCGCAGGACATCAACAACAGCTTCGATGTCTATGAGTGGCGCGACGGCGCCGTGAGGTTGATCACCGACGGCGAAACGACCTTCCCATTCGGACCTGGGAGTCCGGTGCCGATCGACGCCGATCGCGACGGCAGCGACATCTTCTTCAAGGTCGCCGCCCCCGGCCTGACCGGCTTTGAGCAGGACGGCCTGGCGAACCTCTACGACGCCAGGATCGGCGGCGGCTTCGAAGCACCGAGCCCGCCCGTGCACTGCGCCGAAGAAACTTGTCAGGGACCGCTCGAAGCGGCGCCGGGCCAACAACAGTCCGCTAGCTCCTCCTTCAGCGGGCGTGGCAACGTCAACGAAGGACAGACGCGGCGGCGCTGCACGAAAGGCAAGGTGCGCCGCCAAGGGCGCTGCGTGCGCAGGCACCAAAGCAAACGCCACCACCACAAGCGAGCTAGCCACGCCAACCAAGGGAGGACGAAGTGAATCGCCGAGCGCTGCTCCTGGGCCTGATCGCCCTCGCGATGACGATCTCCGGCGCCGCCTCCGCGCAGGCCGCCGCCGGCCCGCTCTATGACGTCAAGGCATCCTGGGGCGATACCAACCTCACCCCCGGCGGCGAAGGTGAGTTCTCGCTCCAGGTCCGCAACATCGGCGATGGCACCGCCGAAGAAGAAATGACGATCACCGACGAACTGCCCGAAGGCGTAGAAGTCACCAACATCGCCTGGAACGAACAGGGCTTCGGCGACCTCACGGCCTTCTTCCCCTGCACTGGTGTCGGCACCGAAACGGCGACCTGCACGATCCCCAGCGGAGCCGCTTTCTTCGTGCCGATCATCTTCCCGGCTCAGGGGGTTTTTGCCGGACCGGACGGAGCCAGCCCCACCGGCTACGCGCCTCAGATTTTCGTCGATGTCGCCGTCGAACCAGGCGCCTCAGGTATTGGCACCAACAAAGCGACGGTCACGGGCGGCGGCGCGCCGAGCGCATCCGACGAAGACCAGGTGCCTTTTGACGAAACGCCTTCCGCGTTCGGCCTCGTCCCCGGCAGCTACCAGGCCGACGCCTTCGACGCCGAGTACCCATTCGGCAACCGCTCGCGCCAGGCTGGCGGCCACCCCTTCGAGCAGCGAGTCGACTTCGACTTCAATCAGAGGACCGGCGTCAACCCCGGCCCCGTGGACGAAACCCGATACATCACCTCCAACGGCCTGGTCAAGGACGTCGAGGTGACGCTGCCGCGCGGCTTCATCGGCAACCCCGAGGCGACGCCGAAGTGCGATCCGGCCCAGTTCGCCACGCTCGGGGCCACTGAGTTCGAGTCGACCGCCTGCCCCTCCGACACCCAGATCGGCTACCTGACGATCTGGGTCAAGGACGGCACCGCAGATCATGGGCGGGGGAGCTTCCACCTGTCGCGCCTCTCCCGCGTTGCCCTATACAACCTCGAGCCGCCGAAAGGACAGGCGGTCGACATCGCCTTCAGCGCCGCCGTCGTCCAGGGCCACATCTATGCCACCCTCGACCCCGCCCAGAACTACGCGATCAAGACGCTGACGCCGAACATCTCCAGCGCGGTGACCGTGACCGGGACCGAGGTGACCGTTTGGGGAGTGCCGGGCGACCCGGCCCACGACAAGTTCCGCTTCTACCCGAAAATCACCGAAGGCAAAGCCGCGGGCGCCCCCTGGGGCTCAGCCCCGATCCACCCCTTCTTCACCAACCCGATGGACTGCGGCTTCGACAACGGCGGCACCACCATCCGCGTCGACTCATACAGCCACCCCGGCGACTTCACCCAGGCCGAGGAGGACCCCCATCCCTTCAACGTCACGGGCTGTGAGGACCAGCGCTTCCGCTTCAAACCGGAGATCTCGATGCACCCGACCTCAAAGGCGGCGGGCGGCCCGACCGGGCTCGACGTCAACCTCGAAATCCCGCAGCGAGACGACGAAGTCGAAGACGCCTCCGACCTCTACGAAGCAAGCGAAGACGCCAAGGCGATCGCCACCCCACCGCTGAAGAAAGCGGTGGTCACCCTGCCCAAGGGGATGACGGTCTCCCCCTCAGCAGCCCAGGGGCTCGCCACCTGCACGCCGGCGCAGATCAGCCTCGGCGACGACAAGCCGGTGAGCTGTCCCGATGCCTCCCAGTTCGGCACCCTGACCCTGCACACGCCGCTTCTGCCGATCGATGAACAGCCGGAAGGCTTCGTCTACGTCGCCTCCCAAAACGACAACTTCTTCCACAACTTCCTGACGCTCTACCTGGTGATCCAGGAGCCCGAGCGGGGGATCCTGGTCAAGCTCCCTGGCCGAGTCGACCTCGACCCGGTTACGGGGCAGATCACGACCACCTTCGACGACCTGCCCCAATTGCCGAGCTCAGACGTGCAGATCAGCGTCAAGGGAGGGCTAAGGGCAGGCCTGGTCAACCCGCAGACCTGCGGCAAAAAGACGATCACGGCAGACCTATACACCTGGCAGGACCCACAAACGGCCCACCCGGTAACCGACTCCTATGAGATCACCCAGAACCCAGACGGCAGCCCCTGCCACCCGAACCTCTCCGAAAGGCCTTTCGACCCCGACCTCTCCGGCGGCACGGTCAACAACCTGGCCGGCGCCTTTTCCCCGATGGAGATCCAGATGACCCGCTCCGATGAAGACCAGGAGCTGGGCGCAGCCGAAGGCACCGCGCCCCCGGGCCTCTTGGCCTCGCTGCGGGGAGTCGGGCGCTGCTCGGATGCCCAGATCGCCGCCGCCGCCAACCCCGGCAGGACCGGTCTCGAGGAGATCGCCAACCCCTCCTGCCCGGCATCGAGCCAGGTCGGCACGGTCGACGCCGGTGCCGGAGTGGGCCAGGTCCTCACCTACGTCAAGGGCAAGGTCTACATGGCCGGCCCCTACAAAGGCGCGCCGCTCTCGGGAGTGGCGATCGTCCCCGCCGTCGCCGGACCCTTCGACGTCGGCACGATCATCACCAGGGCACCGGCCTACGTCAACCCCAAGACGGCCGAGCTGCGCCTGGTCACCGACCCCCTGCCGCAGATCTTCAAGGGCATCCCGGTCAGGGTCAGGGACATCAGGGTCCACCTCGACCGACCCGACTTCACCCTCAACCCGACCAGCTGCGATCCGTTCAGCCTCACCGGCACGCTGTTCTCGACCGAAGGCAAGCGCAAAGTAGACGCCACCCCCTTCCAGGCGGCCGACTGCGCCAGCCTCGGCTTCAAGCCCCACCTCTACACCCGCCTTTACGGCGGCACCCACCGCGGCGCCCATCCCAAATTCAGGGGCATCTTCAAGGCAAGGCCGGGCGATGCCAACGTGAGCGCAGCGGTGGTCACCCTGCCGCGTTCTGAGTTCCTCGACCAGGCCCACATAAGGACCGTCTGCACCCGGGTGCAGTTCGCCGCCGACGCCTGCCCGGCGGGAGCGATCTACGGCCACGCCGAAGCGAGCACGCCGCTGCTTGACGAAGCGCTCTCGGGGCCCGTCTACCTGCGCTCCTCCGATCACAAGCTGCCCGACCTGGTCGCCGATCTGCACGGCCTGATCGACGTCGAAGTCGTGGGCCGCATCGACTCGGTCAGGGGCGGCATCAGAGCCAGCTTCGAATCGGTCCCAGACGCACCGGTGGACACCTTCACGATCGCGATGCAGGGCGGCAAGAAGGGCCTTTTGGTCAACAGCCGCGACATCTGCGCCCACAGCTACCGGATCGAGGCTCGATTCGAAGCCCAAAACGGCAAGCGGGCGAGCCTCGAGCCGAAGCTGCGGGCCAGGTGCGGCAAAGGGCGCAAGGCAAAACGCCACCGCGGCGGTTGATGCGGGCCCTCAGCCTGGCGGGCGCCCTCGTCTTCTTGGTGGCGGCACCCGCCTCCCACGCCGAGCTGATCCAAAAGGACCACATACGCGTCGCGGTCTCGGGCAAGCTCAGCCCGACCCGCCTGCCCCGCCACGGCACGGCGCCGATCGCGGTCTCGATCGGCGGCCATATCTCCTCGACCGCGGCGGGCGGCCCGCCGCAGCTGCAGCGGGTCAGCTTCGCCTTCAACCGGGCGGGGCGACTGGACCTCGCGGGCCTGCCGCGCTGCCGCCTCGGCCACATCGACCCCTCGACCAGCTCCGAGGCCCTGGGGGAGTGTCGCTCATCGCTGGTCGGCGAAGGCCACTTCTCGGCCAACGTCCGCTTCCCCGAGCAGTCCCCCTTTCCCTCCGAGGGCAGGGTGCTCGCCTTCAACGGCGTCCTGGGCGGCTCGCCGGTGATCTTCGCCCACATCTACGGCACCAAGCCCGTCCCCACCTCCTACACGCTGGCGCTGCGAATCGAGCACCGCAAGGGCGCTTTCGGCACCGTCCTCGACGCCTCCCTGCCCCAGGCGACCGGCGAATGGGGCTACGTCACCGGCCTGCGCCTGAAGCTCGGCCGCACCTACCTCTCCCACGGCCAGCGCCACAGCTTCCTCTCCGCCGGCTGCCCGGCCCCCAGAGGATTCCCCGGAGCGCTCTTCCCCCTCCTCCACACCAGCTTCGCCTTCGTCGGGGGAAAGACCCTGAGCGCGACCCTGAACCGCTCCTGCAAGGCGAGGGGATGAGGGGGGGGAAGCCGATGAAGCGACTCCGGCTGCACCTGAGCTACGCCAACGTCGTCTCCACCCTGGCTCTCTTCCTGGTCCTGGGCGGAGCGACGGCCCTGGCGACCAACGAGATCCCGAAGAGATCGGTCGGCGCAAGGCAGCTGCGACCGGGGGCGATCACCGCCGACAAGATCAGAAAGCATGCCGTCAGCGCGCCGAAGATCGAGGCGGGGGCGGTGAAGAGCGGCAAGATCGCCGACTTTGCCGTCAAGGAGGCAAAGCTCGCAAACGGATCTGTCTCGAACGCCAAGTTGCAAAGCGAGTCGGTCTCCACCGAGAAGATCCAAGGCGACGCGGTGACCGGGGCCCAGCTGGACGAGCAGAGCATCGGCCAGGTGCCAAGCGCCGCCAGCGCCAATCTCGCCGCCTTCGCCGAATCGGCCAACCCGAGCGCCTTCGCCAAGGTCGACCAGGAAGGCAACGTCGAACCGGCCAACTCCAAGGGCGGGGTGTCGGTCTCCCAGGGCAAAGAAGCGGGCATCTACTGCATCGCGGTGCCGGGCTTTGCCCCCCGCGGCGCCCAGGTCACTCCCCAATACAACGGCTCCGGCGGCGCCAGCGCCTTCCTCACGATCGGCGGCACCGCCTCCTGCCCCGCTCCTCAGGTGGAGGTGCAGACCTTCAACAACGCCAGCCGGGTCAAGGAGCCCTTCTACGTCGTCCTCTATCGCTAGGGATCGGCGGACGCGGCGGACGCGCAGATGGGCCAGATACCCCCCCAACAGGCTCCGGCGGCGATCGCCGAGCGCCTGCGGACTCGCCGCGCCGAGATCGAGCAGGCGGTGCTCACCCGCATCCACGGCGTCTCGGACCCCGCCGAGGTCGGTGACCCCGAGTACGCAGAGGGCCTGCGCGCCGCCGTCGCCGCAGCGATCGACTACGGACTCGAGACAGTCGAGCGTGGCGAGGAGCGAGCGCCGCCGATCCCCACGGCGCTGCTCGCCCAGGCCCGCGTCGCCGCCCGCAACTCGGTCAGCCTCGACACCGTCTTGCGCCGCTACTTCGCCGGCTATGCCCTGCTCGGGGACTACCTGATCGAGGAGGCCAGTGAGAGCGGGCTCGGGGGAGGCGCCCTGAAGCGCCTGCTGCGCGCCCAGGCATCCCTCCTCGACCGCCTGCTCGCCGCGGTCAGCGAGGAGCACGCGCGCGAGCGGCAGCTCCGCTCCGCCTCCTCGCAGGAGCGCCACGCCGAGCGCGTGCAGCGGTTGCTGGCGGGCGAGCTGATCGAGATCGTCGACATGCCCTACGACTTCGAGGCGATCCACCTCGGCGCGATCGCCAAGGGCCCGGGCGGTGCAGAAGCCCTGCGCGAGTTGGCTCGAGCGCTCGACCGCCGCCTGCTGCTGGTCCGCCACGGCGAGGAGACGGTCTGGGCCTGGCTGGGCGGCCGGCGCGCCGTCGACGTGGAAGCGATGCAGCGCCTCGTACCCGCCGCCCTCCCCCCCGAGGTCTCGATCGCGGTCGGCGAGCTGGGCGAGGGCCTGGCGGGCTGGCGCCTCAGCCACCAGCAGGCCCGCGCCGCCCTGCCGGTTGCCCTGCGCAGCCCCGAGCCGCTCACCCGCTATGCCGACGTCGCCCTGCTCGCCTCGGTCCTCCAGGACGACCTCCTCGTCACCTCGCTGCGCCAGCTCTACCTCGCTCCCTTGGAATGCGAACCCGATGCCGGCGAGCTGGCGCGCAAGACGCTTCGCGCCTACTTCGTCGCCGATCGCAACGTCTCCTCGGCGGCGGCGGCGCTCGGCGTGAGCCGCCAGGCGGTTGCCCGACGCCTGCGATCGGTCGAGCGGCGAATCGGCCGCTCTCTGGGTATCTGCGGGATCGAGCTGGAGGCGGCGCTCCGCCTTGAGGATCTCACCCCTTCTTTGCGAGGCGACCAATGTGTGACTTCATAGCCCCCATTACGTGTCACATCGCAACACCGGCAGACGCCATGGGGTGAGGAGACTATCCGTGACTTTTGGTCCAGTCCAAATGCATGTCGATGCCGTCCCACGGATGGCACAAGGAGGGATATGAGATGAGAGTTCACTCGGTAGGGAGGATCCTGTGGTCTGCTGTGGCGATGGTGTTGCTGGCGGCGGTCTTCGCCTCGCCCGCGGCGGCCACCGAATCGGAAACAGCGTTCTGCCAAGTAGCACCGACGAAAGGTGCATTTTGCCCTAAAGGGAAAATGCTTGGGAGCGGACAGACCTTCAAAGCGCAGGTGAAATCAGGTACCAACCTGGTCATCGAAGGATGGTGGGAAACTCAATGTCCCCAAGCCTACTTTGAAGGCCATACCACGACCAAATCCGGGGAACCGCTGACGGGCGAAATCACAAAAATGAACTTTGGCGCATGCAATACGAGCTGTACTCGCGTTTTTGAACACCTTCCCTATAAAGCCGAATTCAACCATACGGTTAACGGCAATGGGACGGTCACCGTCAGTAACGGTGGGAATGGCGCTCCGGCATGGCGGGAAACCTGCAACTTTGGCAATCCCGGCAATTGCTATTGGCAGGCCAGCAGCGTGAGTCTTACCTTTGCAGGCGGCTCGCCCGCGACGCTGACTGAGCCCAAACAAGCGTTCAAACTCGTGCCTGGAGAATCGTGGGGTTGGTGCCCCTCGCAGGTGGAAAAATCTGCCACCTACAGCTTCAGCACGCCGAGCTCGCTATTCCTAACCGCTCCCGAATCGTAGAAGGATAGGGCTGATCGACCCCTTGGCGGGACATCCTGCCAAGGGGTCGTCTGCTGGGTGGCAAACGCAATCCTGTCATCGGGAATGTGCCTCTATCCTCTGATTCCGTGGCACATGGGCGCGAAAAGGGTGTAGCCCGCCGCCTGCCGCCCGGTACCCACGGGATCCCGGCGGACGTCGTCGCCCGCAACCAGCGCGAACGGCTGATTGCGGCTATGGCTGAGGAGTGCGCCGAGGTGGGTTATGCGGAGGCGACCGTGTCGGCGGTGGCGAAGCGGGCCGGCGTCTCCTCGCTCACCTTCTACAAGCAGTTCGCCGGCAAGCGGGACTGCGTGCTCGCCGCCCACCGGCAGCTGCTGGAGCGGCTGCTGGAGGAGCTCGACCGGGGGACCGAAGAGGAGGGCGAATCGAGGGCGAGGACGGCGCTTCGCACCGCCCTCGCCCTCTTCGCTGCCGATGCTCCCTCGGCGCGCCTGCTGACGGTCGAGATCCTCGCCGCCGGCCCGGAGGGGGCGAAGCGCCACGACGCGATGGTCGACGCGTTCGCCGAGCGGCTCGGGACCGACTGGGTGCCGGCCGCCGGCATGCTCGCGCTGGTCGGCAAGCTCACCGTCGCCGCCGAAGCCAGTCGTCTGCCCCAGCTCGAGGACGAGCTGGTCGACACGCTTTCGCTGCAAAGTTGATCGCAAAGATTTTGCTTCTGCGAACACGCGCAACATTTTGTCGTCTAGCCTGGCATCATGTTCAAGATGAGGGAGAGCTGGACCGACGAGCGGCTGGACGACTTCCGCGACGAGGTAAATCGGCGATTCGACAAAGTCGAATCGGAGTTGCAGAGAGTCAACGACCGGCTCGACGGGATGCAGCGCACGATGATCCACGGCTTTGTCGCGATGACGGGCGCCATTGTTGCCAGCAACGTCGCTTTGATCGGGCTGGTCGTCACCCAGCTTTAGACCATTGCCGCCGCTACGTCCCGAACTCGACCCAGAGCGGGTAGTGGTCGGAGATGTGCCAGGAGGCTCTCTGGGGGTCCCAGTCGGTCAGCAGGTGCTTGGTCCACTCGAAGCGGCCGGCGTGGCGCGCGTTCTCTTCGAAGTCGAGGGTCAGCTTGGCGCGGCCGTCCTCCTTGAACCAGGCGATCTGGTCGTAGTAGTGGGGTTTGCCGGGCTTGTCGGAGACGGTGCGCGAGAGGTCCTGCAGCTCCGCCGGCGGCTCGAGGCCGGTGGAGGTCAGCGCTTTGAAGTTGGCGTCGTCCTTGCCGGCGATGTTGAGGTCGCCGAGGCAGATCAGGTTCTGGTTGTAGTCCTCGGTTCGCGTTGCCCAGTCGGCCAGCCATTCGGCGATTCCCGCCAGTTCGCTCGTCCGGTCAGCCCCGCTTTTGCCCCAGTCGATGTGCAGGGTGACGAGGATGAAGGTCTGCCCGGCGGAGATGAAGCTGACCGCGTAGGGAGTTCGCACGAACTGTTCCTTCAGCGCGCCTTTGCCGGCTTTGAGCCTGTCTTCGGGAATCACCAGCTCGGCGGCGAGGCCGGAGGCCTGCACCCGTCGCGTGTCGAAGACGAAGGCGAGGCGCTCTTCGTTGCCCGCCGGCTTGGGGTTGACGTCGGTGAGGATCAGCCCCCACTCCGGGCCCAGCGCCTTGAGCACATGGCGCAGCGCCCGCAGGTTGGCTCGCGCCTCCTGCACGGCGATCACGTCGAAGCGCGAGAGGATCGCGGCGATCGCCAGCGCGTCGGCGAGGTTGCGCTTCGGCGTCTCCTTGCCGCCCCGCTCCCAGGTGTCGGATAGGTCGCCGAAGGCGCGCACGTTCCAGGTGGCGACGAGCAGGTTGCGGTGCAGCAGCCGCGGCCGGACGTCCGCGTCGAGGCCGGCTTCCAGCGTCGACAGCTCCGCTTTGACTGCCTGTGGCGGTTCGAGGATCGCCGGGTTGTCCTTCGCCGGGTCGGTCTTTATCTGAAGCGCTGGCAATGGCTCAGACGTAGGTGAGCAGTCGCAGCTGTGAGAAGGACAGCCTTTTCAGCGGTTCGCCTTCCGGCCCGTGGACGAAGACGTCGACCGCGGCTTTGGCTTTGCCCGCCTCGACCAGGCGCTTGACCGCATCCGTCACGGTCACGATCCGCGGCGCCGGCTCGAGGTGGTGGGGGAGGCGGTAGTCGAACGGGTCCCGGTCCTGGGGGACCTCGCAGTGTCCCTCCTCGCCGTGGCAGGCGCCGTGGCCGAAGATGTAGAGCGAGCCGGCGTAAGCGGGGTGGTCGATGCCGGCGTTGCGCCTCAGGCCGCGGCCGCCGCCGATGTAGATCCTGGCCTCGTAACTGGGGCCGGAATGGTCGACGTCGTAGAAGGCGAGGTCGGCGCGCTCGAAGTGGTGCGCCGGCGCCGGCAGCTCCAGCGGTTTGCTGTGGAAGCGGTCAACCACGGCGGGTCCCCGGAACGGCCGCGGTGCCGGCGGCGTAGTCGTAGCCGAGCGCGGTGATGTCGAGCGTCTGGCGCACCGTCATCGGGAAGGGCGGCAGGGCCGTGTCGAGGTAGGCCCTCGGCAGCCTCGCCCCCGGGTGATCGAGCTGCCACAGGTACCAGAGGCGATCGATCATGCAGTGGTGCGCCCAGAAGATCGGGTCATAGGCGGCGGTTGAGATGTCCCCCATCGTCCCGCCGACTTCGCCGTGCACCGCGTTGTGGATGTTCTCCAGCTGGTTCTGGAAGGTGAAGTAGTCGCGGTTGGCGAGCGCCGCGTGGACTTCGCCATCTTCTGGCAGGCGGCTGCTGCGGTTGAACTGGCGCCAGGTCCGCGTCTCTTTCGGGTCCCGGCGGCCGGCCGGCTGGATCGGCGAGGAGGCCAGCGGGTTTTTCGAGCCGGCGGCGGTGCGCGCACGGCTGTAGGTCTTGGGCAGCCCTTCGGCATGGTTCTGCGTCCAGTCCCACCAGGGCAGCGTCACCCCGGCGACCCGGTCCTGCAGCTGCTTCTCGAAGAAGTAGAGGTAGGCGCGGTGCCAAGGGAGGAAGAATGGGCTGCCGTGCTTGCAGTAGAAGGGCAGCGGCAGGCCGTGGATTCCCGCCCAGTACTGGTAGCCGCGATCGTCGCCGATCTTCTGCGCGAGCGTCACCGCTTTGCGCAGATCGCCGAGCTGGCCTTCGCTCAGGCGGCGGACGCTGCGCCGGTGCCGCAGGCGGACCGGAGCGCGCGTCGCCGAGGGGGAGCTGACGGTCATGCGTGCCCTCCCCGCGTCTGTCGCCGGTGGTCACGCCGCGGCCAGCCGGGGCGCCGGTGGGCGAGCCGTCGCAGGCGAGCACCCGCCAGGCCGGCCGCGGCGAAGGCCATCGGCGCCAGGCTCAGCGCCGTCTCCTCCACCGGTGCTCCCGCGATGTGGGCCAGCATCGCCGCGACCCTCTCACAGCCACGCGATTAGCGCAAGTCTTTCAAAATAAACTTGGGAGTTCATGGATCGCGGGCGGAATCGGCGGCGGACGCAACTTTTCGTAGGTTGAATTCGATCCTTCTCTACCCGAACATATGTTCGTATGACGACCTTCCTCTGCGATCTTCCGGTTGCCGTGCTGGCGGATCGGATTGGCCTGCCGGAGCGCGAGGGCGGCAACCTGGTCGAGGAGATCGATTTGCCCGAGGGGACTGCCGGCAGCCAGCTCGAGCGAGCGCTGGAGCTGCTGGTCGATCGACTGCTCGCCGCGCCGCACGCCGTGCTCCTGCCGCGGCTGCAGGGCCCGCCGCCGCCCGCCGCCTCCCTCTCGCTGCGCGCGGTCGGCCTTGGTCCGCGCGCGGTCGAGCAGCTCGAGCTCTCGCGACCGGGCGAGGACTCCCGCCTCGCCGCGGTCCGGCGCGAGGTTCGCGCCGCCCAGGGCGCCGACTCGCTGCTCAAGGTGCTGCCGGTAGACGCCACCTCCCGCGTCCCCGAGCGCCGCAATCTGCTCACCCCCTTCCCGCAGCCGAGCCGATGACGCCGGGGATTCGACGGCTCTACGCGCCGCGGCGGGTGTCGGTCGAGGCCGACTCCGAAGGAGTGCCGCTGGCGGTCGAGGGGGTCGAGGTGGTGGCGGTGCGCGAGGAGTGGCTGCTCGAGGATCGCTGGTGGACGCTGCGGCGGCTGTGGCGGCACTACTTCGAGCTGGCCCTGATCGACGGGCGCAACCAGGTCGTCTTCCGCAACAGCAGCGGGCGCTGGTACTGGCAGCGCGCCTGATCGACTGGCGATGAGCGCCGCTCCGTACATAGAGCTGCACGCGCACTCGGCCTTCTCCTTCCTCGACGGAGCTTCGACGCCGATGGAGCTGACGGCCGCCGCGGCCGAGGTGACGGTCTCCCCCCGCCGACGGGCCTCAAAGCTGACAAATAGTTCGCTTTCAGGCCCGTCGGCACTTGGGCTGGCCGACCTGGCCTCGCGCTCCGGCGCGGGTCGCGACAGCCTCGAGCGCCTGGCCTGGCCCGGCGCCCTCGACAGTCTCGGGGAGGGCTGGGAGGGCCCGTGTTCGCCGTGGGGCGCTCTGGGAGGCGGGGATCGTCAGGACCGGAATACGCCATGAGGGAGGGACGCAGATGGCGCTGCCGTTGGAGACGCCGGGGGCGCCGGCGCTGAAGCCGCTGGGAGCGTGGGGGGAGGCGATCGCCGACTACCGCTCGACCGGAATGACGCTGGGTGAGCACCCGATGGCCCTGATGCGTGGCGCTCTCGATCGCGGACTGGCGCGCAGCAGCGATCTGGAGCGGATCGAGGACGGGGCGATCGTCGAGGTGGCGGGGATGGTCGTTGCCCGCCAGCGACCCGAGACCGCAAGGGGATCGTCTTCATGCTGCTCGAAGACGAGCGCGGCACGGTCAACCTGATCGCGCCGCCGCCGGTTTACGACCGGCATCGGGCCGAGGTCCGCACCTCACCGCTCGTCCGCGCAAAGGGCCGCCTGGAGCGCCGCGAAGGCACCACCAACGTCCTCGTCTCCGCGGTCGCTGAGCTGGAGCGCACCCAGCTGGACGATGTTGCGCCGGCCGGCCACAGCTTTGGCCGTCGCGGTTCGGGGTCGCCCAAACGTCCACCTCAGCACCCGTTCTTTACTGCTCAGGATTAACTTAGGGGAAAACGGGTAGGGGCGAGCCGCTTGCTCGTCCATTCCTGACCCAAATCCCTGACTCAAAATCAAGAGGAGAGATGGATATGAACCAGTCGATCCAGTCCAGCCCACAGCGGCTGCGGCGCATCGCGGTCTTGGTGGCCGCGATGCTGGTGGCGCTCGCCGCCTTCGCCGCTGCCGCCCGCGCGGCGAACTACGTGGCGCTTGGAGATTCCTACGCAGCCGGCCCGATCATCCCCAACCAGATCGCGCCGCTCGGCTGCCTCAAGTCCGACCACAACTACGCGCACCTGGCTGCACCGAGCATCGGCTTGCCGCTGCGCGACCCGACCTGCTCGGGAGCGACCACGGCCGACATGACCAGTCCACAGGAAACCGAACTCGGCACCAACCCGCCGCAGTTCAACTCGCTCGACGCGGAAACGACGCGCGTCTCGCTGACGATCGGGGGCAACGACATCGGCTTCTCCGAAATCGCCCTCAGCTGCGTCACGCTCAACCCGTTCAGCACCCCGTGCAAGGACAAATACGACTCCGGCGGCAAAGACCAGATCGCCGAACGGATCGCGGCGACGGCGCCGAAAGTGGCGGCGGTGCTGCAGGGTGTCCACTCGCTCTCGCCGAGCGCCAAAGTCTTCGTCGTCAATTACGCGGCGATCTTCCCCGAGACGGGCTTCGGCTGCTGGCCGCAGATGCCGATCGGCTTTGGCGATGTTCCCTACCTGCGTTCGAAGGAGAAAGAACTGAACGCGATGCTCGCCACCCAGGCGGCGGCCAACGGCGCCACGCTGGTCAACTGGTACAACGCCAGCATCGGCCACGACGCCTGCAAGGGTTCCTCCACCCGCTGGGTCGAGCCGGTCGTGCCGACCAATCCGGCGGCGCCGATTCACCCTAACGAAAGGGGCATGCAGGGCGCCGCGGGCATCCTCGCGGCGGTTGCCAAATGAGGCTGGCTCAGGTCTGAGCGAGCTCTCGCTCGCGCGAGCCGGCGGGACTGTCCTCCTGCCGGCTCGCCGGGCACGGCTCGGGCATCGGGAAGAGGGCGAGAAAGCGACGAGCCTCCCGCTTGCTTCCGGCGATCTCGGCCGCCGCCGTCCTCAGCGCCTCGTCGAGCGGCAGCTGGCCGCTGAGAACCGCGGCCAGGGTGCCCGCCTCGTCGACCGCGACCGTCGCGACCGGGTCCTCGATCGCCCCGCGGTGCAGGACGAGCTCGCCGCCGGCGACGTCGACGCGATAGCGTGCCTCGCCGATCCGCAGCTCGTAGCTGGCCTCGAGATCTCCGGCCGCCGCCGGATCGAAAAGCGAGCGCAGGGCGAGGACGATCGAGTCGGAGTTGATCTCGCGGTGCTCGGGCGGGACCGGCGAGCGCGCCCCCCAGGCGCCCAGCTGGGTCACGATCGGCTCCAGCTCAGCGCCCCACTCGGTCAGCTCGTAGACCTGGATCGCCGCCGGCGGGGGCAGTTTGCGACGATGGACGACACCGGCCTGCTCGAGTTCGCGCAGACGCTCCGAAAGGATGTTGGGGCTCGTGTGGGGAAGCCCCACGCGGAGGTCGGTGAAGCGCTTCGGCCCGAGCAGCAGCTCGCGCACGATGAGCAGGGCCCAACGCTCGCCGACCAGGTCGAGGGCGAAGGCGAACCGGCACGCCTCCCCATATGAGCGCTTCGTCGCCACATGAACCAGTTTACCAAGTTAATACAAATTCACAACTGAGTAGTCCCTTTTCTGAACTATTTGCTAAGGTGGCCCGCATGCCGAACGAATCGCAAAACCGCTGGCTCGCCCTCTACGTCCTCTGCGCGGGGATGCTGATGATCGTCCTCGACATCACGATCGTCAACGTCGCCCTGCCCTCGATCCAGGACGACCTCGGCTTCTCACAGAGCAATCTCGCCTGGGTGGTCAACGCCTACCTCGTCCCCTTCGGCGGCCTGCTGCTGCTCGCCGGACGGTTCGGCGACCTGCTCGGTCAGCGCCGCATCTTCCTCGCCGGGCTCGCGGTCTTCACCACCGCCTCGCTCCTCTGTGGCCTCTCGCAGAGCCAGGAGATGCTGATCGGCGCGCGCTTCGTCCAGGGAATCGGCGGCGCGCTGACCTCGGCGGTGATCCTGGGGATGATCGTGACGATGTTCCCCGAGCCGCGCGAGCAGGCGAAAGCGATCGGCGTCTACGGCTTCGTCGCCTCCGCCGGCGGCTCGATCGGCCTGCTCGTCGGCGGTGCGCTGACCGAGGCGATCGCCTGGCACTGGATCTTCTTCATCAACCTGCCGATCGGGATCGCGACCGCGGTGATGACCCGCCGGCTGATCGCCGACCGCCCCGGGATCGGCTTCGGTGAGGGTGCTGACGTCCTCGGCGCCGCTCTGATCACCGGCGGCCTGATGCTCGGCGTGTACACGATCCTCGAGGTCTCCGAAAACGGCTGGGGCTCGACCCGGACGCTCGTCCTCGGGGCGATCTCGCTGACGCTGGAGACGGCCTTCGTCCTGCGCCAGGCGCGCATCGCCAACCCGCTGATGCCGCTGCGGCTGTTCCGCTCGCGCAATGTCTCCGGCGCCAACGCGCTGCAGATGCTGCTGGTCGCCGGGATGTTCTCGACCTTCTTCCTCGGCGCCCTCTACCTGCAGCAGATCCTCGGCTACGACCCGCTCCAGGTCGGCCTCGCCTTCCTGCCGACGACCGTGGTGATGGGCACGCTCTCGCTCGGCTACTCGGAAAAGCTGATCATGCGCTTCGGCCCGCGCAACATGCTGATCCCGGGGATGATCCTGGTGGCGCTGGCGCTGCTGCTCTTCGCCCGTACGCCGGTCGGCGGCGAGTACCTCACCGATCTGCTGCCGCCGCTGCTGCTGCTCGGGGTGGGCATCGGCCTCTCCTTCCCCTCGCTGATGACGCTGGCGATGTCGGGGGCGACGCCGAGTGACGCCGGATTGGCCTCGGGCATCGTCAACACCAGCGCCCAGGTCGGCGGCGCGATCGGCCTCGCCGTCCTCGCCACCCTGGCGGCGGCGCGAACCAGCACGCTGGAAGACGGCGGCGCTTCGTTCGCCTCGGCTCTCAACTCCGGCTTCCACCTGGCCTACCTGGTGGCGGCGGGACTCGTCGCCGTCGCGCTGGCGATCGCAATCTTCGTCCTGCGCTCCGAACCGATGCCGGACCCGGCGGCGATGGCCGAGGGTGCGGCGGGTGAGGGCGCGATCGCCGACGAGGCGCACGGCGGCGCCCGCGAGCCCGCCTACTCGGAGGCGAGCTAAGGCTTGCAATCGGACGAGGTCTATGTTCGGCCCCTGTGAGGGGCAAAACAGACCTCGTCCCGTCAAAGGAGAGAGATATGGGACAGCCGGTGGTGCATTTCGAGGTCATAGGCAAGGACGGCGAGAAGCTGCAGAGCTACTACTCGCAGCTATTTGGCTGGGACATCGACGCCAACAACCCGATGAAATACGGGATCGTCAAAGGCGAGGACAACCCCTCCGAGATGGGGAGCATCGGCGGCGGCGTCGCCACTGGCCCCAATGGCTACGAGGGCCACGTGACCTTCTACATCGCCGTCCCCGACATCGAGGCGGCGCTGCAGAAGGCCGAGGAGCTGGGCGGCGAGCGCGTGATGGGTCCGGAGAAAGTGATGGACCAGGTCGAGCTCGGCCAGTTCAAGGACCCCGAGGGGCACCTGATCGGCCTCGTCCGCGGTTCCTCCTAGCGCCGCGGGTCAGCCAGCTGCTTCGGCCCGCTTGAGGCCGCCACGTGCCCAGAGCCCGAAGACGATGGGGAGGAGGAGGGCGATGGCGAAGGCGAGCGCGACCAGAGTCGGTTCGCCCGAGATGAAGCCGCGGCCGGCCTCGAGCAGGGCGGTGACCGGGTTGACCGAGGCGACCGCATGGATCCAGCCGCTGAGCAGGCTGAGCGGCACGTAGACCGGGGCGAGGAAGAGGATGAGGAAGGCGGGGAACTGCATCAGCGGCCCGCCCTGGATCGAGCGCACGCGCATCGCCACCCCCGCCGCCCACAGCGTCGCGGCTAGGTTGACGAACACCGCCAGCGCGTAGAGGCCGAAGAGATCGACGCCGCTGCCGCCCACCTCCATCCCGGCGATCAGTGCGACGACGGTCAGCACCGTCCAGGTGATCAGCGCCCGCACCAGCGCCGCCAGCGCGTAGCCGACGACGATCGCGCGCCGGTCGGTCGCCGCCAGCAGGTAGCGGCGGGCGAAGCCCATCTCGAAGTCGCGGGCGATGGCGAAGCCGGTGAAGACGCCGCCGAAGGCCGCCGACTGGAGCAGGACGAAGACGAACTGGAAGGCGGTGTAGCCGCTGGGGAAGTCAAAGCCGGGCGCATCGCCGATCGCCGAGAGCCCGCCGGCGAAGGCGGTGAAGAAGAAGAGCGGAAAGGCGACCGCCGGCACGAGGAAGCGCGGGTTGGAGGTGAAGTTGTGGATGCTGCGCCAGGCGACGGCGCGGGCGATCTGGCGGCTCACGTCCTCACCAGCCTCGTCCGCAGGGCCGCCGTCGCGGCGGTCATGCCGACGGCCAGGACCGCCGCCGCGATCGCGAAGCCGAGCGCCAGGTCGCCCAGGTTCCAGCCTTCGATCAGGAGCGAGCGGAACGCCTGCAGCAGGTAGGAGACCGGGTTGGCGCTGGCGACGTCGTGGAACCACTGGGTCTGGATCAGGTCGAGCGGCAGCGCCATCGAGGAGATGAAGAGGAAGACGAAGAAGACCGGAAAGAGCCCCTGCACGGCCTCGCCCGAGCCCAGTCGCAGGGCGGCGACGAGACCGAGCGTGCCGAAGGCGACCGTGATCGAGACCGAGAGCGCGACGATCGCCAGGGCGCCGCCGGCGCCGGCGGCGAGCTCGGCGCCGGCGATCAGGCCGACGCTGAGATAGGCGACCGCCTGCACCACGCCGAGCACGACGGCGCCGGCCAGCAGGCCGCTGAGCAGCGCCGTGCCGCGCAGCGGCGTCAGCGCCAGGCGGTTGAGGAAGCCGGTCTCGATGTCGCGCGCCAGGTCGGTGCCGGTGTTCATCACCGAGAACAGCGCGCCCTGCATGAAGGGCACCGCAAGGGCGAAGGTCAGATAGGAGTCGGTGGGGAAGCCGGGCAGGTTGGTCGCGTCTTTCAGCCCACCCGAGTTGACCGCGAGCAGGAAGAGCGGGAAGACCAGCGCCGGCACGATCTGTCCCGGCTGGCGCAGCGTGCGCAGCACCGAGCGCCGCGCCAGCTGACCGACCTGGGTGCGGAGCGTCCCGCTCACGTCCGGATCGCCTCCATTTCCTCGCTGTCGGCCTCGGTCTGCTCCTCGCCGGCGCCCTCCAGCGAGCGCCCGGTCTTGGCGAGGAAGACGTCGTCGAGCGAGGGTGCGTGCAGCTGCAGCTGCTCGATCGCGATCCCCGCGGCGTCGAGCGCGCGGACCACGTCGGCCAGCTGCGACTCGCCGCCCTCCAGCCGCACCGAGGCGCCGCTGCGGTGCGCCGCGCCCGCGGCCTCGCCGAACGGCGCCAGCGCCTCCGCCGCCACCCGCTCCCGGTCGGCCGGCTCGCGCGGCACCGCCTCGACAGTGGGTCGGCCGATCTCGGCCTTGAGCTCGGCCGGCGTGCCCTCGGCGACGATCCTGCCGTGGTCGATGATCCCGACCCGGTCGGCGAGCGCGTCGGCCTCCTCCAGGTACTGCGTGGTGAGGAAGACGGTGACGCCCTCGTCGGAGGCGAGCCTCGCGACCTCGTCCCAGAGCGCGGTGCGGCTTTGGATGTCGAGCCCGGTGGTCGGCTCGTCGAGGAAGAGGATGCGCGGCCGGTGCGCCAGCGCCAGCGCCAGGTCGAGCCGGCGCTTCATCCCACCCGAGTACTCGCCCACTCTGCGGTCGGCCGCTTCGGAGAGGCCGACCCGGGCGAGCAGCTCGTCCGAGCGCGCCGTGCGTTCCGCCTTCGGCAGGCCGTGCAGGGCGGTCTGCAGTCGCATGTGCTCGCGCCCGCTCAGCAGCGGGTCGAGCGCCGCCTCCTGCAGGGCCGCCCCGATCGCGCCGCGCACCCGGCCGCCTTCGCCGACGATGTCGAAGCCGGCGACCCGCGCGGTGCCCGCCGTCGGCGGCAGCAGCGTGGTCAGCATCAGCACCGTCGTCGACTTGCCGGCGCCGTTGGGACCGAGGAAGCCGTAGATCTCGCCAGGGGCGACGCGCAGGTCGATCGCGTCGACCGCCCGCGGCCCGTTCTTGAACTCGCGCACCAGCCCTTCGACTTCGATCCCGGCCCCGTTTCCTGCCTCGTTCGTCATCGCCGCTCCCAGGTTCGCAGTTGAACCCGGAAGCTACCGATCTCCCGTCCTCCGCCGAATCAGCCGAGCGCCTGGCGGGCGTTGACGAGGATCGCCCGGGGGAGGATCGTCAGCAGCGCCCTCGGCGGCCTGATCCGCCGCGTGGCGAAGGCGTCGAAGCGCGCGGCCAGCTCCGGGTCGCGCGCGGCCGCGCTCATCAGCATCCGTTCGGGCGGGCTGAAGCGCCGGCCGCTCGCGTAGTCCTGGATCTGCAGTGCGTGCAGGCGCAGCTCGCGCCGGTGTCTTCGCCGGTAGCGTCGCAGGCCGCGAGCGAGCGACTCTTCGCCGCGCAGGCTGGGGCCGACCGAGTCGGCGAGCCACTCGGCCGACTGGAAGGCCCAGCCGCAACCGACGCCGAAGAGCGGATCGGCGGCCAGCGCCGCGTCGCCGATCAGAGCCAAGCCGGGGCCGACCGGGCCGCGCACGCGGCTCGGCATCTCGAGCTTGCCGATCAGCGGGCTCACCCGCCGCGCCTCGCGGATCGGCGGCGCGTCCGGCACGGCGGCGACATGGGCGACGAGGCTCGCCTCCGGGTCGCGCTTGAACTCGGCCAGCCGGCGCTTGGTCGGCATCGCGACGTAGAAGACGAGACCGCCATCGGTGGGAAAGGCGGCGGCAATGTCCGGGTCGAGGAACCACAGCATGCTGTCGGGGAAGTGGTTCGGTTGCGGCCCTTCGAAGTAGGCGCCGTAGGCGAAGCGGCCGTGCGGCAGGGTCTTGCCGTCGAGGCCAGCGAGCCCGGCGACCCGCGAGTCGCGCCCGTCGGCGCCGACGATCAGCTTCCCCCGCAGGGTCATCTCCGCCCCCTCGTGATCGCGAACGACGACCCCGCGCCAGGCGCCGTCCTCGCGCAGCAGCCGCTGGGCGGTGAGGCCGAGGGTGAGATCGACGCCCGGCGTCTCCGCCGCGGTTTCGCGCACCAGCGGGTCGAGGACCTCGCGCCGCAGGTTCACCCCCGCGCCACCGCGCTCGGGCGGGGCGGCGATCCAGCCCCAGGGAGTGTGGACGCGCGCGCGCGAGCGCAGCCCCCCGGCAGCGAGGATCGGCTCGAGCAGCCGCAACCGTTCGAGCGTCGGCGCCCCCGACGCCTGAATGTAGTGAGAGCAGGTGCGCTTGAAGGCCGCCGGGTTGGGCCGCTGCTCGATCAGGGCAACCCGCGCTCCGCTCCGCCCGAGCTGGATCGCCGCCGCGCAGCCGGCGAGGCTGGCGCCGACGATGACCGCGTCGTAGTCCTGCCGGTTGGGGATGATGCCTCGATCCATCTCCACCATGTTGACCTCCCGCGCCGCTGTTGTTAATACTTCGTTCCGAACTATACGGATCGAACTGTGAAAAGCAAGCCCACACGACTCACCGCGAACTCCTACGCGCTGCTGGCGCTGCTCGACCAGCTCGGCGAGGCGACCTCCTACGAGATCAAGGCGGCGATCGAGAAATCGATCGCGAACTTCTGGCCGGTGCCGCACACGACCGCCTACGAGGAGCCGGCGCGACTCGCCGGTGCCGGCTACCTCTCGGCCCGCCAGGAGGCCGGCGGCCGGCGGCGCAAGGTCTACGCGCTCACCGACGCGGGCCGCGCGGCGTTGCGCGAGTGGGCGGCCGAGCCGACCGCGGCGCCACCCCAGCTGCGCGACGAACACATGCTCAAGGCCTTCGCCGGCGCGCCGCCGCAGCCGCTGCTCGAACAGCGCGTCGCCTACCATCGCGAGAAGCTGGACGAGTTGCAGGGCTACCTCGACGACGTCCGCGGTGTCGAGGGTTGGACGGGCTCCGAACGGGCGCTGATCGCCGGCGTCGCCTACCACCGCATGATGCTGGAGCTGCTGGAGCAGGTCAGCCCCGCCGCCGAGCCTTCTTGAGCGGCGCAGCCGCGGCGCGTACTGTGGACGCTGCGATGCCACCGCAGACCGCATACGCGCGCAGCGGCGATGTCGGCATCGCCTATCAGGTATTCGGCGAGGGGGAGATGGACCTGGTGCTCGCCTTTCCCTTCCTCTCCCACCTCGACCTGATGTGGGAGAACCCGGCGATGGCGCACTTCCTGCGCCGGCTCGGCTCCTTCGCCCGGGTGCTCGTCTTCGACCGCCGCGGCGTCGGCCTCTCCGACCCTGCTGCGGGGGCGCCGACCCTGGAGGAGCGGATGGACGACGTGCGCGCGGTGATGGACGCGGCCGACTCCGAGCGGGCGGCGCTGCTCGGCATGTCCGAGGGGGCGACGATGTGCATGCTCTTCGCCGCCACCTACCCCGAGCGCACTTCAGCGCTCGTCCTCTGGGGGGCGATGGCGCGCTCGACCGCCGCCCCCGACTACCCCTGGGCGCCGCAGAAGGAGGCGGTCGAGGAAGCGCAGAAGGAGCTGGTCGCGCCGCTGTGGGGACAGGGCGCGACGATCGAGATCTTCTCGCCGAGCATGGCCGCCAACCCGCAGGCGCGCGAGTTCCAGGCCCGCTTCGAGCGCCAGGCGGCGAGCCCGATGCGGGTGCAGCAGCTCCTTCAGATGTTCCTCGACACCGACGTGCGCGGGGCGCTGCCGCTGATCCAGGCGCCGACCCTGGTCCTGCACCGCCGCCAGGACCGCGCCGTCCACTACCGCGCCGCGCGCTGGCTCGCCGAGCAGATCGAGGGCAGCCGCTACGCCGAGCTCGAGGGCGAGGACCACTTCCCCTGGGTGGGCGACAGCGAGGCGGCGCTGGCGGCGATCGAGGAGTTCCTCACCGGGGTGCGGCCGGCGGCGGCGCCCGAGCGGGTGCTGGCGACGGTGCTCTTCACCGACATCGTCGACTCGACCCGGCTCGCCGGCGAGCTCGGCGACCGCCGCTGGCGCGAGCTGCTCGAGCAGCACCAGCAGTTGACCCGCGAGCAGCTGCGCCGCTTCGAGGGGCGCGAGATCAAGACCACCGGCGACGGCTTCCTGGCGACCTTCGACGGGCCCACCCGCGCGGCCGAGTGCGCCCGCGCGATCGCCGACGAGATGCCCGCGCTGGGGATCGAGGTGCGGGCCGGTCTGCATACCGGCGAGGTCGAGCTGATCGGCGAGGACGTCGGCGGCATCGCCGTCCACGTCGCCGCCCGCATCGCCGCCCTCGCCGACGCGCGCCAGGTGCTCGCCTCGCGCACTGTGCGCGACCTCGCCGCCGGCTCAGGCGCCAGGTTCGAGCCCGCCGGCCGCCACGCGCTCAAGGGCGTCGCCGAGGAGTGGGACGTCTACAGCGTCGCCTGAGGTTAGGGCCGGCCCTCTTGCTGGGGATTTTGTAATACAGCTTGTTATATCAGGCATTAACCGATAATATGCCTGATATATGCCAAGTAAAAAGGGTAAAAAAGAAGTCGATCACACGCCGCCTGCAGTGCGCCGGGCGCTGCGCGACATCGCCGATGACATCGCCGTCTGGCGTCGGTTGCGGGGGCTGACGCAGGTCCAGCTGGCCGACCGGGCCGGCGTCTCGCGCGACACCCTGACCCGCCTCGAGGGGGGCGACGGGGGGGTGAGCACGGAGAACCTGCTGCGGATTCTTCGTGGCCTCGGGATTCTGACCAGCGTCTCCGCCGCCCTCGATCCCTACGCGACCGATGTCGGTCGGTTGCGCTCCGAGCAGCAGCTGCCGCGGCGTGTTCGCCCTCGTAGCCTTGGCGGCCCGAACGATGCCTGAGGTTGAGGTCATCGTCCAGATCGCCGGCCGGGATCTGCTGGCCGGACGCCTCTGGTCCCACCGTCGCCGTGGTAGGGAGTCGGCGACCTTCAGCTATTCGCCCGACTACCTGGCCCATGACGATGCCTACGAGCTGGACCCGATGCTGCCGTTGCTCGACGGTCCTCAGCAGACTCCGGATGGGCGGGCCGCCTTTGGTGCTTTCTCGGATTGCGCGCCCGATCGTTGGGGCCGTAAGCTGGTCCAGCGGGCCGAGCGACAGCGGGCGGATCGTGAGGAAACGGTCGAGAGGAGCTTCGGTGAGATCGACTACCTGCTTGGTGTCCGCGACGATCTGCGCCAGGGCGCCCTGCGCTTTCGAGATCCGGAGAGCGCCACCTACCTGGCAGACGAGCACGAGGGCGTTCCGGATCTGATTCAGCTCCCAATCTTGCTGGGGGCCGCCGAGCGGATAGAGCTCGACGAAGCGAGTGAGGAGGAGCTGCTCAGGCTGTTACGCGGCGGAAGCTCTCTTGGCGGCGCCCGGCCCAAGGCGCACGTCATCGACGGCCAGGGCCGACTGGCGATCGCCAAGTTTCCCAGCCCTGCCGATGACTGGGACGTGACGCGCTGGGAGTCTGTCGCGTTTACCCTGGCTCGCGCAGCGGGCATATCCGTCTCCGACTGGGCGCTCCACGAGATCGACGGCAAGGCGGTGCTGATCGTTGACCGTTTCGATCGCCGCGGTGAGATTCGGTTCGGCTACGCCAGCGCGATGACGATGGTCGAAGCCACCGACGGGGACCGTGGCTGCTACCTCGATATCGCCGACGCGATCGAAATCCACTCGGACAACGCCGGCGAGGACCTGCGGCAGCTATGGCGTCGCGTCGCCTTTTCGGTGCTGATCTCCAACACCGATGACCATCTGCGCAATCACGGATTCCTCCGCACCAGCACCGCTGGCTGGTCACTCTCGCCCGCCTTCGATCTCAACCCCAACGCCGAACCCGGTCCGAAGCGTCTGAGCACCACCATCGACTACGAGAGCGATGCCGCACGGCTCGACGTCCTGATCGAAGCCGCCGAGCATTTCCGCCTCGACGCGGCCGAAGCCCGCAGCACGATCGGCGAAGTCGAGGCTGCGACGCGAGGCTGGCGCGCGGCGGCGAGGGGGGCAGGCATAGAGCGCGCTGAGATCGATGGCATGGCCGCGGCCTTCGAGCACGAGCAGGCCGAGGCAGCCCGCACGCTCGCCAGCTAAGAGAAGCGGGGGCGTTTCGCGTTTCTTGCGCTATGCAGTAGAAACGCGCCCCGCGTCGCTCCCAACCGCCCAGATCGCGACTGGCGGCGGGATCAGCAGGAAGGCGAGCGAGGCAAGCTCGGCGACCGCGTCGCCGGTGTCGAAGTTGTCGAGGTGGGTGGCATGGAAGATCAGGTGGATCGCGGCGCTCAGCAGCCAGGCGGCGCAGACGGCACGGACCAGGGTCGGTTGCAGCGTCCAGGCCGCCCAGGCGAAGAGGACGGCGAAGCCGAGATAGAGGCCGCCGACGTCGGTGACCAGGTGCTCGTTGTATGGGGGCAGCAGGTCGACCCAGTGGCGCAGGAAGGGGAAGTCAGCGTAGAAGGTGTGCGGGGCGAACGTCGCGACGATGCCGATCAACGCCGCCGAGAGCAGCAGGATCGCCAGGGCCGCGCGCGCGGCGTCAGCCGACCTCATCCGGCTAGCCACTGCTCGAAGGTCGAGCCGCCGGCCGCGGCCGGCGGCTCGCACAGCGCGCCTGCGCCCACCGGCCGGCCGATCCTGCCGACCATCGGGATCCGCAGCGGCAGCAGCCGCCGGTCGTCGGCCCTGCGCCAGGTCCGCGCCAGCTCGGTCAGGGTGTGGACCTCGGGGCCGGCGATGTCGGGCAGGCGGCCAGCTGGCTCAGCGTGCGCAGCTTCGGCCAGCCGTCGCGCGACAATTCTCACGTCGACCGGCTGCAGGCGGGCGTTGCCGGTCGGCAGGAGGTGCCAACGGGCGGCGCTGTCGAATGCCCAGCCGAGCAGATCGTGGAATTGGGTCGCGCGCAGGAGGCTCCAAGGGACCTCGCTTGCCGCGGTCGCCTCCTCCTGCTCGACCTTGGCCTTGTAGTAGGGCATCGGCACGCGGTCACAGCCGACGATCGAGATCTCGAGGAAGTGGCGCACCCCAGCTTCAGCAGCAACGTCGAGAAGCCGCTGCGTCATCGCCACCAGCGCCTTCCCCTGGTTGGGTGCCGTGTTTGCGGCATCGACCACGACCTCGACCCCCGCCAGCGCCTCGGCCAGGCCCGCACCGCTGCTCAGGTCGACCCGCCGGTGCGCCGCCCCCTCAGGCAGCTCGCCACGTGCCGTCCGGCTGAGCGCCAGCACCTCATCGCCGCGCGCCGCCAGCTCGGCGACCAGCAGCTTGCCAAGGACTCCGGTACCGCCGGCCACAGCCACCTTCATGGGTGAAGCCTATGCAAGTTGCGGCTGGCGGAAGAGCTCCGCCGAGGGGATGCCGATGACCTCGCCCTGGAAGCGCTTCTCGCGTCCGTAGACGACCCAGGTGGTGTCGATTTCACCGATGTCGAGGTCGAGCCGCAGCTCGTCGGCGTGCTCGGTGACGTGCTCCATGTGGGTCAGGCCGGAGTCGTAATCGCCGCGCAGCAGGCCTTCGGCGACGAGCGGCTTGGAGGCGACGTCGATCACCTCCTCCCAGCCGGAGAGGTCGACGTAGCCCTTGGTCGCGGGGACGATCCCCAGCGAGCACGGCCGCTCGACCTCCTTGCGGCTGAGCAGCACCAGGTGCTTGGTCGGGAAGATGAAGGTGTCGACGACCCAGACCTCGGTCCAGTATTTCTCGGTGATCTCGTGCACCTTGGGATGGGCGCTGCACTGGACGAGGAAGGCGCCCGGCGTCTCGCGCAGCATCTCCAGGCCGACGAAGAAGTCGGTGATCAGCTCGATCCCGTAGTCCTCGATCCCCTGGAACTCGGCGTAACGTTTCACCGCCCGCTCGTGGCAGGTCCCGGTCGGGCCGAGGGTGATGAACGTGACCTTGTCTGGTCGAGCTGCGCTTGCCTCCATCAGGAGATCAAGATTACTCGACTAAAGCGGGATGATCTAGGTGAAGCGTTTGACGAACTCCAGCGACCCCTCGGCGACCTCGCGCCAGCCGTGGTCGATCGTCAGCGAGTGGCCGCGGTTGGGGAGGTCGATCAGCTCGGTCACTCCCCTGTTGCGCTGCTGCTTCCTGTGGGACGCGTGGGCCATCGCCGGCGGCACGCTGTGGTCCTCGTCGCCGGAGAAGAGCAGCAGCGGTCCCCGTTCGGGGTTCTTGCTGTCGACCTTGACCTCGGTCCAGGGGTTGAGGTTGGCCATCGCCGCCTGGAAGATCGGCGCGCCGGGGGCGGCGACGTGGAAGGCCTCGTGCAGCTGCTTCGCCTCTGCCTCATCGAGCGCGTTGGCCCAGCCGTAGCGGAACTGGCTGAGGGTGAGAGCGACCGCCCGCCCGCGGTTGAGCGGATTGCCCAGCACCGGCATGGTCGAGCGCAGGGCGGCGAGCGGCAGCGGCAGCACGCCGCGGAAGGGCGCCGGGTCGATCGCCACCGAGACGGCGGCGAGGCCGCGGCCGGCGACGATCTGCGCCATCAGCCCGCCGAAGGAGTGGCCGATGACGGCAGGCTTCTTGTTCAGGGCTGTGGCCAGCTTGGTCATGTGGTCGGCGACCTGACCGACCTTCTTGCCGGCGAGCGCAGCGGGGTTGGCGCGCGCCTGCTCGACCGTTGCCGGGTCGTCGGGCCACTCGGCGAGGACCGGCGCGTAGCCCGCCTGCTCGAAGAGGCTCGCCCAGCGCTCCCAGCTGCTGGCCAGCAGCCAGAGTCCGTGGATGAAGATGACCGGCGTGCGGCCGCCCGCGTTCGCTGCCTCGACCTGTCCTGCCTCGCGTTCGCTGATCGTCGCCATCGGGTATTGCCCTTTCTTGCTGTGCCGGGGGCTGCCGGAGGAACCGGTTGAGGAGTTTGACTTAAAAGCCCTGCCTAGGCGATCGGCGGGGGCGTTCCCTCGGCGCTGGCGGCAAGCGTCTCGTCCCAGCCGCAGACCAGGCAGGCGTGACGAAAGGCCGAGCGGGCGAACTCGAGCGCGTGGGCGTGCGGGTTCGAGGCGGCGCGGACATCGTCCCAATCGAGCACGTACTCGCCGAGGGCATCGTCCCAGCGTGCGGCCCCTGGCTCGAGCGCGCCGCCGTCGAAGCCCGGCGGCGCCGGGTGAGCGTAGGCGTAGAAGGCCGCCCTGCCATAGCGGCCGTCGCCTGGCCACCAGCCGATCTCGATCTGCTGCGCGTTCCCTGCGTTGCGCATGATGAAATCGTCGCTGGGCGGCTCCGCCGGGAGGCCGGAGAAGAGGCTGACGGCGAGGTCGAAGGAACCCCACCAAGCGCTCACCGGGGACGAGCGCCCGCGGTAAGGGGCGCGGAAGGCGGCGAGCACCAGCGCCGCCTGGGTCGCCGCGGCGAAGTAGGCGGCAACCTGTTCGGGCTCGTAAGTGGCGTGTTCGGCATCGGCGTCGAGGGGCACGCTCCAGCCGACCTCCTGCGGCGTCGGGTCGATCTGAACCGGCCCGCCGAGCTCCGCCACCGCCGCCAGGACCTCCCGCGTGACTTCGCCCACCGGGCGGTGCGGGGTCAGCGGCAGGTGCAGCGCGCGGCCGTCGCTGTGCTCGACGATCGCCTCGTGGCGGTGCAGGTCGAGTGCCACCACCAGCGCGCCGGAGCCGTCTGGCGCCGGCAGCGGCCCGGTCTCCCAGCCGCGCGCGGTCAGCCGCAGCGCCGCGTGCTGCAGCTGCGGCTCGGCAGGGGCGAGCTCAGCCGCCAGCTTGCCCAGCACCTGGGTGTGAGCGTGAAGCGTGTCGCAGGTCGCCGCCCAGTCCTCATAGGAAGCAGCGGGCCATGATGGTTGCGACATCGAGTGAAGATAGCGCCTTGCCTATGACGCCGCGCCGGTTGAAGGATCTTGCCGGTTCAGAGCAGCACAATCCTTCAATCGTTTGCAAGCCGAGCGGCTACCGTGGCCAGCGTCGAACGGACGTGATCCGGGTCGTAACGGACCTGGGCATTTGAGAACCGCAGCGTGGTCAGCCCCGCAGCGGCGTGAGCCTGATCGCGGCGCCGATCTCTCGTCTGCTGAGAGAACGTACGGTGATATTTCAGCCCATCGGTCTCGACCACGAGGCGCAGCTGCGGCCAGTAGAAGTCGACGCGAAAGCCGTTCAGCTTCACCTGGGTCAGGGGAGGCGGCAGTCCCGCTCTGCGCGCAATTGGGAGGAACAGGCGCTCGAGCTGCGAGTCGGTCAGGGTGAAGGTCTGACGATCGAGTATGGAGCGCAGAAGGCCGAGTCCCGGCCTGATCGGACTCAAGTCGATCGCCGCCCGCAGGCTCTCCGGATCGATCAGATCGAGGCGATCCGCCTCGTTGACCGCGGCCTCGGTCTGGTCGGGATTGAGGCATGAGGCAAGATCGATCAACGTCCAAGCGGGACTCGTGATCGGGATGCCGTCGACCCGGCGATGCGCGGTGGGGTCAAGCCCCTGTTGCCGATGGACGCGGACTCCCGGTCGGCTGCGCCCGACCGGGCCAGGCACGGCGATATCGATTTTCGGCGCACGGCGGCGGAGCAATCCCCAGAGGACCCCGGCGCTGCGATGGCTGAGCAACGCCGTCGACCCGCATGCGAGCACCGCCGCCATGAAGCGCCCACGCTCCGTCACTTCCGGACGGCCAACCGCGTAGACCCCTCGCCACAAGGGATGTAGACGATCTCGCTCGATGCGGTGCTGGATTGCGTGCCGGGTCAGCCCGAGCCCCAGTAGTTGCGAGCGCGTTGCGACCCCGTGCTGCCTCTTCGCCAGGTCCCAGACCGACCCCGAGCCTGGTTGAAGCCTTGTGCCGTGCATAGCCGGTACAAGGCTTCAGCGAAGACGATTCGCCCCCCTTTTCGGGGGGCGATGGCGCTATTTGCGGCTAGTCGCCGGCCTCTTCGCCACTTGGGGCCAGCGCGTACCACTGGGCGCCGAAGGAGCTGAAGTCGTTGCCCTTGACTTCGCCCGGCTTGGTGTCGGTGACGTAGGTGTAGAGGGGGTGGCCGGCGTAGGTCACCTGGATGGTGCCGTCGCTGCGCTTGGTGGTCCCCAGCTTCGCCGCCTCGACCCCGCTCGTCGCCCGCGGGGCGCCGCTCGCGGTCAGCGGCGGCCAGACATTGGCGCAGGCGCCGTAGCAGGCCGACTTGCCGCCCTTGTCCTTGTGGAAGTCATAGAGGGTGAAGCCTTCTGAGTCGACCAGGATCTTGCCCAGCTTCGGGTTGTCGGCGACCGCCACGGCGCCGCCGCTGGATTCGCTGACGGTGCTGGCACCCTTGCTCTTGGCCGTGGTCGTTTCCCCGCCGGACCCGTAGGCGCCGCCGGAGCTGGAGCTGCTGCTTCCCCCGCAGCCGGACACCGCAAGCAGTGCGCCGAGTGCTAGGAGAGCGATGGCTGGAAGGGTTCGGGTCACGGATCTTCCTCCTGATTTGCGAGCGCAGCGGGGTGCCACGCGATTCGCCCGATGTACGGAGCCGGACTCGACCGGGTTCAGCCGGATGCCAGCCGCGGCAAGCCGCGCGCCGGCAGCAGCAGGGCTGAGGCGCAGACCAGGGCGAAGGCGGTCGCCTGCAGAGCAAGGCCGGCGGGATTGGCCGCGAGCGGGTCGCCGAAGACGAGCACGCCGCCGGCGATCTGGGTTGCGTTGGCGACCAGCCCGATCAGGCCGATCGTCTCGATCGCCTGTCCTCGCTGCAGCGCCGCCACGACCGCGAATTGGGCCAGCACGCCGCAGAGGGCGGTGAGCGCGATCCACGGCGCCAACACCGCGATCGAGACCCCGCCGGCGCCGAACAGGCCTTTGATCGCGATGCCGGCGAAGGCTATGAGCGTTCCAGCGAGGAGCGCCAGGAGCACGCCGTGGCGCGCGGCGAGGCGCGGCGAGCGGTGGCCGAGGGCGAGGCCGCTGGCGAGCAGGGCGAGCCCGCCCTCGAAGCCGAGGATCGCTCCGACCGAGAACTGCGAGTCGCTGCCGTGCAGCTGCGGCAGGGTGAGAGCGAGCAGGGCGAGGCCGCCGCCACCCAAGAGCAGCGCCAGCCACTGCTGACGCTCCACCGGATCGCCGAAGAGTCGCTGGGAGATGACCGCCAGCATCACGGCGCCGCCGGCGAGGACCGCCTGCACGAGGGAGATCGGCGCCATCGAGAGCGCCGCCAGGTGGAACAGCCACGCGACCGCGGCCAGGCCCCATCCGGCGGCGAACCAGCGCGAGCCGGCGAGTGTGCGGGCGCTGCGCAGCGGCTGCCGGATGCGGACCGGCGTGGCTCGCTGACAGCCGCGGTGCTTGAGCAGCGAGGCGAGGTTCGTCATCAGCGCGGCGACGAGGGCGAGGGCGATGCCGACCTGCATCGAGTGCTCCGTCCTACCGCCGGCCGACCGCGCGGCGCGCGGCGGCAACCGCCGAGGCGGAGGTGTGGCAGGCGCGGGCGATCGCGTTGTCAGCACGATCGGGAGCCCTGAGCACCTCGAACTCGAGCAGGCCGGAACGCCGTGCCTTGGCCTTGGTGTCGTTATTGCAGTCGGCAGGTGCCGCTTCCAGCCCCGCCTCGGCAGCTCGCTCGCGCCTGCAGGTGAGACAGAGGTGGCCGTCGCCGGCTGTGGCCCAGCTCGGCGGCAGCGGCGCCTGAGAGCCGTCGATGCGGCTGACCGAGACGCCGCAACGGCAACAGGTCCATTGGCGGGCGGTGGCGCTCACCGGCCGAACTCCGAGGTGAGGCCAAGGGCGACCGCCATCTTCCGCACCTCGTCGACCTGGTCGGCGAGCACGAAGCTGATCCCGGTGCCGCGCCGGCCGGCGCGTCCGGTGCGACCGACCCGGTGCACGTAGGAGTCGCGGTCGCCGGGCGCGTCGAAGTTGACCACCTGTGTGATCCCGTCGACGTCGATCCCGCGGGCGGCGACGTCGGTCGCGATCAGCGCTTCGACGTCGCCCGCCTCGAAGCGGGCAAGCGCCCGTTCGCGCTGGCGCTGGTTCTTGTCGCCGTGCATCGCTGCGGCCTCCACGCGGTGCTTGCGCAGCCGCTTGACCAGACGGTCGGCGCCGCGCTTGGTGCGGACGAAGACCAGCGTGCGGCCGCCTTCCTCGCCGCGCAGCTGCTCGACCAGGTGCCCCAGCTTGGCGCTCTGCGAGTCGACGTGGAGGAAGCGGTGCTCGATGTCGGCCGCCTCGGCCCTGCTGGCGGCGCGCGTGTGGCGCCGCGGCTTGCGCGTGTAGGCGGCGGCGATCTTGCCGGTGGCCCCCTCCAGCGTCGCCGAGAAGAAGAGGGTCTGCCGCTGGGTCGGGGTCTGGGAGACGATTCGGTCGACGGCGGGCTTGAAGCCCATGTCGAGCATGCGGTCGGCCTCGTCGAGGACGAGGACACGGACGCGCTCCAGCGAGAGCGTGCCGCGGGCGATCAGGTCCTCGAGCCGGCCGGGGGTGGCGACGACGATGTCGGCGCGCTTGGCCGCGGCGCTCTGCGGGCCGAAGCCGACGCCGCCGTAGACGGCGGCGATCCGCAGCCGCCGGGCCTCGGTGACCGACTCCAGCTCGTCGACGATCTGGCTCGCCAGCTCGCGCGTGGGAGCGAGGACGAGGGCGGAGAGGTGCTCGGCTCCGGGCTCGACTCGGTCGGCGAGCGGTACGCCGAAGGCGAGGGTCTTGCCGGAGCCGGTCGGCGACTGGACGAGCAGGTCGTGGCCGGCGAGCGCGTCGCGAATGACCATCTGCTGGACGGGAAAGGGCTGTTCGATGCCGCGCTGCGCAAGCGCGCGCACGACGTTCTTGGATACGCCGAGATCGGCGAAGGACATGTGTAGTGAGCTCCTTTGTGAGCGATAGGGGAGATCCAGCGACCCCTAAACGCAAAAGCAGCGCACGGAGGAAACGGAACCTCTCGGGCGACCTTTGGCCAAACCCGACCCGTCCACCGTAGCAGCCAAGACGCCGAGCCTAGGCGCCGATGCGAGCGGTGAACGCCGAGTTGAAGACGCCGGACTCATTGAACTCCGCCTCGACGGCGAGCCATTTCCACCACTGCGGATAGAGCTCGGCGATGCGCGCCGGGGTGAGTCCGGGGTTGTACTGACCCCAGTGCGGGCGGATGTCGAGGTCTTTGAGGTCGGCTTCATACCCCTTGAGCAATTCGAAGCCCTTGTTGCTGCCGTCAGCGACCATGATCAACTCGATCATCATCGTCGGCTGGTCGCACATCATCGATGCGCAGGCCTGCGAGGGGGCGACGAAGCGCAGCGAGAAGGGTGAGCTGTGGTAGAGGCCTTTCGTCGCCTGGGTCTGGGCGATCTCGAGGATGCGATCCACGGCTGTGACGTGCCGCCCGTCGACCGCGACGCCGAGCTCCATCGAGTAGGCCGGCAGCTTGTTGGCCTCGCCGATGTTGAAGACCCTGTAGGAGAGGTTGGCGTAGCCGTCGTCGCACATTTCGGCCAGCACCGCGTCGAAGCGCTTGGTCATCAGCTTCGGCAGGTGGCGGGCGAGGAAGCGCAGGACGGTGCCGGTGATCAGCAGCGAGGACTCCAGTTCGGTGAGCGGGTGGCGCTCCAGCTTGTCCTCTGGCAGTTCGTGCGGCTCGGGGCACTCGCGGCGCCGCGTGACCAGAGCCCGGTGACGTTCGTCGGACTGCGGATAGGGGTTGACGAAGAGCTCGTAGTGATCGCCCTGACCGAGGACCCCGTCGGCGCTGAGCGCGTCGCGCTCCGCCTCCCAGGTGCTCAGCGTGCGCACCTCGTTGAGCCAGAACTTCTCCCGCACTTCGAGCAGCAGCGAGTGGATCAGGCCGAGCGTCCCGATGCCGCAGATCGCGGCGCGGAATTTCTCCGTGTCCTGGAGGAGCGTGAGCTTGTCGTGCTCGAACGCATCGGGGTCGGTCGGTCCGTCGGCCGGCTCCAAGCGCAGCGCCGCCCCGCCGCTGATGACGAGATCGAGCGAGCGGACCATGTCGGGGAAGGGCGGGAAGCTGAGCCCCGAGCCGTGGGTCGAGGTCGAGACCACGCCGGCGATCGTCTGCGCGTCGTAGCCGCCCATGTTGGTCAGGGCCAGGTCCATCCCGTCCAGATCGAAGTTGAGCGAGCGGATCGGGGTGCCGCCGAGCACGCGGACGAGTGGCAGCGCCTGGGCGGCGGGTTTGAGCGGCTCGTCTGTCGGCAGCCGGGTGCCGACGAGATTGCCCGGTTCGACCAGGTAGCCGTCGGTGAGGGCGGCTTCGGACCAGGAGTGGCCGGTGCCGACCGCGCGCACGGTGGTGTTCTTCGCTTCGGCGCTGAGGACGATGTCGATCAGGTCCTGCAGCGAGCCCGGCGCGACGATCCTTTCCGGGTGGCAGATCTGGTTGCCGGTGTGGTTGCGCCAGGTCAGCATCAGGCGAGATCTTCCACCAGCCGCGCGGCGCCGCGCTCGGCCAGGGCGGCGATCGTCTTCGAGGGGTTGACCCCGAGCGCCGTGGGGACGATCGAGCCGTCGAGGATGTGAAGGCCCGGATAGCCGTGGACGCGGCCGGTGTCATCGACCACACCGGCGGCGGGATCGTCTGCCATCGGGCAGCCGCCCAGCGGGTGGACGGTGGTGAACTTGCTCAGCGGCCCGCCGTCGAGCGCGTAGAACGGCTTCGCCTGACTTTTTGTCGCCAGCTCTGTCGCCGTCCGCTCGAGGTCGGCGAAGAGCGGTTCGCTGCCGGCTTTGCTCCAGCGGATGTCGAAGCGGCGGAAGAGCGGCGTCAGCCGCATCTGGCCGTCGGCGGCGTCGCGGCCGATCATCAGGAAGACGAGCGATTCGGTGTCGGGCTCGCGTTCGGGCTCCGGCAGTCGCCCGTTGCGCGGCCGCATCGCCTGGTCGCTCCAGCCGAGGTGGACGATCGCGTCGCGCAGGCGCAGCAGCGCCCGCTGCCAGCCGCGGATCACGTTGACGCCGCGGGCGACGTCGAGCAGGATGTCGAAGTTCGCCGGCAGGCCGCCGTCGGCGACCATCAGCTGCCGCTCGGGGTAGTCGAGTTTGCTCGTCATCACCGGTCCGAGCTCGTTGTGGGCGCCGCGGACGTCGGTGGCGCCGGGGTCGAAGGCGATCCCCAGCGCGTCGCCGTTGCCGGAGAAGCGGCTGCCGAGTGCCGGCGAGAGATCCGGCAGGCGGCGGCGATTGGCGAAGAGCAGTCGCGGCGTGCCGATCGTTCCTGCGGCAAGCACCAGGGTCGGCGTTTCGATGCTGCCGCGATTGCCGTTGTCGAGGCCCTTGAAGCTGACCGTCCAGTTGCCGCCCGGGCTGGCGGGCGGCTCGATGCCGCGGGCGAGATGCAGCGGGCGCACCTCGGCGCCGTGCGCTTCGGCCCGGGCGATGTAGGTGATATCGACCGTGTTCTTGGCGTGCACGGGGCAGCCGAGGTCGCAGCGGCCGAGGTTCTGACAGCCCTCCTGCGGCGCGCCGCTGAAGGGGTGCTGCCGTGCCTCGCCGAAGTGGACGGCGATCGGCAGCAGCTTCGCCTCGCGGTCGGCGTGCCGGCCCGCCGCAGCGAAGGCGCCGACCTTGGGCAGAGCGGGATCGGCGGGCGTCGTCACCGGTTGCAGCGCTTCCTCGCTGCGGTCGTACCAGGGGTCGAGCTCTGCACGATCGATCGCCGCCGGCCAGTCGGCCTCGAAGATCTCCGGCGCGGCACGCAGCTGCACGTTGGCGTAGACGAGCGAGCCGCCGCCGACGCCGGCGGCGGTGATCACCGAGACATCGCGCATCATGCGGAAGTCGAAGAGCCCGCCCGGGTTGAGCTTCTCGTGCCAGAGCATGCTCGGCGCGTCGCTCGGATCGTCGATGAAGTCCTCGCGGTTGAAGCGCCGCCCGCGCTCGAGCACGCAGACCCGCTTGCCGGCTTCGGCCAGGCGGCAGGCGGCGATGCCGCCGCCGAACCCGGAGCCAACCACCACGACATCGTATGAGTGAGGCATAGAGACGACTCCCGTACTGAAAAATCAGCTTGGACTGATGAAAATTCCTAACACAGCCCACTTCGAAAAGCAAAGCCCCGCGGGTTTTTCGATTCTGTCGATTCCGCGTTCGCCCGTTCGTCGTCTGGGGTAGAGGCCAACGAACAGGAAGGAGAATCAGCATGGGACGGATTGTCGTAACCGAGTTCATCTCCCTCGACGGTGTGATCGAGGATCCCGGTGGATCCGAGGACTACCGCCACGGCGGTTGGACGTTCGAGGTCGATCGCGGCGAGGAGGGCGACAGGTTCAAGCTCGACGAGGTGATGGAGGCCGAGGCGCAGCTCCTGGGCCGGGTCACCTACGAAGGGTTCGCCGACGCCTGGCCCTCGCGCGCGGGCGAGTTCGCCGACAGGTTCAACACGATGCCCAAGTACGTCGTCTCCTCGACTCTGGGCGAGCCGGAGTGGAGCAACTCCACCGTGCTTCGGGGCGACTTCGCCGCTGAGGTCGCGAAGCTGAAGCGCGAGGTCGACGGCGTGATCCTGGTCGCCGGCAGCGCCCAGCTCGTCCAGGGCCTGATCGAGCACGACCTGCTGGACGAGCTGCGGCTGATGGTCTTCCCAGTCCTGCTCGGCTCCGGCAAGCGGCTCTTCGGCGACGTCGCCGAGAAGAAGCCGCTGCGGCTGGTGGGCTCGAAAACGGTGGGCGCCGGCATCGCCCTGTTCACCTATGAGCCCGCGGCCGGCTGACCGCGGGCTGGCTCTGCGAGCGGTGGGGCGTGTGCCCGCCGCTCGCTATTTGTGTCTGCTCTGACCGACCTGCGTGATCACGGTCGCTTTGCCAGCGCCCGAGGCTACCTTCGCCGCCTTGATCTTGAAGCGCAGCGTCCCTTTCTTCAGCTTCGAGACTTTGAGGATGGTGAAGGTCGAGCTCGTCGTTTTGGTCACCTTCAGTTTGGACGGCGGTCGGTGACGGCGCGAAGCCACCGCAAGGACGCCCTGTTTGCCCACCAGCTGCAGACCGGTCAGCTTGAATTTGTCGAGCGGGCTGGCCCAGGTGAGGGTGATCTGGATCGTCTTGGTCGCCGCGCCGATCGTGAGGCTGTGCAGTTTGCTCTGGCCGCTGCGCAGGACGTCCTTGAACGAGCGCGGCGGCGTCTGGCAGGTGAGCGCCGCGCCGATGCTGTTCATCGCGGCCTGCAGCTCGCTCGTGTCCTGCACCGGGAAGTACTTGCCGCCGGTGTCTTTGGCGATTTTTTTCAGCCGCGCCTGGTCGGGCCCCGGCGCGATCCCGGAGCCGAAGCCGATCACGTAGGTCGGCACCCTGTGCGTCAGGTGTCCTTCGTTGTATGGGCCGACGTCGTGGCCGCCGTCGGTGAGGAAGACCCGCGCGTTGGCACTCGGGTTGTCGGCATCGGACTGGGCGAAGGCGCCGTTGTAGTCGGTGGCGCCGTTGTCGGCCTTGATCGCGCTGTCGAGGGCGCTGCGCATGGCGCTTGCGTTGGGCCCAACCGCCTCTGGTGGGAAGATCGTGGCGGCGGGCGGGGTCGTGATGATGCCTGGGATGTCGAGCCCCGAGCCGAACTCGATCGCGCCGAGCTGCGTGCCGGGTGAGAGGTCGTCGATCAGGAGGTTCATCCCTTGCACACGGAGGCGATTGGGGTCGGTGATTTCCATCGAGCCCGAGTCGTCGACGATCGCCTCGATGTTGCTGGCGGGCTTGCAGGCCGAGGCATTTGCCACCGGTACGGCCACCGCACTGGGCGCGGCGATCAGACTCAGCAGAAGGAGTCCGACGACCCCTGGTCCCAACAGCAGCTTCGCGACTCGTCTCATGCGGCTCTCCTCTCGAAGGTCTGTGCGGGTCACCTTACCGCGATTCAGCATCCCGGCTGGACGTTTATCGCAGTATCGCTGGGGTATCCGTCGGTTGGGCGAGACGAAGGAGGAGCGCGACCGCGCCCGCGAGCGCGCCGATCAAAAGGCCGCCGAAGCGGCCGAGCTCGAGCGCAGCACCTGCGCGCATCTCTCTGTCTGCAGTACGATCATGGAGGCGATGAGAGAGAGCTGGACCGACGAACGGCTGGATGACGGCTTCGACCGGGTCGACCGAGAGCTGCGCGCGGTCCGCACCGAGATGGGCTCGTTCCGGGTAGAAACGAGCGAGCGCTTCGAACAGGTTGACGCCCGTTTCGGAGAGGTCGATGCGCGCTTCGATCGGATGGAGCGCAAAATGGAGCGTGGATTCTATCTAGTCGAAGCTCGGGCCAGTCTATTCGAGGCCCGATTCGGCGACTTCGAAAAGCGGTTCGACCGCTTCGAAGATTCGCTTTGATCGCTGGCAGCGGATCACGGTCTCGATCCTCGGTGGGTTGGTGATCGCGCTGCTGACGATTGTCCTGCACAGCACGTAGGACTCACGGCGAGAGCAGCGTGACGGCCCAGCTGTCGCCGTCGCGTTCGAAGAGGCGGCGCTCGTGGATGCGGTCGGTGGATTCGCTCCACAGCTCGATCGCCTCTGGGCGCACGCGCAGGGCGCCCCAATCCTGGGGACAGGCCGGCGCCGTCTCCTGAACCTCGGCCAGGTGGGCGAGCCGGTTGCGCAGCGGGTCGAGGTCGTCGATCGGCTCACCCTGGCGGGAGACGACCGATTGCAGCTGGTGGAGAAGATCGCGCTGATCGAACAGCTCTTCGGCCAGTGCCCGCTCGGCGAGCGCCGCCTCACCGGCAACGTGTGCCTGCCGTCCCAGCGACGGCCAGTGGAAGAGCAATGCGACGTGCGGGTTGGCCTCGATCTCCCGCGCCTTGCGCGTCCACAGCGCACTGGTGAAGACAAGCGCATCATCCTCCAGCCGCTTCAGCGTGACCGTCCGCGCCGAAGGCCGCCCATCGGTGCCAACCGTGACGAACGCGACCGAGCCCGGCTGCGGCAGCCCAGCCGCCCGCGCCTCCTCGATCCACTCGCCCAACTCAACCAGCGGTTCGCACGTCGAGTGAAGGATTTGGGGGTCTATGGGCGCCACAATCCTTCCATCGAAGCAGTTCAGCTCATTTCGACGCGACCATCAGCGCCAGCTCCAGCCACTTGAAGTGGCAGTCGACCTCGGCGAACCCGGCCTCGCGGAGCCATTGCAGCTGCTCCGAGAGATCGGCGAGGCGGTCGGTTGGATCGTCCTCCGTTCTGCCGATCTCCTGGCGGAAGCGCTCGTGGAGTCGCGGCGACGCCGCGCTGACCAAGTCGAGGTTGGCGAAGACGCCGCCCGAAGCGAGCAGGCCGTGTATTTCAGCGAACAGCCCGCGCTTGCGCGCGTCCTCGAGATGATGGATCGCCAGGCCGGAGACGACGACGTCGAAGGGTCCCTGCTCTACCAGCGGCGAGCCAAGCTCGTGGGCTCGAATGTCCACCGACCGGTCGTCATTGAATCGCGCCGCGGCGCGCGCGAGCATCGGCTTGGAGGAGTCGAGTCCAACCGCCGCTGCATCCGGGTGTCGGCTGCGGACCAAAGCCAGCATGCGACCGTCGCCGGTGCCGAGGTCGAGAACGCGCTCGACCCGCGTGGGCAGCGCCTGCAGCAGCAGCTCCTCCGCCGTCAGCCGGTGCGGTATCTCGCGCGAGAGGTACTCGCTGACGCGCTCGGGCTGCGACCACTCGCCCGCCCCAACCTCAGAAGCACCGCGCTCCCCGCCGCCCGATCTGCACGAACCTGGGTTGCGGCTGTCGATCACCGGCCCGATCCTAGACCGTGCCCATAGGATCGGGCGCATGAAGCCGGTGACCGTGTCGACCACCGTGGCCAGGCCCGTCGCGGAGGTCTACGAGTTCCTCGATGTGCTCGCCAACCATGAGGGGTTCCTGGACCACATGCTTGTCGACTGGAAGTTCTCGGGTCCACGGCGCGGAGTGGGCGCGCAGGCGCGGGCCAGGGCGAACACGATTGGCTCGCAGGACTGGACCGACTTCGAGGTCGTCGAGGCCGAACCGCCGATGCGGCTCGTGGAGCAGGGGGTGGGCAACAACGGCAAGCGCCACACCCGGGGCACCTACCGGCTGGAGGAGCTGCCCGGGGGCGGGACGAGGATCAGCTTCGAGCTGGAGTGGCTCGAGGCATCGAAAGCCGAACGCCTCGCGCCGCCGCTGATCCGCGCCTTCGTCCGCCGCACCAACGGCAAGGCGATGCGCCGCCTCGCCAAGCAGCTCTCGTCCGGCTGAGGCCGAGGCGGGCCCGCTCAGAGGCCGGTCGGGTGGCGGGCGGCGAACCTGCGCGGGTCGACCCGTTCGGCATGCCAGCGTGGACCGCTGACGCCGGGCGGATCGCCGCGGGTGTCGAAGCGCAGCCCGGCGACCACCATGTAGACGTGCTCGGCGTTGGCGTAGACGGTGATCCAGCGTCCCAGCCCGCCGAGTCCCCAGTAGGCCAGCTGCCCGGAGACCATCGTCGTCTCGAGCAGGCCGCCGCCGTGCAGGGCGAAGCCGACCGCGCCCGAGCAGTCGTAGCCGTGAGTCCACCAGCGCTGATGCCCGCCACCCCAGACGTACGGTTTGTGGACGATGCGGTTGGCGGTTGCGATCACGGCCTTCACCTCGGCCGGCGCGCTCGGGGGTGGGATCGCCTGGCCGTCGACGAGCGTCGCCCCGCAGGTCGCGCTGGTCCTTGGCGCGCTGGTCGATGGCGGAGTGCAGCTGTAGCCCCATGGGATCGCCTGGCCGGCGGCAGGTGCGGCGCCCAGGGCTGCCGTCGCGGCGGCCGTTGCGACCGCGAGGGCAATCCATTTTCCGATCCGGCGCGAGATTCGGTAAGGCTAGTGACGGTGAGGCTTGCAGGCGAATGCCGGCGACCGGCGAATTGAGCGGCCACGATGAAGCCCCGACCCACGAAGCTCTGCCTGGCCATATCGGCGGTCTGCGCGATCCTCGCTCTTGCGGCGCCTGCCGGCGCGACGGCTGCGAGCAAGGGCACCACGATCACGATCAGGACCGTCACCGTGGGAGCGCCCAGCAACCCATCGGTGGGGATCGTCCCCTTCAGCGATGCCATCTACAAGTCCTGTGCCGAAGCGCCCCAGACCCAACCCGCCTGTCAGCTGGTCGGTGGTGTCGACTATCGCTACGGCCTCGGCCAGCTCGAGGTCACCGTCGGGCAGTGGGTGAAGTTCCTCAACGCCGTCGACCCGACCGGTAGCGACAAGCGCCATCTCTATGACTCGACCGAGAGCTCCTCGGGGTGGCCGAAGTACGGCCAGATCAACATGAAGTCGGGAGCACCGCTGGGACGTCACTACTCGGTCGCATATCCGGAATGGGCGGATAAGCCGTACGGTTTCGCCAACTTCCTGCGCGCGGCGCGCTTCGTCAACTCTCTCGACAACGGACGAGTGCTCTCCAAGCGAGCCAGCCGCGGCGGCAGCTTCAAGTACGTCACCTACCGGGTGCGGCTCTCGAAGCAGACCGAGCGGGGGATGTACGACCTGGCCCGGCAGAAGCGCAGCGGCGCGACCCGCGCGCTCAAGCTGGGCTTTGTGGTGCCGAGCCAGGACGAGTGGATCAAGGCCGCCTACTACGACCCGAACGGCGGCGGCACCTACTCGTACTGGAAGTACCCGACCAACCCGGGTGTCTTCGGCGATGGAACCGCGACCGCTCCCAGCACGACCACCCTCAACCCCACCAGCGGCGATGTCACCAACGCCGCCACGCAGCCATTGGCCGACTACCGCGCCTCCGGCCAGCCGGCGCCGAGCTGGTGCCCGGCGGCCATATCGTCCAGCGCCTGCTCGAGCGTCAACCCGTTCGGGATCGACCCGACGACCTACGCCGAGCTCTACCAGGGCAGCCTCAGCACGGTCGGCCAAGCTCAGACCACCTCACCCTGGGGCACCCTCGACCAGGGTGGCAACGCGGTCGAGTGGACCGACACCATCACCCCGCCGCCAACCGGCAGGAGCAACGGGCGCGTGTGGCGACGCCTGCACGGCGGCATCGCCAACGCTCCCGCCTACCAGCTCTGGCTCTCGGCAGTCGGGCTCCAGCCTCAGGACAACGCCTTCTACAACCTGACCTACCCGTGGCTCGGCTTCCGCGTGGGCGTTGTCGGCAACCCGGCGCACTCCGGCGGCAAATCGCGCTGAGCTAGACGGCGGCGGGCGCGAGGCGCTCGTGGACGAAGCGGACGACGGTGGCACCCTCACCGACGGCCGTCGCGCAGCGCTTGATCGAGCCGGCGCGAACGTCGCCCGCCGCGTAGACGCCGGGGACGCTGGTCTCGAGTAGGCCATCGGCGCCGGCCTCGGGGCCGGTGAGGATGAAGCCCTTCGGGTCGCGGGCGACCGTCTCGCCCAGCCACTCGGTGCAGGGGGAGGCGCCGAGGAAGAGGAAGAGGAAGGAGAGCGGCAGCTCGGTCCCGTCGGTCAGCGTGACCGCGTCGAGGCGGCCGTCCTCGCCGTGGAGGGCAGCCACTTCGCTGCGGTCGCGGACGGCGACGCCGTAGCGCTCGAGCTCCTCTATCAGGTAGTGCGACATCGTCTCGCTGAGGTCGGCGCGGCGGTGCAGGAGAGTGACCAGGGCGCCGCCGCGGGCGAGCCAGACGGCGGCCTGCGCCGCCGAGTTGCCGCCGCCGATGACGCCGACCCGTTGCGCGCCGCAGAGCTGTGCCTCGGGCGGACCGGCGGCGTAGAAGACGCTGATCCCCTCGTACTGGTCGAGGTCGTCGACCGGCAGGCGCCGGTATTCGGCCCCGGTGGACAGCAGCACTGCGCGGGCGACGATCTCGTTGCCGTCCTCCAGCCTGACCGTGTGGTGCCCGTCGCCGGTCTCGAGCGCCTGCGCCCGGTACGGCGTCGCCGTGCGAGCGCGGAACTTGCGTGCCTGGGCGATCGCCCGGCTGGTCAGCTCGGTGCCGGTGATCCCGGCGGGGAAGCCGAGGTAGTTCTCGATCCGGCGCGAGGTGCCGGCCTGGCCGCCCAGCACGGTGCTCTCGACAATCAGCGTGTCGAGCCCCTCCGAAGCGCCGTAGACCGCCGCGCCGAGGCCCGCTGGGCCGCCGCCGACTATCAACAGGTCGACCTCCTCGCGCTGGGCCAGCTCCAGCCCGATGCCAAGCGCCCGCGAGAGCTCGCCGTTGCTCGGCCGCTGCAGCTCGGCCCCGCCCGGCAGGCGGACGACGGGGACCCGGTCAGGCCCGACGCGCTCGACCAGGGCCGCCGCCTCGTCATGCTCGGCCGGGTCGAGCCATGAGTACGGCAGCCGCAGCCGGCGGGCGAAGTCGAGCAGCCGCCGCGTCTCGGCCGAGTCGCGCGGTCCGGCGATCTCGATCCCGACTCCCTCGCGCTGCTGAAGCAGTTCGCGGCGCTGGACGAAGGCGGGGAGGAGCAGATCGGAGAGCGAGGCGTCCTCGAAGAGCAGCGCCCGCAGCGCCTCGCGCTCGACCGCGACGTAGCGCAGTGGCTCGGTGACGACCGCGGTGAGGAAGACGGTCTGCCCGGAGAGCAGGTTCATCTCGCCGAGGAAGCCGCAGTCACCGTGGCGGACGATCTCGTGCCCGGCGGCGTCGACCACCGCGACCTCGCCTTCGACGATCGCGATGAAGGGATAGCTCTCGTCGCCGATCTCGAACAGCTTGTCGCCGACCCTCGCTCTGCGTTCCTCGCCATGCTCCGCCAGCGTCGCCAACTGCGACTCGGAGAGCACACGATGCGCCGGACCGGGCACCGGCCAAGGCTACCCGGCGAGGGTCGGCGGCCCACCGATCACGACGGCGGGATGACGCAGTCTTCCTTGTCGGTCATCTCCAGCGGGTGGGTGTTGGGGAACGCTTCCAGCAGCGCGTCGGCGATCAGCCTGCCACGGGCGGCGTAGCCTTCCGAGGTGAAGTGGATGCCGTCGGGGATGAACCATGGGTCCCTGACGTCAGCGGCCCAGTTGTAGATCCGCATGTTCGGATAGTGGTCGCAGGCGGCGAGCAGCGCTTCGTCCCAGGCCTTCATGTTCGACTCGGCGTAGGGCCCGCTGGTCACCAGCGACTTGACGTTCACCCAGAGCACCGGTTCGTCCCCGATCGTCGACATCATGCTGGCGATGCGGTCGTCGTAGGTGAAGGTCGAGCCGGCGGCGACGTTGGCCGCCTCGTTGGTACCCATCGCCAGTACCCAGCAGCCGTGGAAGCCTTCGTTCTTCCACGCTTCGGCGACTTCCTGGGCGTTCGGCAGTCCTTCGAAGTTCTCGTATATGGAGCGTGCGCCTGAGACCTCGAGGTGTTGCGTGGTGGCGCCGACGCGCGCGTACTGTGCGCTGATCAACTGGTGTGGGTTGGGCAGATATTCTTCTGACACCAAGCCCTCCGAGGTCGAGTCGCCGATGTGGACGACCGCGTCGCAGGAGGTTGCCAGTGGGGCCCGCTTGACGTTCTTGGCGGTGACGGTCTTGGCCACGGTTTCCGAGCCCACCGCGGGCCCGTTGGAGACCCCGGCACCGGCCAGCCCGGCGAGGGCGATCGCCGCGACCACGGCGCTGACGGTGACCACCGCCCAGGCGCGGCGGGTGACCCGCTCGCGCCGCCACCGTCCCGCCCTCCACTGCACCCAGATCCTGCCCAGAGCACCGTGGCGGATCGGGTTCTCGACGTAGCGCCAGGAGAGCTCGGCGACGGTGAAGATCGCGGCGACCTGGAGCGCTCCGCGCAGCACGCTCGGGCCGTGGGCGACCTGGGGCGAGGTCAGCACGATGATCGGCAGCGCCCAGAGATAGATGCCGTAGGAGCGTTCGCCGATCCAGCGCATCGGCCTGCAGCCGACGATCGGGCCGAGGCGGGAAGCAGGGTGGGCGAGCGAGGCGACGGCGAGCAGCGAGGCGACGGCGAGCAGCAGGAATCCGCCGCGGTAGAGGAAGGGAGAGAACTCGCTCGTGCGCCAGAACATCACCCCGATCACCGCCAGCCCGAGCACTCCCGCCCCCTCGATCATGCGCCGCGCCTGCGCCGCGATGCGCGTGTGCAGCCGCCGGCTCGGCCAGACCATCGCCAGCGCCGCCCCGACGAGCAGCTCCTGGGCGCGGGTGTCGGTGCCGTAGTAGACGCGCGAGGGGTCGAGCGAAGGGTGGTAGAGGACCGCCATCGCGATCGCCGAGACGAGGGCGGCGCCGAGGCTGACGACGGCGAGGCGGGAGCGCACCCCGGTCGCGCTCTTGAGCTCGGGGACAAAGCGCAGGCCCAGCATCAGCAGGAAGGGCCAGACGATGTAGAACTGCTCCTCGACCGAGAGCGACCAGAGGTGGTTGAGCGGCGAGGGCGGCGCGAAGCGGGCGAAGTAGGAGACGTCGTGGAAGATCAGCCACCAGTTGTTGAAGTAGGCGGCGGCGGTGAGCGCCGCGGTGCGGAAGTCGGGCGGCTGGTGGGGGCCGATCAGGGTGACCCACGCCATCACCACGGTCAGCATCACGAACAGTCCCGGCAGCAGGCGACGGGCGCGTGCCAGCCAGAAAGACTTCAGTTTCATCCCGCCGCGGTTCACCTGGTTGAGCAGGATGTCGGTGATCAGGTAGCCACTGAGGGTGAAGAACACACCGACGCCGAGCAGCCCGCCTTCGGCCCAGCCAAATTTGAGGTGGTAGAGGACGACACCGAGCACGGCGATCGCTCGCAGGCCGTCGAGACCTGGCATGTAGCGGTCACTGCGCCCTACCGGTTCAGGCATAAGGGGAAATGATGGCGAGTGCGGTCGTCAGCAACGGTTGGCGGCCGGCCAGCTGCATCGCAACCGCCCGCCCGAGCGAAGTCGCGATCGCGCCGGTGAGCGACGCCTCCCGCGCCGCGAACTTACCCACCGGCGTCAGCTCGGGCCCCGATTCGAGCGTCGGCTCCCGCGTCGGCGCGTGGCTGAAGGCGAGGCATCCCCTTATCCCCTGCGCGATCAGCTGCGCCCGGGCGGCGGCGCCTTCAGGCGTCGGGTGCAGGTCGTCGGACTGCATCAGCTCCGGGTGGGCGGCGACGAAGCCGGCCCATTCGGGCACCTGCGTCCCCAGCCGTGAGGCGGCGAATTCCCTGACCACACGGTTCTTGCCGTCGTTGCCGATGCCGTTGACGATGAGCCCGTGGATGGTCGGCACGACCATGCAGCGGTCGCCGATCCGTTCGCTCACCTTGGTCAGGTTTTCGGCGAGGATCTGCGGATAGGCCGGGTTGTCGTTGGTGCCGGCGTCGAAGACGATCACCGACTGCGAGGGGTCGTAGCTCTCCTGGAAGAGGTCGAAGATCTGGTAGCTGTTGTAGCCGCCGACCGCGTTGGTGGTCAGCGGCACGCCGGGGAGGTACTGCTTCAGGTAGGGGATGGTCAGCACCTCGAGGCTGTCGCCCACCACCAGCGCCCCGCCGCTGCCGCTGGCCGACGGTGGGCTCAGGGCGAAGAGGAGCAGCGCCAGCTGCGCAGCCACCAAAGCGAGCTTGCGCACCCCTGGCATCGGACGATTCTTACACTACGCAGATGCGCTTCGGCTCAGTAGCGACCGCCTGCGTGCTGCTGGGTGTGGCGCCGATCCTGGCCGGCTGCGGCGGCGGCGGCGCGACCGCGGATGGGAAGACCGTCACCACCGCCGGAGGAGCTGCGCCGACGAACGGATCCCCGCCCCGAGCCCCGCTGGCGAAGAAGCAGTGCGGCCGGCTGCTGGGCGAATTCCTCGACGCGGCCGAATCGCTCGACAACACGCTCGCCGTCGGCCTCGACTACAAGGGGTACCTGAGTGCGGTCAACGGGGTCCGCTCCACCTACGCTGCCGTCCCCGCGAGGGACCTGCCGCTCGGCTGCCTGACCCGCGTCGGCAGCCCCGCCGAGCAGGCCCTGAACGCCTACATCGACGCCGCCAACACCTGGGGCGACTGCCTCGCCACCACCGGCTGCGAGACGGAATCGATCGAAGCCAAGCTCCAGCACAAGTGGGCGCAGGCCTCCAACTTCATCGCCTCAGCGCAGAGCGGTCTACAGGATCTAGGCGGATTCTCGCCATGAGTGAGCCGCGGTGGAAGGATTGGGGGGACTGGAGGCCCCCAAATCCTTCCACCGACTGGGCGTAGCCCCGTTTGCGCATCTCTGTGTTAGACAACGAGTACTAGGCCGAATCGATCGAAGCAAGGCTCCAGCACAAGTGGGCGCAGGCTTCTCACTTTCTCGTGCTTCGAAGCTGGAAGCCCTCATCGTGACGAGAGGGTTCACTGAGAAACAGACAGACAGTATAGGAATACTGAGTGAGCGATTCACTTAGACTTAGGCAATCAAAGTGCCCACTGCCTCACTGGAAGTCGCCAGATTTTGGCCCCGGAGACGTCGGGGGATTCGTCGCTGACGTCTCCGGGGCCGCCGAATCACCCGGACTTGTTGATCAAGAGAACCGGCAGGGCCGTTTCAGTCGCTGCGACCTTCATCTCATCACCCCCTTTCAGCACAATGCTCAATATATTTAGATCATTACAGGGGTGGTCAGCGACCTTTAGGCACGCACGCGGTTTCGCCCGGGGAACCAACTAGACTCATGCCGCTCAATCGACTGAGAGCACTCGATCAAGCGGACTGGCTCCGTTTGGAGAGAACGGAGACGGGAGGCGCCCGTCGCGGCGCTGTCGAGCATTTCTACCGTGCCACCGATCTGGTGATCTTTGAGCAGGAGACGTGGGCCGTACTGCCGCCGTCGATTAGAGCCGGCTTCAGTTGGACGACTTTCGAGCAACTGACCGAGCGAGTCAGCGCCGCGATCATTGCTGGAACGTTCGATGCGCGTCACGACCGCCATCTCAGCTGGACCCCGGTTCTTCTCGATCAGTATGGCTGGGAACGCCTCATAGAGGCCGCCGATGTCGTCTTTAGATCGGTCCTCGAAGAGCACGATCTCGCCAAGCGACGTCTGGCGGAGAAGGATGGTGTGTCTGCTCTGGTCACGGTTGGCATTGCCGCCTTCGAATCGCCGATGTGGCTTCGACATCACAGTGACTGGCTCAATCCTGCCTACGCTACCTCGCCGGCGTTTGCAAGCACCGCGGTAATCGACAGAAAGTCCTTTTTCCCGAAGCTCTCGAAGGTGTGCTCCAATCCGGTGGATCTACGGATTCTGGACGAACTGAATCGGCGTGAGGTCAGCGCAAAATTGCTTCACGCCTCAATGACTGACCTTACGCTGCCTGGGTCTGATAGGCGCCTACGAAAGCTCACTACGCAAGGCTGGGCAACCGAGGTCCGTCGCGAGAGCGGTGGCAGGCGTCGGGGGGCGACCGAGCATTTCTATAGGGCAGTTGGGCCTGCGCTCATCGATAATGAGAGTTGGGCTGAAATACCAGACGCGATCAGGGTCACAATCACGTCGCGGACCTTCGAACAGCTTCGCGAGAAAGTGAAGGAGGCCCTGGCCGTCGGCACGTTCGATGCCCGAACCGATCGGCACCTCACCTGGTCTCCGCTTCGCCTCGATCAGATCGGCTGGGAGAGGGTAGTCGGTACCGTCGATGCTTTTTTTGCGGCCCTTTTCGAGGAGGAGAAAGGCGCCAAAGAGCGCATCGCCAATTCCGGAGAGAAGCCGATTCTGGCGACGATTGGCCTGACGGCATTCGAATCGCCGCACAAGTCAGTCAAGATTCCCTAGCGGCTGTTTACGTATCTCTGTGTTAGACAACGAGTCCATGGGATACGAGCAATGGACGGCGGTCGACGAGTACGTGAGTGGGTTGCTGGCGCCGCACGACGAGGCGCTCGATGCTGCGCTGAGGGCGGGTGAGGAGGCGGGGCTGCCTCCGATCCAGGTCTCGCCGCCGCAGGGCAAGCTGCTCCAGTTGTTGGCAAAGACGATCGGTGCGGAGAGGATCCTCGAGTTCGGCACGTTGGCCGGCTACAGCACGATCTGGCTGGCGCGGGCGCTGCCCGAGGGCGGCCGCCTGATCACCCTGGAGGCCAATCCCAGGTACGCCGCGGTGGCAGCGGAGAGCATGGCTCGGGCAGGACTTGCCGACGTGGTCGACCTGCGCGTTGGCCCCGCCCTGCGCACGTTGCCAACGCTCGCGGCCGAGCACGTCGGTCCCTTTGACCTGACCTTCATCGACGCGGACAAGATCCACAGCCCCGAGTACTTCGCCTGGTCGCTCGACCACTCCCGGCCCGGCAGCCTGATCGTCGTCGACAACGTGGTTCGCGACGGCACCCTCGCCGCAGCGGACAGCGATGACGCCACGACCCAGGCCCAGCGCCACCTGCAGGAGACGATCGCCGCCGACCCGCGCGTCACCGCGACGACGATCCAAACGGTGAGCGCCAAGGGCTACGACGGCTTCACCATCGCCCTGGTCAACGGGTGAACGAGGTCAGGAAAGGCTGGACAGCGCCGTCGCCACGGCAAAGCCGAGGGTGGTGACGAGACCGGCGACACGACCCGCCTCCCGCGTCGCCTCGGGGATCATCGAGTCGATCAGCATGACCAGAAGGGCGCCTGCGGCGAACCCGTCGATGCCGGCGCGAAGCTCGCCCGAGGCGGCGTCGGCGATCGCGAAGCCGGCGACGCTGGCGAGGGTGCAGATGGCGGCGACCGAGCACCAGAGGCCGAGGATTCGACGACGACCGCTGCCCGATTCGAGCATCTCGCTCGCCGAGCCGATCGCCTCGGGCAGGTTGGAGACGAAGATCGCGACGAGAAGCCCGATGCCGACACCCTCGCCTGCCGCCAGGCCGATCCCGAGGACCAGCTGCTCGGGGATGCCGTCGAGGAAGGCGCCCAGAGCGAGCGCGGTGCCCGAGTCGGAGCCGCGTGCCCGACCGGCGCGACCTCGGCCGGCCGAGAGACGGCTGGCGATCAGACCATCGAGGCCGAAGTAGGTGAGAGCCCCCAGGCCGAGGCCGATCGCCGTGGACCCGAGGCTGCCGATCCGGATGCCCTCCGCCGCCAGCTCGAAGCTGACGGCGCTGATCAGCGCTCCCGCCCCGAACGCGAGCACGAGCCCGACCTGGTCGGTCGGCCAGCGCCGGACCACGGCGAACAGGGCGCCCAGCACCAATGAGGAAGCCGCCAAAGCTCCCCAGCCGAGCGCCCCAACCATCGGTCGAGGGTAACAACGGCTCAGGCGCGCCCGAGGGTCACCGCACGTGCAGGGGGCCGGGAACGAGCAGGTCGGGGTCATGTCCCGGACGGACGACCGCTCCGGCGTCGCGAAGCGCGCGCAGTCGTTCGGCCGACGCTGTCTGCGCGGCGAAGTCGTCGGCGAAGGCCGGGAATCGGTGGTCGTCCAGGCCGGAGGCGTAGTGGGTGACGTCGGCTCCGAGGACCAGCCGTTCACCAACCTGAACGGACTGGTGGCCGGGCGTGTGGCCGGGGGTGAACAGGAGCTGGACCGACCCGTCGCCAAGCAGGTCGTGGTCGCCATCGACGAGCACGACCTGCTCGCCGATGGTGCTGTAGTCGAACGGCAGGAGGAAGTTCTTCGCGATCGCGCCCCTGTCGTGGCCCGCTTCCCATTCGCGGCGCTGCACGACGACCGGAACCGAGGGCGGCAGCAGGGACAGCCCGCCGGCGTGATCGAAATGCAGGTGGGTCATCACGACCCTGGTGATCGCGGTCAGGTCGATCTGCTCGCCGATGCTCACATCGAGCTCGAGCCCGAACATGGCGAGCGCGTCGGGGCTGCCGTAATGCCGCCCAGCGTCCTCGGCCGCGCCCGGGTGCAGGCCCGTGTCGACGAGGATCCGCTCCTCGGCGGTCTCGATGACGTACGCCGGGATGGGGAAGCGGACCTGCCGCTCGAGGTCGTCGCCCTGGCGCCAGATGCCGGCTGCTGCGGTGAACCAGCCGACGTTGAGCATTTCGACCCTCATTGGGAGAGTATTTTGACCTAATGTGGCCCGAGACGAGAGGGCCCAGCGATGGGCGATGAGGAGCTGCGCATCGGCCTCCTCGGAGCGTTCTCAGTCGAGCTGGGCGGCATGGCCGTCGTCGACGGCGCGTGGCGCCTGCGCAAGGCCAAGACGCTGGTCAAGCTGCTCGCGCTCGCGCCCGATCAGCGTCTCCACTCCGACCAGGTGGCCGAGCTGCTCTGGGGCGATCGCGACCCGGCCTCGGCGCGCAACAACCTGCACCAGGCGATCTTCGCGGCGCGCCGCGCGCTCGGCTCGAGCGGGCTCGACGGCCGCCGCTACCTCGAGCTGCAGGACGACGTGCTCGAGCTGGCGCCGCACGATCCGGTGCTGATCGACGCGGTCGAGTTCGAGCAGGCCGCAGCGCTGGCGCGCGAGGAGCGCGACCCCAACGTGTATCGCGCGGCGCTGGAGGGCTTCCGCGGCGAGCTCCTGCCCGAGGATCGCTACGAGGAGTGGACTGCATCGCGACGCGAGAGGCTGAACGAGCTCCGCCTCGCCCTGGCGATCGAGCTGGCCGAGCTCGAGGCCCCCACCGAGCCGGCCGCCGCGATCGCCCGCTTGCGCGAGGTCCTGGTTGACGAGCCGCTGCACGAGCCCGCCCACCGTGCGCTGATGCGACTGTACGCGGGCAGCGGCCGGCGGCAGGAGGCGCTTGCGCAGTTCCACGACCTGAAACGTGGGCTCCGCCGCGAGTTCGACGACGAGCCCGACGACGAGACCCGCCGTCTTTACCAGCAGATCCTCACGCGCAGCCTCGAGCAGCCCGAGCCCCGCCGCCGTCCCACCCAGGACGAGGCTCGGCCGGCCGCCGCATCCGCCAACAACCTCCCTCGGCAGCTGACCAGCTTCATCGGGCGCGAGCGCGAGCTGGCGGAGGCCGCGACCCTGCTGCGCAGCGCGCGGCTGCTCACCCTGACCGGCGCCGGCGGCAGCGGCAAGACCAGGCTCTCGTTCCAGCTCGCGCTCGAACGCCTCGAGGACTACCCCGACGGGACCTGGCCGGTCGAGCTGGCTGCCCTCGGCGAGCCCGAGCTGCTCGGGCCGGCCCTCGCGCAGGCGCTTGACATGCGGCTGGCTTCGGGACGCGCTGCCGAGGTCGCCCTCGCCGCGCATATCGGCGAGCGCCGGCAGCTGCTCCTGCTCGACAATTGCGAGCACCTGGTGGAGGCGGTCGCCCGCCTGGTCGAGGCGCTGCTCCGCCTCTGCCCGAACCTCACCGTGCTGGCGACCAGCCGCGAGCCGCTTCGCGTCCCCGGCGAGGCGACCTGGCGGGTGCCCTCGCTCTCCCTGCCGCGGCTTGGCGACGGGGCGCTCGCCGATGGCCCGCTGGAGGCCGAGTCGGTGCGCCTCTTCGCCGCCCGCGCCAGCCAGGCGACGCCCGGATTCACGCTCGACGACGGCAACGCGGGCGCGATCGCCACCCTCTGCCACCGTCTCGACGGGATGCCGCTGGCGATCGAGCTGGCGGCAGCGCGGGTGGCCGTCCTCACGCCCGCCCAGATAGTCGAGCGCCTCGACGACTCGCTCGACCTGCTCTCCGCCGGCGCCCGCACGGCGATGACCCGCCAGCAGACGCTGCGGGCGACGCTCGCCTGGAGCGTCGACCTGCTCGACGGCGATGAGCAGGTGCTGCTGCGGCGCCTCGCCGTGTTCGCCGGCAGCTTCGGCCTCGACGCGGCCGAAGAGGTCTGCGGCGAGCAGCCGCTGGATCGGGGCGAGATCGTCAGCCTGCTCGGCCGCCTCGTCGACAAGTCGCTGGTGCACGTCGAGGAGGGCGCCGGAGAGCATCGCTACCGGCTGCTGGAGACCGTGCGGCAATACGCGGCCGAGCAGCTCGTCGAGGCGGGGGAGCGCGAGACCTTCGAGCGGCGCCACCGCGAGCGCTACGTCGAGCTGGCCGAGAGCGACCCGACGCCGGCGGGCGATCTGCCGGCGCGGGAGCGGCTGCGGCGGCTGGACTTGGAGCGCGAAAACCTCCGCGCCGCGCTCGCCTCGGCCCTGGCGAACGATCCGCAGGCCGGCTTGCGGCTCGCCGTCGCCCTCTGGCGCTTCTGGCTGATGCGCGGCTACCTCGCCGAGGGCAACCGCTGGCTCGACGCGACCCTCGGCGCGGCGCCCGAGCACACTGCCGCGCGCGCCCACGCTCTGCTCGCCGCCTGCCTGATCGGGCTGCGCCGCGGCGACCACGAGGGGATCCACGATTTCGGCGCCGAGAGCGTGGCGATCTTCGCCGAGCTCGGCGATCGCGCCGCGATGTTCGACGCGGTCGAGGTCTCGGCTGCCTACCGCACGATCGTCAGCTCCGAGGAGGACGTCGAGCAGCTGGTCGATGCCTACGAGGACCTCTCGGACGCCGGTCTGCCCACCGCGCGACCCCCCGTCTGGGCGGCGCACACCCGCGGCATCGCCGCCTGGTTCCGGCGCGAGTACCCGCGGGCGCGGCGACAGCTCGAAGCCGCGCTGGAGCGTGCCGGCGAGCTGGTCGCCGACCCCCGCCCGGCGCTGTGGCCGCTGAGCTACGGACTGATCGCGGTCGAGAGCGAGACCGGCTACCCGCTGCCCCTGCAGGAGGACACCGTGGTCGTCGGTCGGCGCGTCGGCGGCGAGGCGGCGATCGCCTACATCCTGGTCAACCTGGCCGCGGTCGATCGGGTCGAGGGCGACTTCGACCGTGCCGAGGAGCTGACCGGCGAGAGCCTCGCCCGCTTCCAGCGCCTCGACGACAAGCAGGGGGAGGCCTACGCGCTCAACGCGCTCGGCAACCTGGCCCGCTCCAGTGGCGACCACGAGCGGGGACGGCCGCTGCTCGAGCGCAGCCTCGCTCTGCGCAAGGAGATCGGCGACCGGCGCGGCGCCGGGATCACGCTCAGCTGCCTGGCGGTGCTGCTGGCCCGCTCCGGCGACCCGGCGGCCGGCCGCGCCGCGGCCGAGCGCGCGCGTGGCTGGTTGGCCGAGAACGACGACCTGATCGGCCTCAGCGCGGCCGAGCTCTGCCTGGCGAACGTGGCCCTGAGCGTGGACGATCGCGCTGCCGCCCGCGCCCACCTCGAGGCGGCCGCCTCGATCTTCGGCGAGGTCGAATCGATGCACCAGGCGGGCTGGACGCTGGCCGTCCTCGCCGCGATGTCAGCCGAGGAGGGCGAGCGGGAGGCGGCGCGCGGCTGGCTCGAGCGGGCGACCCGGCAGTTCGAGCTGCTCGGCGGCGAGGCCGGCATGGCGTACTGCCGTAAGGCGCTGCAAAGTGGGCGCTAAGAGACCCGCCGTAGCTTCGCTTCCGTCATCGGGGGACGACCTCGACCACCCAACGCCGAAGGAGATCTGGCATGGCAACGCAAGGAGTGCTTGGCGCGGCAACGCTGCAGGAGTTCGAGGAGGAGCTTCAGGGCGGCATAGTCCGTCCCGAGGATGAGGCCTACGACGAGGCTCGCGCGATCTGGAACGGCGACCACGACCGCCGCCCGGCGGTGATCGCCCGCTGCGAGCGTCCCTCCGACGTGCGCCACGCGATCGCCTTCGCCCGCAGCGAGGGCCTCGACGTCGCCGTGCGCGGCGGCAGTCACAGCATCCCCGGCTTCTCGACCTGCGACGACGGCATCGTCATCGACCTCTCGCCGATGAAGGGCATCGCCGTCGACCCGGAGGCGCGCACGGTCACCGTAGAGGGCGGCGTCACCTGGGGCGAGCTCGACGCCGCCACCCAGGAGCACGGTCTCGCCGTCACCGGCGGCCTCGTCTCCACCACCGGCGTCGCCGGCTTCACCCTGGGCGGCGGGATCGGCTGGCTGATGCGCAAGCACGGCCTCGCCTGCGACAACCTGCGCGCCGCCGAGATTGCGACCGCGGACGGCCGCCTGCTGACCGCGAGCGCGAGCGAGAACGCCGATCTCTTCTGGGGCCTGCGCGGCGGCGGCGGCAACTTCGGCGTCGTCACCTCGTTCGAGTTCGACCTGCATCCGGTCGGTCCGACCGTGATGGCCGGCCCGGTCTTCTACCCGGGCGAACGGGCCGAGGAGATCCTGCGCTTCTACCGTGAGTTCGTGCGGGAGGTTCCCGACGAGCTGACGACCCTGGCCAACCTGCTCACCGCGCCGCCCGCGCCGTTCCTGCCGGAGGAGTGGCACGGCAAGAAGCTGATCGGCCTGATCGGCTGCTACTCCGGCGACCCTGAAGAGGGGGCGAAAGCGATGCAGCCGCTGCGCGACCTCGGCGATCCCGTCGCCGACCTGATCGGCCCGATGCCCTACATCCAGATGCAGGGCTTGATCGACGCCCTCTACCCGCGCGGGTCCAGGGCCTACATGAAGGCGGGCTACCTGCGCGAGCTCGACGATGACGCGATCGAGGTCATGGCGCGCTACCACCAGGACGCGACCTCCCCCGCCTCGGAGATCCACATCCAGCACTTCGGCGGCGCGGTGAGCCGTGCCGACGAGGAGGCGACCGCTTACGGCGAGCGCCAGGCCCCCTACGTGTTCAACATCGTCGCCATGTCGCACGAGGAGGGCGGGATCGACACCCATGTCGACTGGGCGCAGCGGCTCTACGCCGACGTAGAGCCCTCGCTGACCGGCGGCGCCTACATCAACTTCCTCTCCGCCGAGGGTGAGGACCGCGTGAAGGCCGCCTACGGCGCGGAGAAGTTCACCCGCCTGCGTGAGCTGAAGGACCGCTACGACCCGACCAACCTCTTCCACCTCAACCAGAACATCCCACCGTCGAAGGGAGCGTGAGCGGGCTTCCCTCTGGCACCCGCCGTCAAGGCGGTGGGGCAGACCGGCGGCGCTGGGGAGCGACCTCTACGCGACCGTCGCAGCAGTCCTCGAGGTTCAAGCATTCGCAGCGCAGGCCCGTCTCCAGGATCTGCTTCATCGCCCTGGCCTCGGTCAGGGTCCGCTCGATCTCGGGAAGTTTGCGCTCGGCGAGCTGGCGCCAGACACCCGATGGGGGCGCTCCCCTCGCGAAGCCGGCAAGGATGACGCGAGTCTCGGCCAGGGTGAAACCCGCCTGCTTGGCCAGCGCGACCATCCCGATCTCTCGCAGGGCATCGGGGTCATAGCGGCGCTTGCCGCCGACCCGCCGAGGGATCGACAGGAGTCCGGCTCTCTCCCAGTAGCGAAGCGTCGACGCCGGGACGCCGGCGCGATCCGCCGCCTCGCCGATCGTAAGCTCGCTGCTGTTCTCGCTCATGACCTTGACTTGAACCTTACTTCAGGTGGTAGACCTGTCCTTGAACCCGAGGAAAGGAATTCGCGTGCCCGCCACTCCCGCCAGCTGCGTTGAAACCGGCAGCGGCGACGGCCCCAGCTGCAACCTGAGCCAAGCGGCCGGGATGACTCGCACGGCCCGCCTGGCGCGAGCAGCAGCCGGCTCCGGCTTCCTCGCCGTCGCCGGAGCGCTGGGCTCGCGCCAGGCACCGGGCCGAGTTGCCCTCTGGCCTCTGGCACTGGTTCCCACCTGGTTTGGGATCTCTCACCTGGTGGCCGGCGTCATCGGCTATGAGGGCTGCCCCGAGCTCGGCGCGATCCCCAGCGTCATGCTCGCCCGGCGGGTTCCGACGAGCTGCGGACCGTGGGAGCGGATCGACCGGTGGCTGGCCCTAGCGACCTCGACCGACGACCCGGTGGACGAAGTCTGACTTGGCGTTCGTATAGGCCTCGCGATCGTCTGCGAAGCGGCGCGCGAGGGCGCGCTTCAGGGCGAGGTACTCCTCCGCGGCCTTCGGGTCGTCTCGCAGGCCGCCTGCTCGCCCTTCTCCAGGTCCGATCGTCGGCAGATGCTCGGCGTGGGCCTTGACTTCTCCAAGATCATGCTTGCGGCGGCCCGCAGGCGCCTCGCTGAGGAGGAGAGCTTCGAGCTCGTCGAGCATGACCTCGCCGAGCCGTTGCCCGCACTGGGGAGCTTTGACGCTGTCGTCTCGTCATTTGCCATCCATCATCTCGAGCACGAGCGGAAGCGCTCGCTCTATCGGGAGGTGTTCGATCTGCTCGAACCCGGCGGGGTCTTCGCCAACTTCGAGCACGTGGCATCGGCGACCCAGCGCCTGCATCTGGAGTTCTTCGCAGCGATCGGCGAGCCGATCGAGAACGAGGACCCGTCCGACCGCCTGCTCGACGTCGAGACGCAGCTCGGATGGTTGCGTGAGCTGGGCTTCGATGACGTCGACTGTTACTGGAAGTGGCTCGAGATGGCACTTCTCATCGGCGTCAAGCCGGCCGAGCCCACTAGCTAGGCGGAGGTCGCTTCGGATGGGCCGCTCTGGAACCAGGCGAAGATGAAGCAGCAGAGCGCAACCACGAGCGCCGCGATCCCGTGCTTGGTGTGGTGATGGCTCGAGCCGGCCTCGTGCCCCGGGAAGAACGAGGGCAGCGAGCTGGCGGGCTCGACGAAATAGACGACCGCGATGGCCAGGAGGGCGACGCCGGCCAGCGCCGCCGGCAAGATCAGCTTCGGTCGCTTTGTCAAGGCGCTGATGTTATGCCGGTTCGTAAAGCGAAAATGAGAGAAGCCGCCAATGGCGCGAGTGGGTCGAATGGAGCTCAGCCGACGGAGACCGAGACCAGCTTCGAGGTCTCCAACGGGCCCTTTGCGGTTTCCTCGCTGATCTCGCCGATTCCGCGCACGTAGTACTTGTGATCGATCACCCCGGGCTCAAGCGGCGTCCACTCCCGGGTGAGGAGGGCATGGGGGTAGGAGCCCGATGGAACGGTGATCGGGGCGCGGAGGCCGAGCACGCGGAAATGGTCCTCGGCCTGGCCCTTGAAGTACTCCTGTCGAAACGATTGCCCCGGCCGGGGCGTGGCTGGCATGAAGATGCCGGGCTTGGCGCCACGGATTCCCGTCTGCCAGGAGCCTTCGGTGCTGGTCACCTTGCCGGCCGCATTCAGCTCCGCGGTCGACTCACCGAAGTACCAGACCCTCCCCCAACGGTCCTGGGCGTACCAGTCGGTCGTCCTCTCTGCCAGCTTGCCTGCCTCGAACAGCCTGTCCTTGACGATCGCGCAGGGCACCCCGAGGATCATCCGCCTGCGGTGGCTGATCCGGAAGATGTCAATCGTCGGCTTGCCGTCCTTCGTCCCCCGGTAGCGAAACGTCGTGCCCGGACGCAGCGGGAAGTAGGGGTTGTCCACGCGGGTTACGAAGTCTCCGGCGCTGATCGAGCGTGGGCCATTGGGACCTGCGCCGGAGGGGATCGTGCCGCTCTTGGCTGAGGCCTGCGTTGCGCCGAGGGAGCCGGTGAAGCTCCCGATGCTTGCCAGGATCACCGCAAAGCCGGCGATCGCCCCGACAACCAGGATCGCGCGGCGGCGCGGCGTGGAAGCAATGTTCTTCCCGGACACGTTGATCACAGCTCAATGGTGGCGGTTGGAGATGAGGTGGAGATGAACGCTCGCATGGACTGCTCGGCTGGCGCGAAACCTCCGCCGTGGCCACCGCTATCTGGGCGATTGACGATGCTGGCTTCCGATGGGTCTACTGTGACTGAGGCGGACTCCAAGGTGTGCGCCTCGGCAGCCAGCGCGGCACGTTGCGCTTGTAGGCACGGTAATCGTCACCAAATCGGCGCTCCAGGCCCGGCTCCTCATACAGCCAGAAGAAGGCGCAGTTGATCGCGAAGAATGCCGCGAACCAGATCAGCAGCGGCGGCGATCCGAACAGCGCCGCCTCGCCCGCCAGCACCGCGAGCACAGCTGTGATCATCGGATTGCGCAGGTGGCGGTAGGGACCCTCTGCGACGAGACTCCGGGTCGGGTCCCAGGGCGCAAGCGTCCCCCTCCCGACCCGGGCGAACAGCCGCACCGTCCAAAGCCAGAGCGCAAATCCGGCGGCAATCAGAGCGAGGCCGAGGAGAACAGGTAGAGCGGCCACGACCCCATCCAGTCCCCAGCCTACGTTCGAGCCGGTGCCGATGAGGACGATGGCCGGCACCAGCACCGACACCGTGCCGGGGAGCAGCGTGATCGCGCGAGCCTGCCGCCAAGCGTTCACGCTTGTCAGTCTGATCGGCAGAGACGACGCGTGGTCAGAGTACGTGAGTTGGGGAAAGCGGGAGCATCCTGTCAGCCGCCGCGCGAAGCTCGTGAGGGCGATCGGTGCCGATCGCATCGGGAGCGAACTCGAGCACCCGGCTTAGGAGCTCCGGGTGATTCACAGTGCCGGCGTTGACGCTCAGTCCGGCGTCCCGAAGTACCCCGACCAACCGCTCGGAGAGCAGGAAGTGCTCGACCGAGACCCCGTCCACTCCGCTTCGGAGAGCCCAGGAAGCGAGCGCCTCGGGTGCGTAGTCGGCCCAGATCACGAGGCGGGACGAGATCCCGTTTGCGGAGGCGACAGTACACGCCTCACCATGAAAGCTGGTCACCTCGACTCGGTCGCGGATCGGATCCTCCCGCAGCTGCCCGCAGATCGCCTCGGCGGTGCGGCGGGCAAGGGTTGGGTCGGCGTGCGCCTTGACCTCGAGCTGGAGGCCGACCGCTTCCGGCACCAGGTCGATCAGTTCCTCGAGCAGAAGCGGATGCTCCGCCGTCACCTCTCCCGCGGAGTTACGGATGAGCGCCGATCGGATCTCTTCAGCGGTCTTCTGGCGTGCCCAGCCATCAAGCGTGGTGCCGAGCGTGAGCAGCGGATCGTGCAGCAGGACCAGCCGATCGTCGGCGGTCAGGCACACATCGGTCTCGAGGCCCTCGACCGGGCCGGTCAGGGTGTGGCGAAGGGCGGCCGCCGAGGAGTCCGGACCGTAGTGGCGGCCGAGCCGGTGTGCATATAGCGGGGGCAGTGCCGAGGCCATCTTCGATCCACCCGAATCGGACCACGAAACCCCTCTGGAGTTGTTAAGACCCTGGAAAACGGATGTTTTGCTCGCGGGGTGAATGAACGCCGCCCGTCCCGTGGGACCGCGATCAGTCGAGCGGGTTGGAGCAGAGTGCCCCGAGCACTCGCGGATGGCTGTCGATCACCGGCGCGTCGATGAGCTCGAAGCCCGCGAAGCCTGCATGGCGAGCCATCGCGTCCAAGCCTGCGGGGGTGAAGCCCCAGTACACGAAGTCATCGTGGGCATAGACCTCCCCCGGCGCGGGGATGTGAACCGTCGCGGAATCGGAAGTCCGATCCGTCGCCCCGTGGGTCTCGAGCAGCACCCGTCCGCCGGCCGCGAGGCGCCGTCGAATGATCCTCAGCAGCCCCAGCGGGTTCTCCACCCGGTGCAGGATCCCGAAGCAGAAGATGAAGTCGAACGTCTCCCCGAGCTCGTCCAGATCGAATGCGTCGATGCGTTGGTAGTCGACCTCGGAGTCGAGCAGTTCCCGGATCGCGGCGAACCCCTCGCCTCCTTGCAACTCGACACCCCAGCGCGAGCTGACCCACTCCCTGTACTGCTCGTTGTCGACTGCAACGACCCGCCCCGCCCCGCGCGCCTCCGCAAGGAACGCGTAGAAGCCGTCGAAGGTGCCGATGTCGAGCACGCTCATGCCGCCAAAATCCTCGGGCAGGGCAGGGACCCGGTAGCGGTGATCACGGGCGACGCCGTGGGTGTAGAGCTCCCTGGAGCGGTCGAGCGAGAACGTGTGAAACCAGAGTGGCACCCGATCGAGGACGGCTGCGGCCGTCACCGGATCCGTCTCGATCTGGATCAGATCGGCCACCTGACGCTCTGCGGCAGTTGGCTCGGGAGGGGCATCCAAAGGTGTCAGACGCTCGTTTGGACCGGTCAGGCTCCTGATGGCGCTGTCCTCTGGTTCCTGCGGTGCGGAGTTCCCCCGCTGGGACGTGAGATTGTCGTTTGGCGTGATGTTGCCTCCTATGGTCGGTTGCCCTGACACTATCGGTGCGTCCCCATTGAGGCTTCAACTCGCTTCTCCAGCGGACGACCACCGGCAGGGCCGCGACCTGTGGAGCCACCCGACGACTCTCGAATCCGACCTTCCTTCGATCACGCCGCTGCTTGGGCCGGGCGACACCTCGGCCGTCTCTAACCTGGTCAGGTTTCGGCCGGCTCGAGTGGCGTGTTCGGCAGCACGTCGAGAACGCGTATTCCCTCTTCGGGGCTCTGTCCCAGCGTCAGGGTGAAATAGGCGCTTGCGGTCGGAACGATGAAGGCGAAGGTCCGCGTCCCGCCCAAGGCATCGATTTCGAGTTCCGGCGTGGCGTGGATTGCGGGGGCGAAGTACACCCCGTCGAGCACGGCGCGGCAGGACGCACTCGCGCCCTCTTTGTCTTCGACAAACCGCGATTTTTCATGGAGGACCTTCAGCAGGGCGGGGCAGTCGTGCTCGTCGACGGCGCGCACGAAGCTTCTGGCAACGCGTTCAGCTTCGATCCGAGCCGTGAAGGGGGTGCCGATCTCGGGGTGGAAGACGCCCTCCTGCTCCGCGAAACGGAAGCGGCCGTCGCCGTCGAGCACCCACACCGTGTACTCCTTGTTGCCGTGGCTGGCCGGCGCCTCCATCAGCGCCCCGGTCCCGAACTGCCGCGCCCGCGAGATCGGGGGGCCGATTCGCCGTGCGTACTGTGCGGCCAGGAGGGGTTCGCGCCTGCATTCGACGCGCGTCGCCGGGGAGCCCGGGGGGCGACCGCGAATGGTCGAGAAGATGAACGGCTGGAATTCCTTGCAGCTGCCGCTCTCGAGAGCCCGTTCGAAGCCGGGTACCTCGGCCGAGATCGGCCTCTTTGCGGCTGGTCTGCCGACCAACGCCGCCGCCGGCTCGCCGCCAGTAGAGGTCGAGCTGTTCCCCCCGCCCCCGTTGCCGCAGCCGCCGAACAGGAACACGGCGACCGCGAAGCACGGGGCGCCGGTAGCGAGGGTCCTCTTCACGGCACCAGGCTATCCGCGGCGGTCGTCCCTGACTACCCCCGATGGATGATCGCGATCCCAAGGTAGCTGGCATCTTCGGCTGATACGGCGCGCCTCCGGTAACCGCGTTCTCGGCCGAGTATCGGCTCACCCTGTACGGCGTCAAGCCGCGGACTCTGTGGTTCCAGAACCGCCTTCAACGGCTCGATCGACGCCTGGGACCCGCGGCGCCGCGATGACATGGTGATGGGCGTCCAGTTCGTCAGCGGCAGGTGGCTGCCAAAGCGAGGAATCCTCACCCACAGGGGTGCGCCGCCTCGCGGAGACCAGCCCGGCAAGCAGGCGCCACGGGACCGGCCTAGGCATGGAGCTAGCCGGACTCGAACCGGCGACCTCCTGGGTGCGATGACTCGGCTCTGGCCGGGGATTCGGCGTTAGAAGGTGCGGATTAGCAGGGTATTCGCGGGAGCAGCCCAGAGTCGCCGACTGCGCGGATACGCGGCGATTAGCGGGGATTGTCGACGTTTCGGGCACTCCTGGCGTCGAGTGCCTGGAGGGACGGAATAGCACGAAAGGTTCTGTTTCGTCCTTGGGAGGGCAGTCCTCAACGTCCTAACAGTTAGGAGGTTGAGGCTGCGTAGCTTCAGCCTCCGCCGGCTGCGTCGATTTCCTCGATGAAGCTTCGGACTTGCGAGGCGGAATCATCGACGTCCTCCACCGGGAACCCATCCTCCTCCGCGATGGCCCGGTAGGTCTCGGCCCAGCCTGGGTAGACGATCAATTTCGGTGGCCAGGGATGCTTGGAGCGGTTGGCGAAGATGGCCTCGCAAGCCTCGCGAACTCGGCCCAGGCTCGCCGGTTCGAGCAGATCACGAGCGAGGAGCAGGTCCATCAGGTCGTGCACCCTCTCGTTCTCCTGGCCGTCGAAGACCTCGGTGCAGGCATGGAGCTTCTGGGCGATCAGATATGGCAGCCCGACGACGCTGATCTGACCGGGGGACTCGAGGCCGAACCGGCCGATGTCAAACGGCTCGACCCGATCGATGTCGAGGACATCCTCAACCTCCACCGGCGCGACCTCAAGCTGAACTTTGCCCCAGCGTTTGCCCTTGAAGTCGATGGCGATGTTGACGCGGAAGGTATTCGTGCCGCGAATCCGAGCTGGCTCGTCGCGGGAGTAGGAAAAGTCGTCGATGTCATCCGCTAGCGCCTCGTCGAGGGAGCCGAGCCAGTGCTCGAACGTTCCGCGGTAGACCGTGTCCAGATCCTTCGTCGTCCTTGCTCGCATCTTCAGGCGAAGCTCCATCGAGACGCCGCCCTTGACCAGGAAGAGCGGGTTGCCCTCTTCGTCGAGCGAGCGATCGAGCGGGAGGGCGACGAGCATGAATGACACGGCACGGCGGACGCGGGATTGGGGCAGCTCCTCCTGGTCGGCGTAGTGACGAATCCACTCCTGCAGGACTCGCCAGCTTCGGGGTTTCTTCTGCTTCGGGAAGCTCACCCTCGGCCCCTGGCAGCGAGCATCTTGCGAAGTCGCCTCAACTGCGGGCCGCGAACGAGGCCGCGGCGCCGAGCTGCGTCGATCGCCTGGCGCAAGAGGTCCGCTCGGACGCCGGTTTCGATCCCCTCGACGATTGCGCGATAGGGCGTGACGATCGGGATGCCTTCGTAGAAGGTCCACTCGCCCCTTTCGAGATCTCCTCGATGGATTCGATAGAGGTTCGGCACCGGCTTCTGAAGCCTGTACGCGGTAGGGATCGTGATGTGGATCTGAGCGGGATTGATGTCGCAAAGCTCGTGCAGATCGAGAGCCGTGTCGTGGGAGAGGGTGCCACGTCGATTCGCCCAAAGCGTCGCTTCGGCCAGTTGGCCGAGCTCCGGATTGGGCTCGAGAAGCGGGAAGCGATAGACGCCCCTAGCAACCCGCTCGATCACCCCCCGGCGCTCCATGTCGACTAGGCGATGAGGGTCGACCCCGGCCTCCCGGGCATCGGCGGTAGCGATCAAGCCCTGCTGCTCCGCAGCGATCGTCGCGAGTCTGTTGTAGTTCCGTCCAGGCATGGCTCTTGCTTAGAAAGTTGCATTTCGCAACTCAATCAACATTTCAAGGTTAGCACGGCGTAGTACTGTATCAGTTGCATTTTGCAACTTTTCAAGTCAGGGCACCGCTAATGAGATTGCCTAGGCCGGCAGGCTCTCGCCCAGTCGAAGTAGCTCCGAGTCGCGGCTCACCTGCCGCTCCCCATCTCGCGCCCATTCCTGACTTGCCACGCTGCAGTCATTCGCGTCACGACTGAACCGGACCCGTACGACCGACTCTGGCCAGCCGTCGACGCCCGCTAGTTCCTCAGCCAGCATCGCCGCCACTCGTTCGTCGTGGGTGGCGATCACCACCTGCTCTGGCCGCAGCAGTCGGGTGAATGCGCGGAGGGTGCTAGTGAAGCCGGCGGTGTTGGCGTTGTCGAAGCCTGCCGTCGGATCGTCCATGACCAGTACCTTCCGCTGGTCGGACGGTTGCAGCATATGCAGGGCACAGAACCACGACAACCCCAACACCGTGCGCTCCGCTGAGTTCAGCAGCAACCGTGCGTCGAGACCCGCGCGCTCGGTTGCTAGACCCCCCAGCACCACCTTACGCCCGTCACTCGACATCTGCAGCGGCTTGAAGTACCACTCGAAGCGAACGATTGCAGCCGTGAGCTCGCGCACCACGGGCGCTAGGCGCTCGTCCAGGAGTCGGCAGACCAGCTGCTCGCTCGCCTGCAGAATAGGCCCCTCGCGCCGCAGCGTCCGCGCCAGTTCGAAACGACAGAGAGCCGCCATCACCGCCTCCGCGTGCTTGCCGAAGCGCCGTGCTGGGTGGGCTTCGAGTCGCTGGCCCAGCTGTCGCAGCCCGGTCACTTGGCGATCGAGTGCATCGCTCAATTCGCGCAGCACTGGACCAACCTCCTCGACGGCAAACTCTTCTTCGCCGAAATTCGCGGCCCGCAGAACCTCCTCAGCTGGCCGTGGCGCCGCGACCGAGCGCGCACGAGGTTCCTGTTTGCTCAGTCGCTCAAGCTCGTCCCGGGGTGCGAGCTCTGCCGCGTGCTCCAGTGCGTCCGAGTAGTCGCGTAGTTGCTGCTGCCAATTTTCCCCTTTCAGCTCGGCTGCGTCCTCGCGGAATCGAACTGCCTCCTCTTGCATCGAGATGCTGTGGTTCAACCAGCGGGCGGCTAGCGGCGCGGTTAGGGCCGGCTCTTCTTCCCCGTCCCCTCGGTGCTCCTCGCGAACCGGCTCGGCGGCCCTTTCGGCTCGCAGCTGCTCTCGCAACACCTCCAGCAAGGCTCGGGTTGCCGCCGCCGCTTGGCTCCGTTCGGCTAGCAACTCGGCCGTCGCCTCACCGGCTTGATCAAGGGTCTTCTCCAGCTCCTCTTCGCCGAGCTCACCCGCAACCGCTTTCATCACGGCTCGGTCGGCGTTCTCAAGCAAATCAACTACCCGTTTCTCCGCCGCCCATTGCCGGGGCTGAAAGGTCTTCGCGACGGTCGCCAGCGTCTTTTCCATCCGGTCTAGCTCGGGCAGCGCTGAGTAGTCATGAACCAGCTCGCTCTTCAGTTCATCGTCTAGATGTTTCAAACCGACCGAATTAGCTCGTGGGAGGTTGGCCATTCCGGCGGCCGAAAGCGCTCACCGCGCTCCAGCAGGCTCACCTCCGTCCGGTGGATCGAGGCGCGGAAGCTCAGCTCTTCCTGGGAGACATCGGCGCCCTCGCGGCAGCGGGCCAGGTTCTGGCCGAAGCGAACTTTCATCTTCGGGGTCGGTGGCGCCGAGGTCGGGGCGCGGCGAGTCACGGCATGTACCTCGCACCGAGAGGGCCGCCCGGCTGGTCGGGGGGTGGGCCGGGTTGGATCAGGTTGGCGACGATGGCGCCGCGACAGCTCGCGCGGCCGTCTTCCAGCGTGCAGCGCTTGCTGAGCCGTCCCGCGACCAATACAGGAGCGCCCTTCCTCAGCTCTTCGACGTGACGCCCGCCCACGTCGCCGGGAATCTCAACCTCATAGGTCGCGTAGGTCCAGAGCAGCCGCGGATGCTCGGGGTCGGCCACCGAAAACTCGATCTCCATCACGAGGACCGGGGTGCCGCCCGGGCCGCCGCCCTGCCTCGGATCGGCGAGCAGCGTGCCTGTCACGACCGCGTAGTTGAGACCGGGCGGCGTCTGCTCGGGGAAGAGCCTGCGCCGCCCGGTCCGCCCACCGTATCGCCGGCACATCGCTACTTCGCCTCCTTTACGGCGTAGGCGCGCGGTCGTTTCTTGGCTTGGCGCACCTTCTTGTCCTTCGCCAGCCTGGCGAGGCAGTTTGAAACGGCACCGGCCGACCGCTCGATGCCCTTGCCGATCGCCGTGGCGGTCAGCGGCCCGTCGTCCTTGTGCTCGGCCAGGTAGGCGAGGACGAGGCCGTCCAGCTCGCCGGGGCGCAGGCGCTTCGCCTTCGCCGCGGTCACGCTTGCTCACCCTCTCGCTCGTCCAGGTCAACCAGCACTTCCTCGCAGGTGTCGAGGCCGAGCTGGAAGCGGGCGTCGGTCTCGGCGTCGGCCTCCTTGGACTCGCGCTCGGTGCCCGACTCCAAGAGCACCCGTTCGGCTTCGCCATGCAGGCGCTTCAGCACTTCCATCAGGTCGTGGGTCGGCATCGTCAGCTCGAATGCCTCCCGGTCGTCCTTCGGCTGCCAACCGATGTCGGCCAGTAGGTGGAAGTCTTCGCCGAACTCGATGCCAAGCCGCTCGGCCGTGGCGAAGTCCTCGTTGTCCTCCAGCGCGATCCAGACGTCGCCGATCGCGCCGAGGTGGTTGCGGATGAGCTCGTAGAGCCCGTCGCGCTGGTCGCGGTCGATCGTAGCGGTGACGTTGGGCATGGCGCCCCCTTTCGGTAGGGCACCGAAGAGCCGCCTCAGATCAGGGCCGTCGATCTATCCGAGCACCCGAAGTGCTCTGGGAGAATCGGTCGCGCATCGAAGGACGTTTCTTCGGTGCCGGGCCCCGGGGCGTTCACGCGCCGCCGGGGCCGTTATGTCTTGCGGTCGCCGACCGTACCTCTGCTCGCGCTCGAAAGCGAGTCCGAATCGACGTAAATCGCCGCTAATCTCCGCGCATCGCCGCTGTTTCAGGCACTCGTGCCTGAAACGGAAGGCCGTGTCCGCCGACCGGCGGCGACCGCAGAAATGCAGAAGCCCCCGATGTGCAGGGGCTTCTGCATAGTGGAGCTAGCCGGACTCGAACCGGCGACCTCCTGGGTGCGATCCAGGCGCTCTTCCAACTGAGCTATAGCCCCGCGTGCGTGGTTGGGAGGAACGTCCCAAAGACCTCGCAAGCGCAAGGATAACCGCATAGTCTTTAGGTTTCCCAGGGATCGATATGGGCATTCTCGACGACGCGATCAAAGAGCACCTGGAGCTGAAGCGCCAGCATGGCGCGGCTGAAGACGAGCTGAAGCAGCTCGAGGACGAAGCATTCGGCGCTGCGGAGCGGCCAGGCGCCGAGGCGTCGACCGCCGATCCGCTTGCCGAGGCGCCGACCGAGTTCATGGCGCAGCCTGGTTTGGAGCAGCCGGTGGAGTCCGAGTCGGGTCGTCCCGCTCCCCGTGCCGAGATCGCCGACCTGCAGGAGCCGCCGCAGCCCGAGGCCGCGGAACCCGCACCAGACCCCGAGCCGCCGGTCGAGGAGTCGCCGGCGATGGAACACGAGGCGGTCCCGGAGCCGCCCGCCGAGCCGCCGCCCGCGCCTGAGGCCGAGATTCCGACCGGCCCTACCACCGAGGAGCGGGAAGCCATCGCCGAGCAGCCGACCGAGATGTATGACATCGAGGAGGAGCTCGCTTCCTCGGGGGCGGAGGCGCCCTCCGAGGAGGATCTGGTCGAGGAGGAGATGGACGAGCCGCGCCTGGTCCCGGTCGACCCCCTCTCCGCGCTCGACGAGGAGGGCGAGGATGGGGAGGAGGAAGAGGAGTACGAGGAGGACGACGACTTCTGGGATGAGAAGCGCCTCTCCGACGAGCTCGACCAGGCGCTGGAGGCCCCGAGCGACGATTTGGACGAGGAGGAGGCCCGGTTCGAGGACACCGCCACCGAGGCCGAACCCGAGGGGGAGCCGGAGCAGCGGCCCTCGTCCGGCGAAGAGGAGGAGGACGTGCTCGAGGAGACCCCCGACTTCCTCGAGGAGACTCCGGAGGACGACGAGCTCTGGTTCGAGCAGAAGCCGCCGAAGGATTTCGACTTCGACGACTAGAGCCGTGGCGAGCTCGTCTCACCGGCCCTAAACTTCGCAGGGAGGGGCCATAGCTCAGCTGGAAGAGCGCCGCCTTTGCAAGGCGGAGGTCGCCGGTTCGAGCCCGGCTGGCTCCATCCTCTCTCAGCCGGCGACAGCCACCCGTTCCGGCAAATTCCGATCCGCGTGGTAGCTGCTGCGCACCAGTGGCCCGGAGGCGACCGATTCGAAGCCCAGCGCGTAGGCTTCGCGCTCCAGCGCCTCGAACTCCTCCGGATGCCAGTAGCGCTCGACCGGCAGGTGATTCTCGGTCGGGCGCAGGTACTGGCCGACGGTCAGCACCTGGACGCGGTGCTCGCGCAGCAGGCCGAAGGTCTCGACCATCTCCTCGAAGGACTCGCCCAGGCCGACCATCAGCCCCGACTTGGTGATGACCTCGGCACCGCCCATCTCCTTCGCCATCCGCAGCACCCGCGCCGAGCGCAGGAACTTGGAGCCGCGCCGCGCCTTCGGGTAGAGCCGCGGCACCGTCTCGACGTTGTGGTTGAAGACGTCGGGTCGCTCGTGGATCACCTTGGCCAGCGGCATCTCCTGGCCGCGGAAGTCCGGCGTCAGCACCTCGACCTTGCAGCCGGGCGCCTGCATGCGGATCGAGCGGATCGTGCCGACGAAGGCGCTCGCCCCGTAGTCGGGCAGGTCGTCGCGGTCGACCGAGGTGACGACCGCGTGGCGCAGCCCCATCCGCTTCACCTGGTTGGCGACCCGCAGCGGCTCCAGCGGGTCGTTCCAGCTCGGCACCCCCGTCTGCACGTTGCAGAAGCCGCAGCGCCGCGTGCAGACGTCGCCGAGGATCATGAAGGTCGCCGTGCCCCGCTCCCAGCACTCGCCGACGTTGGGGCAGTTGGCCTCCTCGCAGACGGTGTGCAGTCCCTCGCCGCCGATCTCTGCCTTCAGCCGCCGGTAGGTCGGCCCGCCCGGGGCAGGCACCTTCAGCCACGGCGGCTTGCGGGCGCGGCGGAAGGGAACAGCGCCCTCGCCGTCGGCGGCGGTGCCGCCCGGCTTGGCGCGGGAGCGGGTCACGTGGACGCGCTCGGCGGCTTCGCCCGGCGCAGCGGTCTTCTTGGCGGGGCTGCTCATGCGATCCCGAGCCTAGATCAATGGTCTAACGCTGTCGAGCCCCAGGGCCGCGGGCTCTGTGGGGACGGGGAGGCGCCCGAAGATAGCGCCGAAGCGCGCTGCCACCGTGTCACCGAAAGCAGTGAGGTCCTGCTCGGCGCCTAGCTCGCGGCTGAGCGAGGTGACGCGGCAGTTGTCGATTCCACACGGCACGACCCACTCGAACGGCTGCAGGTCGTTGTTGACGTTGACCGCCAGCCCGTGGGTGGTGACCCCGCGGCTCACGTGCACGCCGATCGAGCCGATCTTGCGTGCCGCGTCGTTCCCCGCTTCGGGACCCGGCGTCTCGCCCTCCGTCCAGACGCCCGTCAGCCCCTCGATCGTCTGCGCCGTCACGCCGTGCTCCGCCAGCGACTCGATCGCCACCCGCTCCAGCCGCCGCACGTACTCGTGCACGTCGTCGCCGTAGGGCTTCAGCGAGACGATCGGGTAGGCGACCAGCTGCCCCGGCCCGTGATAGGTGACCCGGCCGCCGCGGTCGGTGTCGTGGACCTCGATCCCCTGCATCTCGTACCACTCGCGCTGCATCGGCAGCTCCTCGTCGCTGGAGCGGCGGCCCCGCGTGTAGACGGGAGGGTGCTCGAGCAGCAGGAGCACGTCCGACACCTCATCCTCCTGCCGTGCGCTCTCCAGCCAGCGCTGGGCGACCAGCGCCTCTTCGTAGGAGACGAGCCCGCAGCGAATTACCAGGACTTCATCGCTCATCCTTGAAATCGTCGCATGCCGCGGTCCTATCCTTCGGTATTCCCCCCATGGTCCGGTCCTCACGCCTCCTCCGACCCGACTGGCTCCCGGCCGTGGCGCTCAGCGCCGCGCTCGCCGCCGCGATGCTGGCCTGGAATCCGCAGGTCGGCGATCTCGCCGCCCAGGTCTTCCGCACCGAGCTCTTCCAGCGCGGCGGTCTGGCGATCTGGAACGGCAGCTGGTACGGCGGCCACTACACCCTCACCTACAGCGTCCTCTTCCCGCCGCTGGCCGCCATGCTCGGCCCGCGCCTGGTCGGCACCGTCGCCGTTGTCGCCTCCTCCTACCTCTTCGATCGTCTCGTGCGGGATCGCTGGGGCGAGGCAGCACGCTGGGCGACGCTCTGGTTCGCCGCCGGCGTGGTCACGCTGCTCGCCGACGGCCAGCTCACCTTCGCCCTCGGGGTCGCGTTCGGCCTCGCCGCCCTGCGTGCGCTTCAGCTCGGTCGCACGCCGTGGGCGCTGCTCGCGGCCGCAGCCTGCGCGCTCTCCAGTCCCGTCGCCGCTGCCTTCCTCGCCGCCGTGCTCCTCGCCGGCACGGCCTGGCGCGACCGCCGCTCCAACCTCGCCGCGATCTGGGTCGCCTGCCTGGCGCTCGGCCTCGTCGTCGTCCCCAACCTCGCCTTCCCCGAATCGGGCCAGTTTCCCTTCGCCTTCTCCTCCTACCTGGCGATCCCACTCTGGTGCGGGGGCGCGCTGATCGTCACCCGTGGCCTGGGGGAGGAGGAGAGACAGCTGCGCCGCGTGCTCCTCGCCTACCTGCTGGCGGCGACCGTGCTCTGGCTCGCGCCGAACCCGCTGGGCGGCAACGCTGTCCGCCTCGGCGCCCTCTTCGGCGGGCCGGTGCTGGCCGCCGTCGTCCTGGCTCGCCGTCCACGCCTCTCCGCCCTCTCGACCCTGGTCCTCGCGCTGACCTTGGCCGGCGGCCTCTACTGGCAGCTGACCGCCAGCGTCAACCAGATCGCCCGCTCGGTCGGTGACCCGTCGACCAGCTCGACTTACTTCTCCCCGGTTGCCGACTGGCTGCGTGGGCACGACGGCGACGCCGCGCGGATCGAGGTACCGCCGACCGCTAACCACTGGGAGTCGGCGTACCTGGCGCCCGGCTTCGAACTGGCGCGCGGCTGGCTGCGCCAGCTCGACACGACCCGCGACAACATCTTCTACCGCGATGACGAGCCGCTGACCGACAGTGCCTACCGGTCCTGGCTGCACGCCAACGCGATCCGCTACGTGGCACTGCCCGATGCCCCCCTCGACTACTCCTCACAGGCCGAGCGGCGACTGATCCTGCGCGACCCCCCGTATCTGGAGCCGCGCTGGAGCGATCCCCACTGGCGCGTCTACGAAGTGCGCGATCCGGCGCCGCTCGTGCAGCCGCTCGGCACCGGCGCCGCCAGCGTCCGCCAGGTCGGCCACAGCGGCTTTGCCCTCGACGTGATGCGGCCGGGCGAGTTCCTCGTCCGCGTCGCCTTCACCCCCTACTGGTCGATCGAACGCGGCAGCGGCTGCCTGGTGCGCCACGGCGACTGGACTCTGGCCAGGGCGAGCCGCCCTGGCGTGTTCCGCGTATCAGCCGACTTCTCGCTGAATCGAGCGTGGAACGCGATCACCGGCGCAAGGAAGACCTGCTGAGTCAGACGAGGATCTGTCTCGGGCTATCGATTGCAGCTTTTGGGGGTCAATAGACCCCCAAATCCTTCCACGAAGGTAATTACAACGCCAGGGACAGCGGCTCTTCGAGTAGGGCCCGAATGCGGGCGAGGAACTCGGCGGCGGGGGCGCCATAGAGGATGCGGTGGTCGCAGGCGAGGTCGAGCTGCATCAGGTGGGCGGTGGTGACCTCGCCGTCGCGGACGACCGGGCGCTCCTCGATCGCGCCGACGGCGAGGATCGCCGCCTGCGGCGGATTGATCACGGCGGAGAAGCCGTCGATCCCGTACATCCCCAGGTTGGAGACGGTGAACGTCGCGCCGGAGAGCTCGGGCGGGGTGATCTGCCCCCCGCGCACCCGCTGCGCCAGCCCCCGCGACTCCGAGGCGATCTGCCGCAGCCCCTTGCGGTCGGCGTCGAAGACGGTGGGAACGACCAGCGCGTCCTTGGCCGCCACCGCCACCCCGACATTGACCCGCGAGTAGAGCTCGAACCGCCCATCCCGATAGGCCCCATTTGCCCGCGGGTGCTCGCGCAGCGCCAGCGCACAGGCCTTGACCACCATGTCGTTGAACGAAGGCACCACGGAGTCCTCCGCAGCCAGCGCTTTCAGCTTTCGCCGCCCCTCAACCGCCTGACCCATATCCACCGAAGCACGCAGATAGAAGTGCGGCGCGGTGGCCTTCGACTCGGCCATCCTGCGCGCGATCACCTGCTGGGTCTTCGAGAGCTCTTCGTAAGAGACCTGGCCCTTGGCCGTCTCGGGACTGGGCGCCTCAGCCGCGGGTCCTGCCGCGGCGGTCTCCGCCACCGCGTCACCCGCAGAAGAAGCGCCCTCGACATCCGCTTTGATGATTCGCCCCCCCGGCCCGGAGCCGTGAAGCTGAGAGAGATCGAGCTGCCGTTCCTCGGCGATCCGACGCGCCAGTGGAGAAGCTTTGATCCTGTGCCCGTTGCCGCCACCCGCGGGTGGCGTGGCGGTGGGGGACCCCCGCGGCGCGGAGCCGCGTCCAGCGGCGAGCACCGTGGGGGTATCCGCCGCGACAGGACCCGCGGCTGAGGCGCCCGAGCCCTCGTTCGAGTCACCGACCCGCGCAATAACAGCTCCTATCGGGAGGGTTTCTCCCTCAGCTGCAACGATCTCCGTGAGTGTTCCAGCTACATCAGCTTCATAGGCCATGTTCGCCTTGTCCGTCTCGATTTCGACAAGCTCGTCGCCGACAGCGACCTCGTCGCCGATAGCTTTGAGCCACTGAAGGATCGTCCCCTCCTCCATCGAGTCGGACAATCTAGGCATCACCACATCAGCCATTGGCGGTCCCTTGTAGTGCTTCCGACCCGTCCATCACAAGCTCCCCTCAAGCGCCGCCAACGCGGCCTGCACCACGTGCTCCTCATGCGGGATCGCCGCCTGCTCGAGGCGCCGCGCGTACGGCATGTGGACGTCGGCGCCGGTCACCCGCTGCACCGGCGCGTCGAGGTGATCGAAGGCCTGCTCGGTGATCAGCGTCGCCAGGTTGGCGCCGACGCCGCCGTGCGGCCAGCCCTCCTCGACGATCACCGCCCGGTTGGTCTTGCGCACCGAGGTGAGGATCGTGTCGAGGTCGAGCGGGCGCAGGGTGCGCGGGTCGATCACCTCGGCCTCGACCCCGTGCTCATGCGCCAGCGCCCGCGCCGCCTCCTCGGCAACGTGCGCCATCTTGAGGATGCCGACGATCGTGACATCAGAGCCCTGGCGCCGCACCGCGGCCTCGCCGAAGTGAAGCACGTCATCCTCGCCGTCCTCGGCGACCTCGCCGCGAACCCCGTAGAGGCTCTCGTGCTCGATGAAGATCACCGGGTTGTCGTCGCGGATCGCCGTCTTCAAGAGCGCCTTGCCGTCGGCCGGGGTCGACGGGCAGGCGACCAGCAGCCCCGGAACCTGCAGGAAGAGCGCCTCGAAGCTGTGCGAGTGGGTGGGGCCGAGCTGGTGCCCGCCGCCGCCCGGCATGCGGATCACCAACGGCACCCGCGCCTGGCCGTTGAACATGTAGGGGATCGCGGCGGCGTGGTTGACGATCTGGTCCAGCGCCAGCAACGCGAAGTTGACCGTCATCAGCTCGACCACGGGCCGCAGCCCGCCCATCGCCGCGCCGACCCCGGCCCCGACGATCGTGTTCTCGGAGATCGGCGTGTCGCGCACGCGCCGCTCGCCGAACTCCTCCAGCAGCCCTTCGGTCACCTTGAAGGCGCCCTGGAAGACGCCGACGTCCTCGCCCATCACCAGCACCGCCTCGTCGCGCCGCATCTCCTCCGCCATCGCGTCGCGCAGCGCCTCTCGCATCCGCAGGGTGGCCATCAGCGCTCCGCCTCCTCGACCTCTTCGGAGACCTCGGGCTCGACTCCCTCCTGGGCATCGCCATGCTCGGCGGGATTGGGACGCGGCCCGTCGGGCTGACCGGCGTAAGCAGCGCCCGCCTCGGCCAGCTCACGCGCCGCCGCCGGCATATCCGCCTCCTCACGCTCGCCTCGATGCGGCTCGGGGCTGCGCTCGTCCACCGCGTACCAAGCCGCTCCGCTGTCGACCACGTAGAGGTTTTCGTAGAGGCTGTCGAGTGCCGGCTCGGGCGCGGCGTCGGCGAACTCGACCGCCTCCGTCACCGTCTGCTCGGCCCTGTCGCGCACCTCCTGCACCTCACGCTCGCCCAGCACGCCGGCCTCGACGCAGCGCCGAGCAAAGGCCTCGATCGGATCTTTCTGCCGCCACTTCTCCACCTCCTCGCGCTCGCGGTAGACCTCGGGGTCGGCGGCAGAGTGGCCGCGGTAGCGGTAGGTGAAGGCCTCGAGCAGGGTCGGGCGGCGCTCCTCGCGCGCCTGGCGAATTCCCTCCGCGACGGCCTCGCGCACCGCGATCACGTCCATGCCGTCGATCCGATCGCCCGGGACCCCGTAGCCCTCGGCCTTCTTCGAGAGATCGGTCTGGGCCGAGTGGCGCTCGACCGACGTGCCCATGCCGTACAGGTTGTTCTCGACCAGGAAGAAGAGCGGCAGCTGCCAGAGCGCCGCCAGGTTCATCGTCTCGCCGAAGTTGCCGGTGTTGGAGGCGCCGTCGCCGAGCATGCAGACGGTCACCGCGTCCTCGCCCTTGTACTCGGAGGAGAGCGCGAGACCCGCCGCGATCGGCAGGTTGCCGCCGACGATCCCGTAGCCCCCCATGAAGCGCTTCTCACGGTCGAAGATGTGCATCGAGCCGCCGCGGCCGCCGCTGGTCCCGTCGACTCGTCCGAACAGCTCGGCCATCACCTGCTTGGGGTCGGTGCCGCGCGCGATCGCGTGACCGTGGGTGCGGTAGGTGCCGATCAGGTAGTCCTCGTCGCGCATCACCGAGGTGGTGCCGACGATCGTCGCCTCCTCGCCGATCCCCAGGTGGAGGAAGCCGCCTGCCTTCGCCCGCTGGTACTGCCGCCCGGCCTCCTCCTCGAAGCGCCGGATCAGGGTCATCCGCGCGAGCAGCTCGTAACAGGTGCTGGCGTCGGGGAGGTCGGGCATCGACGCTCACATTAGCTCGCTGCCTCGACCGCCTCCTCCAGCCGGTCGTCCCCCCAGAAGACCTCCCCGCCGACGACGAGCGAGGGGACGCCGATCACGCCGAGCTCGCCCGCCTGGTCGGTCGCCTCCCGCAGCGCGTCCTTGACGCTCCGGGCGCCCGCCGCCTTGGCAACCGCGTTCGGATGCAGCTCGCAGGCAGCGGCGGCAATCAGGACGTTGTCGTGCTCGCTCAGGTCGCGGCCGGCGGCGAACGCCTGGCGGAAGGCCGCGAGGGCGAAGGAGACCGTGCGCCCGGTCTGCTTGGCGAAGGTCGCGACGCGCATCGCGAAGAGCATGTTCCCCGGCCAGGGCTCGGGCCAGGCGATCCGCGTCAGCCCGTACTCGGCAGCGCGCCGCTCGACCTCTGCCATCCCATCCTCGCGCTCGGACCCGTTGCCCCACGAATCGCGGCCGAAGCGCTGGAACAGCCCGCCGAGCAGGATCGGCTGCCACTCCGGCTGCTCCAGCTCGGCGTCGGTGAAGAGCCCGCTGATCCGCTCCGCGGTCAGGTACGCGTAGGGCGACCCGAGGTCGAAGTAGAAAATTGCCCGCTCGTTCATTGCCTGGCATCCCCGATCGGAACGATGTGCGCTCCCCTGCCGTAGCCTCGCAGCTCAACGAGCCCTTCGCGCTCCAACGCTTTCTCAAGGGCGAGAACCTGCTCTCTGGAGTAGCCGGAGAAGTCACGGATCTCTGCGTTGGTCAGTCGGCCGCGGTTCTTCAACAGCTCGATGATCTTCAAGCGGACACCCTCTGCCTCGAGTGGATGGTCGGCGTCGGTCAATCCCCGGCCCCGAAGGCGCTCGGACAGTGGGCGGGGTAAGCCATAGGAGGCCGTACGTCCCCTGCCGCGGGCGACGAGTAGCTCGCGTCGACGCATCTCGGAAAGATGATTGGCAGCATCGGCTTCGTTCATCTGGAGGCACTCTGCCGCCGACCACCGGTCGACTGAGCCGGTGTCCATCAGTCGGCGGAGCACGATCAGGTCGTCGAGGCTAAGTGGCCAGTTTTCCCGCTCGTGCTCGACGATCCATGCAGCGAGCTCGTCGCTGCCGCCCAGTGGCAACGCCACAGAGACCGAGATCTCGTCTGCCGTATAAGTAGGGGGTCTGGCCCCGGCTCGAAGTAGACCTTCGAAGATTCGATCGACGCCCAGGCCCACCCGGTTTACCAGTCCGAGTTGTTGAAGACTGCGGGCGAGCAGCTCGTTGCGATGCACCGGGGGATGGCGCAGAACATTGCTGGGAGAGATGCCATCGAGGAAGCCTCCTGGACTAGTGATCTCGACACGATCGCTCCGGAGCGCGACGATGATGCCCTGTCTCGGGAAGTAGTCCCGATGCGCCACGGCGTTGAGAATGGCCTCTCGTGCGACCTCCCAGCTGATCGTGGGAATCTCAAGCTGAGCGAAGCCCCTGGGATGTACCGTTCGCAGCGCAGTAGCGGAAGAGAGTGAATCCTCGATGCGATCCAGCTCCGTTAGTAGAGGACCACGGAGGTCCACCCGCTGGTCGTAGCGGGTGCTGCTCGTGTAGCGCAGGATCGTGACCTCATGCTGGGGTAGGAAGCGTGCGATGGCTCCCGGCTTGCCAAAGAGCAAAACCGCTGCTTGGCTGAGCTCTTGCCCATGAATCAAACCCAAGGCATCGAGAAGCGACGCGTCGTCTTCGTCAGCGAGCTTCGAGAGACCCGGTTGCATCCTTAGGCTGTCTCGGGCCCTCTCAATCGCCGGCCCGTCCAGGTCGCTGAGTGAGGCCCCTTCGATCGGCACTGCGCTCAAATCGACATCGCCAGAAGAGGCGATCATTCGTGCCAGGTTGGTCCCAGTCAGTGGCATGCAGCTCTTACCCACGCGGATTAGGGCCGTGCCGGAACTCGTGGTGTGTGGGGGTATCCCCTTCGGGATATGTGCCGCCAAGACGGTGTGTCCCGAAACTTGCAGCTCCTCGAGTTCAATCAAAATATGAGGGTCGGTTGTCGAATACACGTCCCGCTCTAGACCCTTGTAAGCGACGCCGTCGAGACCGACGATCGCGTCGGCAAGGGTTCTCTTGCGGTCGGCAATCCCGACGAGAAGGCACCCCCCTCGTTGATTTGCGAGGCAGACGGCCGCCTCAGTGAGCCAGCGCTTCAGCTCTTCGATGCCACTGGGCCTGCCCTTGATCTCGAGGGTCTCGCTCTCCAGATCATCCGCGGTTTCGCCATCCAGCCGCGCAAGCCGATCCAGCAATTCTTCTGATTTCCATCGCACAGGAATACAAGTTAGCAATTCCAAATTGCTGTATCAAGCATTTATTAGGCTGCAAGGCATTCATTTCGAGCACCGAAGGCAGGAGCTCGCAATTAGAAGCTAAGCGTGGGTGGCCCAGCCATCGACCGCCCGGGCCGCATCGAGGATCGCCTCGGAGATCGTCGGGTGAGGGTGGACTATCCGCGCCAGCTCCTGGTAGCCACCCTCCAGCGCCATCGTCGCCACCAGCTCGGCGATCATGTCGCAGGCGCGGTTGCCGACGATGTGGGCGCCGAGGATCTCGCCGTATTTGGAATCGACGACGAGCTTGACCAGGCCGTCTTTGTCGTCGTAGACGGTGGCTGCGCCGACGCCGCCCAGTTTCAGCTTGCCGATCTTGACGTCGTGCCCGGCCTCCTTCGCCGCCACCTCGGTGAGGCCGACGCTGGCCACCTGCGGATGGCAGAAGGTGGCGCCGGCGACGAGGTTCTGGTCGACCGGATGGGTCGGCGCGCCGGCTGTGTGCTCAACCGCGACGACGCCCTCCTCGGAGGCCTTGTGGGCGAGCGCCTTGGCGTTTACGAGATCGCCGATCGCGTAGACCTTGGGGTTGGTCGTGCGGCCGAACTCGTCGACCTTCACCTTGCCTCGCTCTTCCAGCTCGACCCCCGCCGCCTCGAGGCCGAGGCCGTCGACGTCGGCGCCGCGGCCACCGGCGACGCAGAGGTGGTCGACCTCGGCGCTCTCGCCCCCATAGGTGAATTTGACGGACTTCTCACCCGCCTCGACGTTCTCGACCGGGGCGCCGGTGGAGATCGTGATGTTCTGCTTCTTGAAGGCGCGCTCGACCACCCGCGCCATGTCCCTGTCCTCGGCCGGGAGGATCTGGTCGAGCATCTCGACCAAGAGCACCTCGGTGCCGAAGCGGCCGTAGGCGGAGGCGATCTCGCAGCCCGAGGCGCCGGCGCCGACGACAGCGATCCTCTTTGGCTGCTCGGGCAGCGACCAGGCGCCCCAGGTGTCGAGCACCCGGTAGCCGAACTCGACGCCGGGGATCGGCAGCGCGGTCGAGCCGGTGGCGAGCACGACGGCGCCGGCCTCATGGACGTCGGCGCCGACCTGGACGTTGCCCTCGGCGGTGAGCGAGCCCTTGCCGGCGATCATCGTCACCTTGTTTTTGTCCCAGAGCATCTTCACGCCGCTGGAGAGCGAGTCGGAGACGGCGGCGCGGCGCTTGCCCAGCGCCTCCCAGTCGATCGAGGCCTCCTTGACGACGAGCCCGAGCTCGGCCCCGTTGCGCGCCTGGTCGTAGAGCTCGGCGGTGTGGAGGACGGTCTTGGCCGGGATGCAGGCGTAGTTGAGGCAGCGCCCGCCCGGTTTGTCGCGCTCGACCACAGCGGTTTTGCGCCCCAGCTGTGCCGAGCGGATCGCGGCGACATAGCCGCCAGGGCCCCCACCGATGACGATCGTGTCGAAGGATTCGGCCAAGGCTCTGAGCCTATAGAAACCTCCGCGGCGTCTACTCCCTGGAAGGCATTTGTATGCGCGCCATCGCCTTGACCATGAAGTAGAAGAACGTCCCGGCGACGGCGAGCAGGCCGAAGGTCGCGGCGAACTCGGCGACGCTCGAGGCCTGCACAGCGAGGCCGAAGACGGCGCTGAAGATGAGGAAGACGAGCAGCAGCTGGAAGCCGAGCACGGCCCAGTAGCGCGCCCGCCACATGCCCCACGACATCGTCCCCATGATCAGGGCCGGGGCGAGCACCTGGGCGAGGCGCGGTTTGTCACCTTCGACCTGGACCCCGGCCAGGTAGCCGACCAGGATCGAGACCGCGATCAGGCCGGCGATCACCGCGCCGATCGTCACCACAAGCGGTCGCTCGCCCGCGGGCAGGGGCTCGAGGCTCTCGCGGACTTCCTGGTTGCGCTCCTCCGCGCGAGCGTAGCCCTGCTCCATGCGCTGGCGTGGAGTCGGCATATCGTCGCCCCGCTGCTTTCGCTTGCGCGGCGGTGCGGAATCAGGCACCCGGCGCCGCCTCTCCGACAGCGCCGAGGGCGGCACGCAGCGCTTCGGCAGTCGCGGCAGGGTCCTCGGCGTCGCGGATCGCCCGCACCACACCGAGCCGTCGCGCCCCCGCGGCGACCACGTCGGCGGCATTGCCGGGGTCGATGCCGCCGATCGCGAAGAAGGGGCGGGGCGCGTTGGCGGCGGCGTGCTCGACCAGGCCGAGGCCCACCCCGGGCCGCCCCGCTTTGGTCGGCGTCTTCCAGATCGGTCCGACGCTGACGTAATCCAGCGGCTGCACAGCGCTTGCCGCGAGCTGCTCCTCGGAGTGGGTCGAGAGGCCGACGATCGCCTCCGGCCCCAGAGCCTCACGCGCCTCCGCGGCCGGCGTGTCGTCCTGGCCGACGTGGACGCCGTCGGCGTCGCAGGCGTGAGCCAGCCAGGGATCGTCGTTGACGATGAAGAGGGCGCTGTAGGTGTCGCAGAGACGGCGGAAGGTCTGCGCCGAGCGCTCGATCTCCTCCCGCCCCAGCTTCTTCTCGCGCAGCTGGACGATGTCGACGCCGCCGCCCAGCGCCGCGTGGAGAAGCGCTTCCGGATCGCGCCCGCCCGGCATCGCCTCGCAGACGAAGTAGAGGCGCGCCGTGCGCAGCCGCTCGCGCCGCAGCGGGCCGTGGGACTCGGGCATCGCCAAGCTCATCAGCCGATCTTAGGGGGCGCTTGCATATGGCATGAGAGGGGTACCATCGAGGGAGTACGGGAGCCGCTGGCGCCTGCGGGCGCTGAGGCTGAGAGGGCGGCATCGAGGCCGCCGACCGTTCAGGTGTTCTGGGGTACAGGACACTAGACCTGATCCGGGTAATGCCGGCGGAGGCAAGTCGATGGAGCAGCGCAGTTTCGATCTGGTGGTGGTTGGCGGCGGTGTGATCGGCCTCTGCTGCGCCTGGCGCGCGGCGCAGCGCGGCGCGCGGGTCGCGCTGGTCGAGCGATCGCCGCAGCCGCCGGCGGGGGCGACGCGGGTGGCGGCCGGGATGCTGGCGCCGGTGGGCGAGCTCGCCTTCGGCGAGCCCGAGCTGCTGAAGATGACCCTGGCGGCGGCCGAGCTCTATCCGGATTTCGTCGCCGAGCTGGAGGCGGCCAGCGGGGTCTCCGTGGGCTATCGCCGCGACGGCGCCCTGCACGTCGCGCTCGACCGCGACGAGGCGGCGGAGCTGCGACGGGTGCACGAGCTGCAGCGCTCGCTCGGGCTCGGCGCCGAGTGGCTGCCGCCGCGGCGCTGCCGCGAGCGGGAGCCCGGCCTGACGCCGTCGTTCAACGGCGGGGTCCATGCGCCCGGCGAGGGCTCGGTCGACCCCCGTGCGCTCGTCGCGGCACTGCTGGCGGCGCTCGAAGCCGAGCAGTGCGTGGAGCTGCTGACCGGGACCGGAGTGGACGCCGTCCTGCTCGACGCCCAGCGGATCGTCGGCGTGCGCAGCGAGGGCGGCGAGGAGCTGTGCGCTGGGACGGTCGTGCTCGCCGCCGGCGCCTGGTCGGGGCAGGGCGAGTGGCTGCCGCAGGCGGCCCGCCCGCCGGTGCGCCCGGTCAAGGGCCAGATCCTCGAGCTGCGCTCGCGCGATGGCGCCGCGCCCTGCCGAGGGATCGTCGCCTCCGAGCGCGTCTACCTGGTCCCTCGCCCAGATGGTCGGCTGATCGTCGGCGCCACGGTCGAGGAGCAGGGCTTCGACTCGGCGGTGACCGCGGGAGGTGTCCATGAGCTGCTGCGCGAGGCCTACCGCGTGCTGCCCGAGGTCGCCGAGATGGAGCTGGTCGAGGCGATGGCCGGCCTGCGGCCGGCGACCCCCGACAACCTGCCGCTGGTCGGTCCGAGCGGCGTCGAGGGCCTGCTCTGGGCGACCGGCCACTACCGCAACGGGATCCTGCTGGCGCCGCTGGCGGCGAACGAGCTGGTCGAGCAGCTGGAGGGGGCGCCGGTATGAGGATCGAGCTGAACGGCGAGCCGCGCGAGCTGCCCAGCGACGCGACGCTCGCCGACGCGGTGCGCGCGAGCGGTGCCGACGGCGAGGCACGCGGGGTTGCCGTCGCCCTCGACGGCGAGGTCGTGTCGCGCGCCGAGTGGGGCTCGACGACGCTGGCCGAGGGCTGCAGCGTCGAGGTGCTCGCCGCGATCCAGGGCGGCGCCGAAACCTGGCAGCTTGGCGGCCGCCGGTGGTCCTCGCGGCTGATCGCCGGCACCGGCGGCTTCCGCTCGCTGGAGCAGATGGAGGAAGCGCTGGCCGCCTCCGGCGCCGAGATCGTCACCGTCGCGCTGCGGCGCATCGATCCCGCCGCCAAGGGCTCGGTCCTCGACGTGCTCGACCGACTCGGCCTCTTCGCCCTGCCCAACACCGCCGGCTGCTTCACCGCCCGCGACGCCGCCCGCACCGCCCGCCTCGCCCGCGCGGCCTTCGAGACCGATTGGATCAAGCTCGAGGTGATCGGCGATGACCGCACCCTCTACCCGGACGCGGTCGAGCTGCTCGACGCCGCCGAGACCCTGGTCGGGGAGGGCTTCACCGTCCTCCCCTACACCAACGACGACCCGATCCTCGCCCGCCGTCTGGAGGAGGCCGGCTGCGCCGCTGTGATGCCGCTGGGCTCACCGATCGGCTCCGGCGCCGGCATCCGCAACCCCTACAACGTCGCGATCATCGCCGAGCAGGCCGAGGTCCCGGTCGTCCTCGATGCCGGCATCGGCACCGCCTCCGACGCGGCCCTGGCGATGGAGCTGGGATGCGACGCGGTGATGGCCGCCAGCTCGATCTTCGGCGCCGCGGATCCAACCGCGATGGCACGCGCCCTATGCGGCGCCGTCGAGGCCGGCCACGCGGCTCGCCGCGCCGGCCGCATCCCCCGCCGCACCCACGCCGAGGCCTCGACCCCCGAGGAGGGCCTGCCCGAGCTTTCCTGATCGCACTACCATGAGCACCGCGCCCCTGTAGCTCAGTTGGTTAGAGCGGCGGCCTTTTAAGCCGCGCGGCGCGGGTTCGAATCCCGCCGGGGGCACTTCTCCTGCCGTCCGCCATGGTGCCTAGCTTCTGCCTCATGGCCGCCCGGGTGCGAATCAAGGACAACCGCGACTTGGAGGTCGTGGGTCACGGAGCGATTGTCCCGTTGATGAGGATCGGGTCCAGGCCTCCTCAGGAGGTCGTCGTCGGGACCCTGGAAGGGGCGGGGCCGGCCTACCTGCATTCGCTGCGCCGGGCGTTGATCGCCCGGCGCAAGCGCGGCAAGCACCGCAACGGCAACATCTGGGTGGCGCTCCTTCAGCGATCGGAGGAGGACCTACGTGCCCAGCTGGACACCGCGGAGCCCGGTTGGCTGAGCGAGAAGGTCCTGGGCGTCCCCGTCTTCTCGGGAGAGCCTCCGAGCTCCCCGGCGCTCTTTCTCGAAGGAGACCGCCTGCTCGTGCGGGTGGTGCTGTGGCGCCGCAAAAAACCCAAGCCGCAGTCGGTGCGTCGCCTGCTCACACCTTTCCTTGAGCGCGTGAAGGCGACGAGCGCCGTCTCGGTCGAGAGGGACGGGGAAGACCGAGGGTTCTACCTGACCATCGACATCGACCGCTGGCCCCCGCGCGGCGCCACCGTCGCCGACGCCTGGAAGCTCGGCGACGAAATGCGAGCCCTGCTGCGGGCGGTGAGGGGTGGAGAGCTCAAGCGGTCGATCGCCCTGGATCTCCTCGCCGCCGGCAGGTGGGACCTCTTCCGTGGCCAACCCGAGTCCGCCTGGCTCGAGGCGAAGGGCGAACCCTATGACCACCTCGGCGCCAACTGGCAGTTCGAGCTCGCCAAGGACGTCGCCTCCTTCGCCAACTCGCCCGAGGGCGGGATCATCGTGCTCGGGATGACCACGGATGACCGAGGCGATGGCGACACGATCCGCGGCTACAAGGAATTCGACCTGGACCGGGTCCGTCGCCAGGCATACCGCAACCACGTCGCCCAACGGGTCTATCCCAGGGTGACCGGGTTCGACATACATCGCATCGAGGGCTCGACCAAGGGTCGCGGTCTCGCCGTCCTCGCGATACCGCCCCAGCCGGAGAGCAGCCGACCCTTCCTTGTGCAGGGCGTCATGTCAGGGGGAAAGGTCCTGGGCTCCCACGTCCTCCACCCGGTTCGCCGCGAGGACGACACGGCCTTGATGGACGCCGGATCCCTTCACGCGCGCCTGCGCCTCGGCGAGCAGGTCATCGCCGGCGAGAAGCGCCCCCGCCGGAAAACCTGACCAAGGCGCCGGCTCAGTGCCGGAAGTGCCGGTGCTTGGTGAAGACCATCGGGATGCCGGCGGCGTCGCAGGCCTCGATCACCTCGGCGTCGCGTTTGGAGCCGCCGGGCTGGATCACGCAGTTGGCGCCGGCGTCGATCGCCGCATGGGGGCCGTCGGCGAATGGGAAGAAGGCGTCGGAGGCGATGGCCGAGCCCGCCAGCAGCGCAGCCGCCTTCCCGCCTCGCGCCTCGCGGCACTTCTCCACCGCGAGGCGGACCGAGTCGACGCGGCTCATCTGACCGGCGCCGATCCCCAGCGTCGCGCCGCCCTTGGCGATCACGATCGCGTTGGAGCGCACGTGGCGCACGACCGTCCAGGCGAAGAGCAGGTCGGCCCATTGCTCCTCGCTCGGCTCGGTCTTCGTTACCGTCTCCATGATCTGCCGCGGCTCGGGGTCGCCATCGCGGTCCTGGATCAGGAGGCCGCCGCGGACCCGTTTCACGTCGCGTTCGGCCGGGTCGACCTGCCGGCGCTCCTCGTCGCAGAGGATGCGGATCGCCTCCTTGCCCTGCAGCACCTCCAGCGCCCCGTCCTCGAAGCCGGGAGCCAGCAGCACCTCGACGAAGTTCTCGTGCAGTGCTTCTGCCAGCTCGATCCCGATCGGCCGGTTGATCGCGATCACGCTGCCGTAGGCGGAGAGCGGGTCGCAGGCGAGCGCCTTGCGGTAGGCGTCGAGCACGTCCTCGCCGACCGCCACCCCGCAGGGGTTGTTGTGCTTGACGATCGTGCAGGCGGGCGGCTCGAAATCTTCGTTCAGCCGCCGCGCCGAGTCGAGGTCGAGCACGTTGTTGAAGGAGAGCGCCTTGCCGTGCAGCTTCGCCACACCGGAGAGGATGTGGCTGCGCACCCCGACTTCCGAGTAGAGCGCCGCCCGCTGATGCGGGTTCTCGCCATAGGCGAGGTCGATCTCCTTCTCGTAGGAGACCGTCAGGTGTTCGGGGAAGTCCTCGTAGGACGCTGAGAACCAGCGGCTGATCGCGGCGTCATAGCGGGCGATGTGGGTGAAGGCCTCGTTGGCGAGCCAGTGGCTGGTCGAGGCGGAGACCTCGCCGCCGCTCTCCTCCATCTCCGCGCAGACCGCGTCGTAGGACTCCGGTTTGACGATCACGGCGACGCCCTCGTGGTTCTTGGCGGCGGCGCGGATCATCGTCGGCCCGCCGATGTCGATGTTCTCGACCGCCACATCGGGGTCGACTTCGTGGGCGGCGACGGCCTGCTCGAAGGGGTAGAGGTTGACGCAGACCAGGTCGATCGGCTCGATCCCCTCGCGCTCCAGCGTCGCCATGTGCTCCGGATCGCCGCGCCGTGCCAGCAGCGCCGCGTGCAGCCGCGGGTGCAGCGTCTTCACCCGACCGCCGAGGATCTCCTCCTGGCCGGTGAACTCGGCGACATCGGTCACCTCGAGGCCGGCCTCGCGCAGCGCGCTCGCGGTGCCGCCGGTGGAGAGGATCTCAACCCCCTGCGCAGCCAGGGTCTGGGCGAAGTCGGCGATTCCGGTCTTGTCAGAGACCGAGATCAGCGCCCGCCGCACCCGGATGGCGCCGTTGGCGGCGGCTTCGGATCGGGTGTCTGCGGGAGCCTCGGAGTCCATTATTGGTCGATCACGACCGTGCGCGGTTCGCTGGCATCGATCCTAACCATGCCCTGAGCGATCATGCGGATCGCCTCCGGGTATAGCTCGTGCTCGACCGCGTGGATCGCCTCCTCCAGCCGCTCGCGATCGCGATCCGCGGGCACCGGGACCTCGCGTTGGACGATCGAGGGGCCGGTATCGACGCCCTCGTCGACGAAGTGCACCGTCACGCCGGTCGTCTCGACCCCGGCGTCCAGCGCTTGCCCGATCGCGTCGAGGCCGGGGAAGAGGGGAAGCAGCGCCGGGTGGACGTTGACGACCCGGTTGCGGAAGCGGGCGACGAAGCCGGGGGAAAGCAGCTGCATGTAGCCGGCGAGGACGACGAGGTCGGCGCCGCGCGCCTCGATCCACTCGGCCATCGCCGCGTCGCGTGTCTCGCGGTCGGGATGCTCGTCGCGGGGGAAGACCGCGGTCTCGACCCCGGCCTCCCGCGCCCGCTCCAGCGCCCGCGCCCGCGGTTTGTCGGAGCCGACCCCGACCACCTCGATCCCACCGTGCCCGTGCAGGCCGTCGAGGATCGCCTGCAGGTTGCTGCCGGTCCCCGAGGCGAGAACCACGATGCGGAAGACACTCATGGACCGCATCTTCGCGCACCTCCACCCGATGCGTTCGCGCTTAGTGGCGGTATCCGCGACAAAAGGCGAACGCGCTCGGACTATCGCGAGGCCGGAACCACTGCGATGTTCTCGAGGGCGAACTTTCCGTTCGCGTCCTCGGGGTCGCCCAGCGGGTAGCGGCCGGTGAAGCAGGCGTCGCAGTGGTCCTCGGGCGGCGTGCCGACCGCCTCGTAGACGCCGTCCATCGAGAGGTAGGCGAGCGAATCGGCGCCGAGCTCGTCGGCGATCTCCTCGATCGTCCGTTCGTGGGCGATCATCTCCTCGCGGGTCGACATGTCGACGCCGTAGTGGCAGGGGTGGCGGATCGGCGGCGCCGAGATCCGCAGGTGGACCTCGCTGGCGCCGGCGTCGCGCAGCATGCCGACGATCTGCCGGGTCGTGTTGCCGCGCACGATCGAGTCGTCGACGACGACGATCCGCTGCCCGGCGACGATCTCCGGCAGCGGGTTGAACTTCAACCGCAGGCCGCGCTTGCGCAGCTCCTGCCCGGGTTGGATGAAGGTGCGGGCGACGTAGCGGTTCTTGATCAGGCCGTCGTCGCGGGGCAGCCCCGAGGCACGGGCGAAGCCCGACGCCGCCGGGTTGCCGGAGTCGGGCACCGAGATCACCAGGTCGGCATCGACCGGCGCCTCGCGCCAGAGGATCTCGCCCATCCGCCCACGCACCTGCTGCAGGACCTTGCCCTCGAGGCGGCTGTCGGGACGGGAGAAGTAGATGTGCTCGAAGACGCAGTGCGCCGGCCCGCCGGCCTTGACCACCTGGCGCGTCTCCAGGCCGCGCTCGGTCAGCGAGACCATCTCGCCGGGGTGGACTTCGCGCATCAGCTCGGCACCGACGATGTCGAAGGCACAGCTCTCCGAGGCGACGACGAAGCGCTCGCCCAGGCGGCCCAGCGAGAGCGGCCGCACCCCGTGCGGGTCGCGGAAGGCGACGATCGCCCGCTTGGTCATCGCCACGGTGGAGTAGGCGCCCCGCAGGCGCGGCATCACGTCGGCGACCGCGTCCTCGACGAACTTGCCGTCGTGGGAGGAGATCAGCGCCGCGATGATCTCCGAGTCGGAGGTGCCGCGAAAGGCGATCCCGGTCTCCTTCAGCTCGGTCCACAGCTCGACCGCATTGGTCAGGTTGCCGTTGTGGGCGAGCGCCAGCTCACGGCCGTCGTCGCGCCAGACCGGCTGCGCGTTCTCCCAGGAGCCGCCGCCGGTGGTCGAGTAGCGCACGTGGCCGATCGCCATGTCACCCTCCAGCGCCCGCAGCTTCTCCTCGTCGAAGACCTGGGAGACGAGGCCGGAGTCGCGCATCGTCGTGATGTGGCCGCCCTCGCAGGTGGCGATCCCAGCCGACTCCTGGCCGCGGTGTTGCAGCGCGTAGAGGCCGAAGTAGGCGAGCCGCGCGACGTCGTGCCCGGGCGCGTATACGCCGAACACCCCGCATTCCTCGCGCGGGCCATCGCGATCTATCGGCTGCCCCTGGGGCGGAGTCAAAGCGCGTGTTCCTCGCGTTGGAAAAAGGACGTGACGCGCAGGCAGACTGCCTACCCCGGCAGGGTAGCAGCGCCCCCGGATCAGGCCCTACACAGACGTGCCGGTGCTCTGAGGTCCATATGGACCCCTACGCACCGGCACGTCTGGCGAGCAGGGAGTCGAGGGCCTGGTGCAGGCCGGCGACGGCCGAGTCGAGCGGCGCCTGGTCGCCGGCGGCGCGGGCGCGGACCAGGGCACCCTCGATCGTCGAGACGACGAGGCCGGCGAAGCTCTCGGCGTCCTTCTTCGACACCCCTTCGTCGCGCAGCGCCGCGGAGATCGGCGCTTCCCAGCTCTGGAAGGCCGCGGTCGCGGCGGCGGCCAGGGCGGGGTCCTCGGGCCGGGCCAAGGCCGCGGCGGCGACCGGGCAGCCGAGGCGCTCGGGCTGGTCCTTGACCCGGCGGCGGAACATCTCGCCGAACATCGTCAGCGTCTCGCCCAGGCCGCGCTCGCCCAGCGAGCGCTCGATCGCGGTGCGGATCTCGCGTCCCTCGAGTTCGGCGGCCTCAACCGCGAGCTGGCGCTTGCCGCCAGGGAAGTGATGGTAGATCGAGCCCCGCGGCGCCTTCCCCACCTCGGCCACGTCGCGCAGCTCCATCCCGGCATAGCCCTTCTCGGCCAGCAGCTTGCGAGCGCCGTTCAGCAGCCGCTCGCGCCCGTCGCGGCGTACCGGCTCGATCGCTTCCGCGTCTGCAAGTCGCGTTATGCCCACGGACATAGTATAGTCGCGGCAGCGATGTATGACCGCGGACATAGAGCGGGCGTGCTGATCGCCTGTGCCGGCGCCTTCGTCGCCTTCCTCGATACGACGATCGTCAACATCGCCTTCCCCGACATCTCGGCCTCCTTCGCCGGCTCGGGGCGCGACGCGCTCTCCTGGGTGCTCGACGGCTACTTCGTCGTCATCGCGGCGCTGCTGGTCCCTGCCGGTGGCCTCGCCGATCGCTTCGGCCACAAGCGGATCTTCCTGCTCGGGGTGGTGATCTTCACCACGGCCAGCCTGCTCTGCGCGGCGGCGCCCAGTCTCGAGCTGCTGATCTCCTTCCGCGTCGTGCAGGGCATCGGCGCGGCGATGATCGCCCCCGCCTCGCTGGCGATCGTCCTCGACAGCTTTCCGGTCGAGCGGCGCGCCGCGGGCGTTGGCCTCTGGGGCGCGGCGGCCGCCGCCGCCGCGGCAACCGGTCCGACCCTTGGCGGCGCCCTGGTCGAGGCGTCGAGCTGGCGGCTCGTCTTCCTCGTCAACCTGCCGTTGGGAGCGGCGATCCTGCTCGCCGGCCGCAGTCGGCTGCCGGTGCCGAAGATGGTCGACAATCGCCTGCCCGATCTGCCGGGCGCCGCGATGCTCGCCCTCGGCCTGGCGGCGATCACCCTCGGGATCGTCGAGGGCAACGACTGGGGCTGGACCTCGGCCGCCACCCTGGGTGCCTTCGCCATCGCCGCCGCGTTGATCGCCGCCGTGGTCGTGCGCAGCCTCGGCCACCCGCGCCCGATCGTCGAACCGGCCCTGTTCTCCCACCGCTCCTTCCGCATCGGCAACCTCGGCACCCTGCTCTTCGCCGCCGCCTTCTTCTCGCTGATCCTCGGCAACGTCCTCTTCCTCACCTCGGTCTGGGGCTACACGATCCTCCAGGCGGGAGCGGCGCCCTTGCCGGGCCCGACCGCCAGCACCGTGTTCGCCGGGCCCGCCGGCAAGCTCGCCGACCGCTTCGGCCACCGGGCGGTGATCGTCCCCGGCACGATCGTCTTCGTTGCGGGGGTGATGATCCTGCGCTCGTCCGGGGCGCAACCCGACTGGCTCGGCCTCTGGCTGCCGGGCTCACTGCTGACCGGCATCGGCATCGGCCTCGCCTTCCCGACCCTCGGCTCGGCTGCGGTCCGTGACGTGCCGGTCGACCGCTTCGCCACCGCCAGCGCGGTCAACGCCGCCTTCCGCCAGGTCGGCGCCGTGCTCGGCACCGCGATCCTCGTCGCCATCGTCGGCGAACCGGCCTCGCTCGGCGAAGCTCTCTCCGTCTCCGACGGCGCCTTCCTCTTCGCCGCGCTCGCCTCGCTTGTCTCAGGCGCCGTCGTGCTCGGCCTGCGGCCCCAGGGATCGCCAAGCGCTTCCAGCGACCTCGAGGCTGATGCTGAGGCTGCGGTCGCCCGCGGCGACCTCGATCGTGCTGCCGCCGACCTTGCCTAGGTGAAGAACGGCGATGCCCTCGTCGGCGAGGGCATCGAGTCTGCCGCGCTCGCCACTGACCAGGAATCCCCCGCTGCCCTCGCCGAACAGCGCCTCTTCGGGGGAGCAGCCGCGCTCGCGCAGATGCTGGAGGTCGACCCGGCAGCCGCGGCCGGCGCCGATTGCGCACTCGGCCAGGGCGCAGGCGAGGCCGCCGTCGCTGATGTCGTGGACGGAGGCGAGCCTGCCGGCCCGGACCGCTGCGCGAACGGCGGCGCAGGCCGCGGCGACGGCGACGACGTCGGGCTGGGGGAGGCCAGCGTCGAGCTCGCCGCGCTGCTTGGCCAGCTCGGTCCCGTCCAGCGTCGGTTCGAACGGGCCCAGCAGGGCGATCGCGTCGCCGTCATTCGCGAAGGCGCTGGGTGCGGCCAGGCCCGGCGCGGGCAGCTCGCCGACCATGCCGACCACCGGCGTCGGGTAGATCGGGCCTTCCGGTCCCTCGTTATATAGGGAGACGTTGCCGCCGACCACCGGCACGCTCAGCGCCTCGCAGGCGTCGGCGAGCCCCTGTACCGCGCGGTCGAGCTGCCAGGCCGGCGTCGGCTTCTCCGGGTTGCCGAAGTTGAGGCAGTTGGTCAGGCCGAGCGGCTCGGCGCCGGCACAGGCGAGGTTCTGGGCGCACTCGAGCACCGCCTCGACCGTGCCGGCGTAGGGGTCGCAGGCGACGCGGCGCCCGTTGCCGTCGATCGAGATCGCGATCGCCCGGTCCGCCTCGGGAATCGCCAGCACCGCCGCGTCGGCGCTCTCCGGCCGCCGCGCCGTGCGCGAGCCGACGATCGAGTCGTACTGCTCGAAGGCCCAGCGCTTCGAGGCGATGCTGGGAGAGGCGAGCAGGGCAAGCAGCGTCTCCTCCGCAGAGGCGTTCGAGTCGAGCGTCGCCCGGTTGCCGTAGATCCAGCCCTCGGGCTCGGCCGGGCTGAGGTCATACAGCGGGCAGCCGTCGACCAGCGCCTCGACCGGCATCTCGCCGACGACCTCCTCCTCCCGCAGCACCCGCACCAGACCGTTGTCGGTGACCGTGCCGATCTCGGCCGCGCCGGTCTGCCATTTCTCACAGACGGCGATCACCTCCTTGACACGGGCCGGCTCGACCACCGCCAGCATCCGCTCCTGCGACTCGGAGACCATGATCTCGAACGGCTCCATGTCGGCCTCGCGCAGCGGCACCCGTGCCACGTCGATGTCTATGCCCACCCCGCCGGCCGAGGCCATCTCGCTGGCCGAGGAGGTGAGGCCGGCCGCGCCGAGGTCCTGCAGCGAGACGAGCAGACCCTTCCCCAGCAGCTCCAGGCAGCACTCGAGCAGCTTCGACTCCTCGAAGGGATCGCCGATCTGCACGGTCGGTCGCTTCGCCTCGTCGCCGTCGCCCAGCTCGGCCGAGGCCAGTACCGAGGCGCCGCCGATCCCGTCGCGCCCGGTCGAGGCGCCCATCAGCACGACGGCGTTGCCGACCCCGGCTGCCGCCGCCCGCACCATGTCCGCCTGTTTGGCGACCCCGACGCACATCGCGTTGACAAGGCAGTTGTGCTCGTAGGGGGCCTCGAAATAGATCTCGCCGCCGACCGTGGGCACGCCGATCGAGTTGCCGTAGTGGCCGATCCCGCGCACCGCGCCGTCGAGCAGGTGGCGCGAGCGGACCGAGTCGAGCTCGCCGAAGCGCAGCGAGTCGAGGATCGCAATCGGCCGCGCGCCGAGGGCGAAGACGTCGCGCAGGATGCCCCCGACCCCGGTCGCCGCGCCCTGGAAGGGCTCGACCGCGCTGGGATGGTTGTGCGACTCGACCTTGAAGGCGACCGCGTAGCCGGCGCCGACGTCGACCGCGCCGGCGTTCTCTCCCGGCCCCATCACCACCCGCTCGCCCTCGGTCGGCAGTCGCCGCAGCAGCTTGCGCGAGTGCTTGTAGGCGCAGTGCTCGGACCAGAGCAGGCTGAACATCGCCAGCTCGACCCCGTTCGGCTCGCGGCCGAGCTTCTCGCAGATCAACTCGAACTCGGCGTCGGTCAGGCCGAGCTCACGGTGCTTCGACGTGCCGACGGTCACGCGGCGATCCCGGCGACGCTCTCGAATATCCGCAGGCCGTCGGTCGATCCCGTCATCGCGTCGACCGCGTGCTCGGGATGGGGCATCAGGCCGAGCACGTTGCCCGCCTCGTTGCGCACGCCGGCGATGTCGCGCGCCGAGCCGTTGGGGTTCTGCCCGGGCGCGTAGCGGAACGCCACCTGCCCGTCCGCCTCGATTGCATCGAGCATCTCCTCCGGCGCCCAGTACCGCCCTTCCCCGTGCTTGACCGGAATCGACAGCTGCCCGTCGGGATTCTGGAAGCTTTTGGGGGTCCCTGGACCACCAAATCCTTCCACGAGCAGGTCGACCTGGTGGCAGACGAAGCGCATGCTCTCGTTGAGGAGCAGGGCGCCGGGGAGGAGGTTCGCTTCGCAGAGAACCTGGAAGCCGTTGCAGATCCCCAGCACCGGCCCGCCTTCGGCGGCAAACGCCGCCACTGCCTCCATCGCCGGTGAGAAGCGGGCAATCGCCCCCGCGCGCAGGTAGTCGCCGTAGGAGAAGCCGCCGGGGACGACAACCGCATCGACCCCGTTCAGGTCGCGGCTCTCGTGCCAGATCAGCCGCGCCTCGCCGCCTGCCAGCTCGCAGGCGTGCAGGGCATCCCGCTCATCGCAGGAGCCGGGGAACTGGAGCACGCCCCAACGCATCAGGCGCCGTCGATGCTCTCGATCTCGAAGTCCTCGATCAATGGGTTGGCGAGCAGCTTCTCGCAGAGCTCCGGCAGCCGCGCCGGATCCTCCGCCTCGAGCTCGACCACCCGGCCGACCCGCACGTGCTCGATTCCCTCGAAGCCGAGCGCCGGCAGCGCCCGCTCGACCGCCTTGCCCTGCGGATCGAGGATCCCCTCCTTCGGCCGGATCAAGACCCGAGCCTTCGCCACTAGAAGCTGCGCTCCGTGATCCGCTCGTAGGCCTCGACGTACTTGGCCCGGGTCTGCTCGATCACGTCGGCTGGCAGCTCCGGCGCCGGCGGCCTGTGGTCCCAGCCGGCGGCGTCTGCCCAGTCGCGCACGAACTGCTTGTCGAAGGACGGCTGCGTCTTGCCGGGCTCGTAGCGGTCGGCTGGCCAGAAGCGCGAGGAATCCGGCGTCAACACCTCGTCGCCGAGGACGATCTCGGCGCCGGCGTGCCGCCCGAACTCGAACTTGGTGTCGGCGAGGACGATCCCCCGCTCGGCGGCGTGCTCGGCGCCGCGCTGGTAGACCTCGATCGAGATCCGCCGCAGCTCTTCCATCAGCGCCCGGTCACCGACGATCTGCGCCGCCCGCTCGAAGTCGACGTTCTCATCGTGGTCGCCGATCTCGGCCTTGGTCGCCGGGGTGAAGATCGGTTCCGGCAGCTTGTCGGACTCGAGCAGGTTGGGTGGCAGCTCGATCCCGCAGACCGCGCCGCCGGCCTTGTATTCCTTCCAGCCCGAACCGGAGAGGTAGCCGCGCACGACGCACTCGACCGGGTACATCTCGAGCCGCCGCACCCGCATCGCCCGTTCGGCGACCTCTTCGGGCACGTCGTCGGAGATCAGGTGGTTGGGGACGACGTCGCCGCTCAGCTCGAACCAGAATTCGGAGATCCGGTTCAGCACCTTGCCCTTGTCGGGGACCGGCGTCGGCATCACCACGTCGTAGATCGAGATCCGATCGGAGGCGACCATCAGAAGGTCGTCCCCCCACTCATAGATCTCCCTGACCTTCCCAGAGGAATGAAGCTTCAAATCGCCGACCGCGACAGCCACGAACGCCGATGCTAGCTACCCCGCTGGCGGCAGGCGTTTCTCGCGTGGGACAGGACCCGCGCGCCGAGGCAATACCATCTCAGTGATGCTGCCGCCCGAACCGAAGAGCTCGCCGCTGGTCCAGACCCTGCGCTGGTCGTTCCGGCCGCTTCCCTTCATGCAGGAGTGCCGCGAACGCTACGGCGACAACTTCAGCGTCAAGTTCGCCACCTTCGAGCGGCCGATGGTGATGATCTCCGACCCGGTGGCGATCAAGGCCCTTTACACGGAGCGCTCGCACGGCCTGCCGCCGGGCCGCGAGGTCGTGCTGACGCCGGTCGTCGGCCCCCACTCGGTGCTGGTGATCGAGGGCGCCGACCACCTCGCCCATCGCAAGGTGATGCTGCCCGCCTTCCACGGCGAGCGGATGCGCTCCTATGAGCCGATCGTCAGCGAGATCGTCGATGCCGAGATCGACTCCTGGCCGCTGGGCAAGGAGTTCGCGATCCACCCGCACATGCAGGCAATGACGCTGGAGGTGATCCTGCGCGTCGTCTTCGGCGTCGCCGAGGGGCCGCGGCTGGAGCGACTGCGCGTCGTGCTGACCCAGGTGCTGGAGGAAACTTCGTCGCCGTTCACGCAGTTGATCGGCCTGGCGGCGCGCCGCTTCGGCGGCCGCGGACCCTGGGCGAGATTCGAGGGTCAACTGAAGGCCGTCGACGAGCTGCTCTACGCGGAGATCGCCGAACGCCGCGCGCAGGGCGGCTTCGAGGATCGCGACGACATCCTCTCGGTGATGATGCAGGCCCGCTTCGAGGACGGTGAGGCGATGGGCGACACCGACCTGCGCGACCAGCTGATGACCCTGCTGCTCGCCGGCCACGAGACGACGGCGACCGCGCTCGCCTGGACCTTCGACCTGCTGCTCCGCCACCCGCGTGAGCTGAGCCGGCTGCGCGACTCGCTCGAGGCGGGCGAGGACGACTACCTGCGGGCGACGATCAGCGAGTCGCTGCGGCTGCGCCCGGTGGTGCCGCTGGCCGGGCGCCGGCTGGGCAAGGACCTCGAGGTCGACGGCCTCAGCCTGCCGGCCGGCACCGACGTCACCCCGGCGATCTGGCTCGCCCACACCCGCGCCGACGTCTACCCGGAGCCCTTCGCCTTCCGCCCCGAGCGCTTCCTCGAGGAGCCGCCGGACACCTATGCGTGGGTGCCGTTCGGCGGCGGCATCCGCCGCTGCCTCGGCGCCGCCTTCGCCGAGTTCGAGATGCGCATAGCCCTGCGCGAGGTTCTCACCCGCTGCGAGCTGCACAAGGCGAACCAACGGCCGGAGAAGATCGGCCGCCGCAACATCACCCTTTCCCCCAAGCACGGAACTCCCGTGGTCGTGACCGCTCGCCACCCCGCCCGGAAGCTCATCCCCGTTTAGAGCCCCGTCCCAGTAGGGGTGGAGCGTCTTGTACTTTTTCCGCGCCCGCGCCGACGGACAGCCGCCTGCTGTCTTCGGGAAAAGTTAAGCGGAACCCCTACTGGGACGGGGCTCTTGCTACCGGGTGCTCTCGCGCCCAGCGGGCGATCGTCCCCGAGCCGGACACCACCTCGCCGTCGTCGAGCACCAGGATCGGCACCTCATTGGTGCCGCTCAGCCGCTTGACCTCCGCCCGCTCCTCGTCGCGGCTGCCCCAGGTCCAGGGCAACAGTCGGTAGCTACCGACGACCCGCAGCTCGTACTCGTATCCGGCGGCATCGAGCGCCTTGCCGGCTTTGGCGCACGGATGCGCAAACGCCGGCCCCGATTTCTTCTGCCCGCAGGTGTAGAGAATCACGCTGCGCAGCCTAGCGGCTACCGGGATCTCGGCGGTGGCTTTCTCGTGGTGCTTAGGATCAAAGCCGTGGATCTCGGGGGAGACACCAAGGCCGTGCTGCTGGCGGCAGCGCTCATGTTCCTGCTCGCCCTGCTGCTCGGTGTCTGGAAGTACCGGCAGATGAGCGGGTCCGCGGACGGGTTGGCCCATCCATATGTCGACACCGCGCATCGAGCAGCGCTGCTTTACAGCTTTGCCCTGCTGCTGGTGGCGACGTTCGTCGAGCTCAGCGGCTGGGGGACCGCGGTCAATCTGATCGCCGCCGGGGCGATGGCCTTCTATTTCTTCGCCGCGGTGGCGGGCTACATGGTGCACGGCTGGCGACGAGACACGGACAACCAGTTCCGTGATCCGGTGGCCGGCACCCACGCGTTCATGGTCAGCCTGATCGCCGCCGAGATCGGCGGCTGGCTGGTCCTGGTCGCCGGCTTCATCGACGGTCAGATTCTCTGACCCAAGTGCTGCGCTTGTCGCACTATCGTAGAAGTAGCCACCATCCGGTCTGAGTCAGTCCCGCAGCGCTTCCAGGCGCTCGAAGATCTCTGGCACGTGGCCCAGGTAGGCGTCGTAGTCGAAGACGGCGTCGAGGTCGAGGCCGGGGGCGGCCTCGGCGAGCAGCTGGCGGAAGTGGGTGCCGGTGTCCCAGGCTCGCTGCGCGTTCTCCTGGACCACGCGGTAGGCGTCGTCGCGGCTGAGCCCGGACTCGACCAGGGCGGTGAGGGCGCGCTGGCTGAAGAGGGCGCCGTGGGTCAGCTCCAGGTTCTCCTTCATCCGCTCGGCGCGGATCGTCATCTCACTCGCCACCTTCGCCGCCAGGTCCTGCATGTAGTCGAGGCCGATCGTCGCGTCGGGCAGGATCACCCGCTCGGCGCCGGAGTGCGAGATGTCGCGCTCGTGCCAGAGGGCGACGTTCTCCAGCCCCGCCTGCGCGTAGCCGCGCAGCACTCGCGCCAGGCCGGTGATCCGCTCGGTGCGGATCGGGTTGCGCTTGTGCGGCATCGCCGAGGAGCCCTTCTGGCCGGCGCCGAACGGCTCCTCGACCTCACGCACCTCGGTGCGCTGCAGGTTGCGCACCTCGGTGGCGAAGCGCTCCAGGCCGGCGCCGGCGATCGCGATGCGCGAAGTCAGCACCGCGTGGCGGTCGCGCGGGACGACCTGGGTGGCGACGTCCTCGCGCTGCAGCCCGAGCCGCTCCATCACCCGTGCCTCGACCGCCGGCGGCACCGAGGCGTAGGTGCCGACCGCGCCGGAGAGCTTGCCGAAGCGCAGCTGCTCGAAGGCGTTCTCGAGGCGGGCAAGGTTGCGATCGGCCTCGAAGGCGAAGCCGGCCAGCCGCAGGCCGAAGGTCGTCGGCTCGGCGTGGACCCCATGGGTACGGCCGACGCAGAGCGTGTCGCGCTGCTCCAGGGCCCGCTCGATCAGCGCGTTGCGGTAGGCGCGCGCCGAGGCCAAGACGACCTCGCCCGCCTGGCGCAGCTGCAGCGCCAGCGCCGTGTCGAGCACGTCGGAGGAGGTGAGGCCGTAGTGGACCCAGCGCCCGTGCTCGCCGACCGACGCGGCGACCACGTCGACGAAGGCAGCCACGTCGTGATCCGTCACCGTCTCCCGCTCGTTGACCGCCTCGACGGTGAAGGCAGCCTTCTCCCGCGCCGCCTTCGCAGCGTCAACCGGAACGACCCCCTCCTCGGCCCAGGCCTCGCTAGCCGCCAGCTCCACCTCGAGCCAGCACTCCAGCTTCCGCTGCTGCGACCAGACCTCGCCGATCTCCTTGCGCGTGTAGCGGGGTATCACGCGTTGATTATCCGTACCGCAAGCAGGCCGGCGTTTTTCGCCCCGTCGACGGCAACGCAGGCGACCGGCACGCCGGGCGGCATCTGCACCGCCGAGAGCAGCGCGTCGAGCCCGCCGAGGCTCTTGCCGAGGATCGGCACGCCGATCACCGGCAGGTCGGTGTGGGCGGCAGCGACGCCGGGCAGCGCCGCCGACATCCCCGCCCCGGCGATGATCACCCTCAGCCCACGCATGCGCGCGCTGTGACAGTACTCGCGGACCTGCTCGGGGTCGCGGTGGGCGCTCATCACCCGCACCTCGTAGCGGATGCCGGCGTCGTGCAGGGCGGCACCGGCCGGTTGCATCTTGGGCTTGTCGTTCCTCGAGCCCATGATGATTCCGACGTGGGGCTCGTCGACGTCGATCTCCTCGAATGCCTCCTCGACGGCGGGCATCGCGGTCGCGCCGCTCGGCGCTGGCTCTTCTGAGATCTCGCTCATCTCTTCCTTTCCAAGCTCATAGCTCTCGCTGTCCATTCGCCATCTCTGGGGAGAGGTGCTTCCCCTCCCACTCCACCGCGCGGGCGGCGATGTCGGAGCGGATCTGCATCCCGTCGAAGGAGATCCGCCGCGCCGCATCGTACGCGCGATCGCGTGCCCTCGCGGCGGTGCGCTCGAGCGCCGTCACGTTGAGCACGCGTCCCCCTGCGGTGACGATCTCGCCGTCGCTGCCGGCCGTGCCCGCGTGCGTCACCTCGGCCAGCTTCGAGGCTTCCTCCAGGCCATGGATGACGTCGCCCTTGGAGGAGGACTCCGGATAGCCGGCGGAAGCGAGCACGACGGTCACCGCCCAATCGGCCGACCAATCCGGCTCGACGCCGGCAAGGCCACCGGGCTCGCGCGCGGCGAGGCAGAGATCGAGCAGGTCCGACCGCAGCCGCGGCAGCACCGCCTGCGTCTCGGGGTCGCCGAAGCGCACGTTGAACTCGAGCACTTTCGCGTGGTTGTGGCGGAGCATCAGGCCGGCGTAGAGAACTCCGTGGAAGGGAGTGCCGCGCCGCGCCATCTCAGCGACGACGGGCAGGTGCACGGTGTTGACGATCTCGTCGAGCTGATCCGGTTCGAGGTCGATCGCCGGCGAGTAGCTGCCCATGCCGCCGGTGTTCGGCCCCTCGTCGCCGTCGAAGATCCGCTTGTAGTCCTGGGCGGGAGCGAGCGGCACGACGTTCTCGCCATCGCACAGCGCCAACAGGGAGAGCTCTTCCCCCTCGAGGAACTCCTCGAGGACGACGGTCGTCACGCCGAAGCGGCGCTCGCCGAAGAAGACCTCCACCGCCTCGCGCGCCTCGGCCTCTGATGCGCAGACGATCACGCCCTTGCCAGCGGCGAGGCCGTCGGCCTTGAGCACCGCCGGGTAGTAGGCGCAGGCGAGATGCTCGAGCGCCTCCTCGCGGCTGCGCAGGAGGACGTGGGAAGCGGTCGACACTCCTGCCGCCGCCATCACCTCCTTGGCAAAGGCCTTCGACCCCTCGAGCTCGGCGGCAGCGGCACGCGGCCCGAAGGCGGCGACCCCCGCCGCCTCCAGCGCGTCGACCACCCCGGCGACCAGGGGAGCCTCCGGACCGACCGCGACCAGGTCGACGGTGCGTTCCCGCGCCGCCGCGACGATCGCCTCGACGTCCTCGGCGCCGACGTTCGGCAGGCACTCGGCGTCGGCGGCGATGCCGGCGTTGCCGGGGGCGCAGAGAAGCTCGGGAGACTGGGGCGAGCGGGCGAGCGCCCGCACCATCGCGTGCTCGCGACCGCCTCCGCCTAGGACCAGGACTCGCAAGCGTCTAAAGCGAGTCGGAGAGCTCGTCGGCGGGCATCGCCGCCAGCGTCTGACTGGTCATCGTCCCGCGCGAGCCGAGCTCGACCGAGACCTTGGCCATCGTCTTCTCGTCAGGAGCCTCGACGATCGTGACGAAGTCGTACTGGCCGAGCGTCGCGTACTGCGCCTGCACTTTGGCGCCGATCTGTTCGACCTCCTTGTTCACCTCGGCAACCCGTCCCGGGTTGTTCTTGAGCGTGCGCACGCCCTCGGCGGTCAGGTTGGTCAGCATCACGTAAGTGGGCATGGGTTCTCCTCGTGGCGGGGTACGGCCTTACGTTACCCGGCTGGCCGCCGCTTAGCCGTCGTAGCCGACGTGAACGTGATCGCAGTGGTCCGCGCGGGCGAAGGCGGGGCCCGGCCCGTCGACGTCGAAGCAGTAGATCAGCTCCGTTGGCATGGCCGGTGCTGGCAGCTGGGAAAGGGTGCGGGCAAGTTCGCCACAGGGGGCGGTCGGGGCGGTGTCGGTGCAGGGGACGCCGTCGACCACGGCGATGTCCATCGCCCGCCCGTAGTAGTGGTTGGAGACGTTGCCTTCGGTCGTGTACTCGGAGTGGTCGGAGCGCAGGGCTGAGATCGTGATCTGGTGCGACTGGGTGATGGCGCCGAGCAGGCCGACGATGCGCGGGTCGATCGCGCCGCTCTCGAGGTCGTGTCTCTCCAGTTCGTTGGAGAGGGTGAGGTTGTTCCAGTCGATCGGGGCAAGCACCGCGTTGGGCAGCGAGAGGGCCCAGTCGATCGTGCTGGTCTTGCACTCGCCTTCGATCTGGTCGGCTTCGCCGAGGACCGCGTCGACGTACCACTTGGCGTGGTTGTGTTCGAACAGCCCCGCCCGCAGACCCCCCTGCGACCAGATCATCCGCGCCAGGGTCGCGGCCGAGTCGGCCGGGTCCTCGCGGCGGATGCGCCCGTCGCCGTCGCCGTCGACCGCGTAGTCCTGCCACTCGCTGCCGACCAGGCCGAGCGCGCCGTGCTGCTCGAGTTCCGACTTCGACATCCCCCGGCCGAAGTTCGACTCGAGCCGGGCGACCGCGGCCAGCGCCCAGACGCCGCGGCGACCGAGGTCGTAGCGGGCCGCGGCGCTCTCGAAGGCGTTGAGGTATTCGGTCGGGATGCGCTTGCGCCACGGCTTCGCCGCGTTGCAGTCGAGCACCTTCAGCTGCGGCGTCAGCTCGAACGCGCCGGAGACGGCACCGCCACCCAGCTGGCCGTAGCACTGCGCGTTGGCGAGAACCTCGGCGACGTACCAATCGGCGTGGTTGTAGGCGAAGACGGCGTTGTACCAGTCGGTCGGGGCACCGGCGGCACGCAGGTAGCTGGCGGCGGCGAAGATCGCGTCTTCGGGGTTGTACGGGTCGGCGAATCCGTCGCCGTTGGCGTCGACGCCGTAGCCGGTCCAGGTTTCCGGCATGAACTGCATCCAGCCGACGGCGCCCGCCGAGGAGACGTTGAGGTTGGTGCCGAACGCGGTCTCGATCCCGTTGATCGCGGCGAGCACGCTGGCACCCTGCGGGCCGAGCCCATAGGCGGTCGAGGCGCGCTGGTAGATCGGCACCAGGATCGCCGGCACGCCCGAGGGCGCGCAGCTGGACCCGGGCAGAAGGGGGACGGAGAAGGACGGTGGCGCGATCGGGGCTTCGTTGGCGCCGTCTTCTGGTTCGGATTCCGCCGTCGCCTGCGGGTTCGGTTTGGGTTCGGGCTTGGCGGTGACCCCGCCGCCGCCGTTGGACTTGGGTGGCGGGGTGGGTTCCGGTGCCGCCAGGCTGTCGCCCTGCTTCACCGACGGCGTCGGCGCCGGTGCTTCGGTCTGGCTTGCAGCGGTCCCGTTGTCGGCAGGTTCTTCGACCGACGGCGCCTGCGCTTCGAGCGCCCCGTCAGCGAGCGCACCCGGCGCGGCGAACGCCAGCGCCAGCACCATTCCCGCCAGAATCGATCCGAGTCGTCGCATCATCCCCTCACGTCGGTGACGACCCACTCGCCCTTCTTCCTGTTCAGCTCGAGCCGCAGCTCGCTGGTCAGGCCGACCCGCAGCAGCGAGACGCTGACCGTGTAGGCCTTGCCCGCGCGGGGACCCGGCACGAGGTTGACGACGCGCGCCTTCGGCACCTTGGCATCGGCCGGCAGCCGCGGCGGTCGTTCGCCCAGCGCGCTGGCAAGCTGCGGCGTGGCGGTTTCGCCGAACACCGTCTTCGCCCGCGCCGGCCGCCTGCCGATCTCGTAGAAGACGAAAGCCTGGGAGAAGCGGCGTGCCACCTTCATCGCCGCCGGACCGGCGGGCACCGGCTTCAGACTCGACGTCGTTGCAGCGGCGCCTTCTTCGGACTGCAGGGCTTCATCGCTCGCTTCGCCAGCGCTGCCGCTGGCGGTCGATTCCGCTGCACCCGTCCTGCCCTCGGTCGGCGCCTTGGCGACGCTGGTCCCCTTGCTGACACCGAAGTCCGGCGGGACGCCCTGAAGGACGGGGCCCTGCGGCTGCTCGTCCTGCGGCTGTTGCTGGGCGGGCACGACCGCGACCCGGGTCGGCGCGGCGACCTGCTCGCGCCGCGCACCGCCGCCGCCGGGTAAAAGCAGGACGCCCGCCAGGACGGCGATGGCGATCATCGCCGCCAGCGCTGCGGCACCGGCGCCGCGACCGGGCGAGCTCCAGCCGGCAAGTCGCTCCTGCAGCGGCCAGAGCATGCGCCGCTCGATCAACCAGGCGGCGCGTTCGAACGGCCAGCGAACCACGTCGGCAACGCCAAGCAGGAAGCGCGTACCGCGCCCCCCCGGATCGGCATTGATGTGACGTCGTCTCAACATCTGTTCGAAGCCCACACAAGCTTACGTCGGAATCTCCATCCCGTTCCTGTAGCCCCGCTAGCTGGATTTCGTATCCCAGCTGCTCGATGAGGCCTGAATACCAGTTCAACGTGAGCCGCACCTAAACGGAGCGGTGGCCGTATGCGAGTTTATGAGGCGATCGCAGCGGGCTCGCTCGCCCTCTCGAACACAAGCTCCCCATCGGCCGCATCGACGCGCACCGTGTCGCCTTCGCCGAACTCGCCCTCGAGGATCTTCAGCGCCAGCTTGTCGACCAGCTGCTTCTGGATCACCCGCTTCAGCGGGCGGGCGCCGTAGGTCGGGTCGTAGCCGAGGTTGCCGAGCAGCGTGCGCGCGTCGCCAGTCAGCTCGACCTCGATCCCGCGCTCGCGCACGCGGCCGACCAGCTGGTCCACCTGCAGCTCGACGATGCGGCCGATGTCGGCCTTGGAGAGGCGGTGGAAGATCACCGTGTCGTCGATCCGGTTGAGGAACTCGGGCTTGAAGGTCACCGCCAGCACCTCCTCGATCTGCTCACGGATCCTCTCGTCGACCGACTCGGCGACGATCCGGTCGCTGCCGACGTTGGAGGTCATGATCAGGACCGTGTTGGTGAAGCTCACCGTGCGCCCCTGGCCGTCGGTCAGCCGCCCGTCGTCCATGATCTGCAGCAGGGTGTTGAAGACGTCGGGGTGGGCCTTCTCGATCTCGTCGAGCAGCACCACCGCGTAGGGCCGTCGGCGCACCGCCTCGGTCAGCTGCCCGCCCTCCTCGTAGCCGACGTAGCCGGGCGGGGCGCCGATCAGCCGCGCCACCGTGTGCTTCTCCATGTACTCGGACATGTCGAGACGGACGATCGCCCCCTCGGAGTCGAACATGAACTCCGCCAGCGCCTTCGCCAGCTCGGTCTTGCCGACCCCGGTCGGGCCGAGGAAGAGGAAGGAGCCGATCGGCCGGTTGGGGTCGGAGAGGCCGGCGCGCGAGCGGCGCAGCGCGTTCGACACCGCGGCGATCGCCTCGTCCTGGCCGATCACCCGCTCGTGCAGGCGCTCCTCCATGTGTATGAGCTTCTCGACCTCGCCCTCCATCAGGCGGCTGACGGGGATCCCGGTCCATTTGGCGACCACCTGGGCGACGTCCTCCTCGGTCACCTCCTCGGTCAGCATCGAGCCGTGCTCGGCGTGCAGCTCGGCCAGTCGCGCTTCCCCCTCGGCGATTATCTTCGACAGCTCCGGGATATCGCCGTAGCGCAGCTTCGCCGCGCCCTCCAGGTCGGCGTCGCGCTCGGCCCGCTCGGCCCGGCGGCCGGCGTCCTCGAGCTGCGCCTTGGCCGACTTGATCGCCTCGATCGCCTCCTTCTCGTTCTGCCAGCGCGCTTTCATCTCGGCCGAGCTCTCGCGCAGCTCGGCCAGCTCGGACTCGATCGCCTCCAGGCGTGCCTTCGAAGCGTCGTCGCTCTCCTTCTTCAGCGCCTCGCGCTCGATCTCCAGCTGCTGCACCCGGCGCTCGACCTCGTCGATCTCAGTCGGCATCGAGTCGATCTCGATCTTCAGCCGCGAGGCCGCCTCGTCGATCAGGTCGATCGCCTTGTCGGGCAGGAAGCGGTCGGCGATGTAGCGCTCCGAGAGGGTGGCTGCGGCGACAATCGCCGAGTCGGCGATGCGCACGCCGTGGTGGACCTCGTAGCGCTCCTTCAGCCCGCGCAGGATCGCGATCGTGTCGTTGATGTCGGGCTCGCCGACGAGCACCGGCTGGAAGCGCCGCTCCAGCGCCGCGTCTTTCTCGATGTGCTTGCGGTACTCGTCGAGCGTGGTCGCGCCGACGGCGCGCAGCTCGCCCCGCGCCAGCATCGGCTTCAAGAGGTTGGCGGCGTCGACCGCGCCTTCGGCCGCGCCGGCGCCGACGATCGTGTGCAGCTCGTCGAGGAAGAGGACGATCTGTCCCTGCGCCTCCTGTACCTCGGAGAGCACCGCTTTCAGCCGTTCCTCGAACTCGCCGCGGTATTTGGAGCCTGCCAGGAGCGAGCCGATGTCGAGTGCGATCACGCGTCGGTCGCGCAGGCTCTCCGGCACATCGCCGCTGACGATCCGCTGCGCCAGCCCCTCGACGATCGCCGTCTTGCCGACGCCGGGATCGCCGATCAGCACCGGGTTGTTCTTGGTGCGGCGCGAGAGCACCTGGATCACGCGGCGGATCTCCTCGTCGCGGCCGATCACCGGGTCGAGCTTGCCGCTCTCCGCCTCGGCGGTCAGGTCGCGGCCGAATTTCTCCAGCGCCTGCACGCTGTCCTCGGGGTTGGGCGAGGTCACCCTGTGCGGGCCGCGCACCTCGGCCACCGCTTTCTCCAGCGAGCCGCGCTCGGGCAGGACGTCGGCGACGCCGGAGCCCTTGTCGGTCAGCGCCAGCAGGATGTGCTCGGTCGAGATGTACTCGTCGCCGAGCTTCGCCATCTCGCTCTCGGCCTGCTGCAGCACCTTGACCAGGGCCGAGGAGGGACGCGCCTCGGGCTGCTCGGAGCCGCCCAGCTTGGGAAGCGCCTCCGCAGTCTCGTTTGCCCGTGCCCCGATCGCCCCCACGTCGGCACCGAGCTTCTGCAGGATCGGCACGACCAGGCCATCGTCCTGCTGGAGCAGGGCGATCAAGAGGTGGGCGGGCGCAACCTCGGGGTTGTGCCGCTGGCTGGCGAGCTGCTGCGCGGCGGCAACCGCTTCCTGGGACTTGACGGTGAACCTGTCTGGCTGCATCAGCGTCCTTCCCTCGAAATCCGGCCTTCGAGCTCGGCGGCGTGGCGGCGCATCCGCTCCAGCTTGGCCTTCATCCTCTCGACCTCCGCTTCCATGTCAAGGACGATTTCGACGCCAGCCAGATTCAGTCCGGCCGAGGTCAGCCGCTGGATGTGCTGCAGCTGCTCGACGTCGCGCTGCGAGTAGAGGCGGGTGTTCTTCGGCGAGCGCTTGGGCTCGATCAGGCCGCGCGCCTCGTACATGCGCAGCGTCTGCGGGTGCATGTGGGCGAGCTCGGCCGCGACCGAGATCATGAAGACACCGCGCTCCGCGTCCACCGATGCCGTGACCGTTTCGCGCCGCACGTTCATCGCCGCACCACCGCATCCGACCTTTGCCCCCCCTGGGGTGGGTGAATATCGGATGCGCTCACCGCGCGGCCCTCCGCAGGAGCTCGGCGCGGGGGTCGGCGCCGTTGAGGGCCTCGGCCAGCTCGTCAACCGCCTTGCGCTGCTCCTCGGTCAGATCCTTCGGCAGCTCGATCTCGAGCCGGTAGCGGATGTCGCCACGGCCCTTGCCGCGTGGTTTCGGCGCGCCCTCGCCGCGCAGGCGCTGGATCGTGCCGTGCTTGGTGCCGGGTGGCACCTTGATCTTCTTCGTCCCCTCCAGGGTCGGCACCTCGATCGTCGCTCCGCGCAGCGCCTCGGCGACCGTGATCGGCACCGTCACCTCGAGGTTGCCGCCGTCGAGCCGCTTGAAGACGGGTGAGGCGGATACGTGGGTGACGACGAAGAGATCGCCGGGTGGACCGCCGCGGGGGCCGGCCTCGCCCTTGCCGGCGAGGCGGATGCGCGCGCCGTCCTTGACCCCGGCGGGGATGTTGACCTTGTAGCGCTTGGTCTGTCGGGTCAGGCCGGAGCCGCCGCAGGTGGGGCAGGGGTCCTCGATGATCTGGCCGGCGCCGCCGCACTGCGGGCAGGGCTGGCTGATCGAGAAGAGGCCCTGGCTCTCGGCGTCGATGCCGCGGCCTTTGCAGCGCGGGCAGGTGACAGGCGCGGTGCCGGGTTTGGCGCCGCTGCCGTGACAGGTCGTGCAGCGCTCCGCCTTGGGCACGCTGACGCTGACCTGGGCGCCGTTGACCGCCTGGTCGAAGCTGAGGCTGAGCTCGGTTTCGAGGTCGGCGCCGCGTTGCTGCTGCGCCTGCGCCCGGCCGCCACCACCGCCGCGGCCGAAGATGTTGGAGAGGATGTCGCCGAAGTCGGCGCCGCCGAAGCCGCCGCCCCCGGGCGCGCCGCCGAAGCCGCCGAAGGGCTGTCCACCTGCGGGGCCGCCCGGTCCGCCGCCGAAGCCGCCGAACATGCCGCCGCCCTGGTCGTATTCCTTGCGCTTCTCGGGGTCGGAGAGGGTGTCGTAGGCACCCTGCACTTGCTTGAACTTCTCCTCGGCCGCGGCGTCGTCGGGGTTGCGGTCGGGGTGGTATTTCCGCGCCAGCTTGCGGTACGCCTTCTTGATCTCGTCGTCGCTCGCCCCTTTCGAGACGCCAAGCACCTTGTAGAGATCGTCCGCCAAGAGCCCCCCTACTCCGCCACCACCACGCGAGCAGGCCGAATCAACTGCTCGCCCAGCCGGTAGCCCTTCTGCATCGTCTCGACAACGACACCCGACTCGACGCCGTCAGCTGGCTGGGTCGAAAGCGCTTCATGCAACTGTGGATCGAACCTCTCCCCAGTCGGATCCAGAGCCTCGACCCCGTTCTTCACCAGCGTGTCGCGCAGGCTGCGGAAGACGAGCAGCACCCCGTGCGCAAGCCCGTCATCCGAGTCCCCCTCGGGATCCAACCCAGCAGCCTGCAGCGCCCGCTCCAAGTCATCGAGCACCGGCAAGACATCCCGAAGCACGTCAGCTTTCCCCCGAGCACCAGCAGCCTGGACCTCGGCCGTCATCCGCTTGCGAAAGTTCTCGAAATCAGCTTTCGTCCGCTTGGCCAGATCGAGGTACTCGTCCCGCTCCTTCTCAGCTTTGGCCAGCAGGGCATCGAGGTCTCCCTCAATGGCCTCGTCCCTGGTCTCCTGCGCCCCTCCCGCGGGTGGCGGGGCAGGGGGGACCACCCCCGAGGAAGCTTTAGCTACCGCAGGGGGTGGTGGGTCCCCTGTGACAGGACCCGCGGGCCGGGGCTCGTCAGTCCCTTGACCGTCCCGTTGATCGGGCCTCATTTCTCGTCGCCCTCATCATCGACGACCTCAGCGTCAACGACCTCCTCCTCATCAGAGGAATCCCCATCTGCAGACGCACCGTCCTCGGAAGCCGCCTGCGCCTGTTCCTGCGCCGCGGCGTAGATCTGCTCCGACACTTTGGTCATCGCCGCGGTCAGCGCCTCGGTCTTCGAGCTGATCTCCTCGACGCTGTCGGAGCCAAGCGCCTCGCGCACGTCCTTGATCGCCGCCTCGATCTCCTCCTTGTTCTCGGCCTCGATCTTGTCGCCCAGCTCCTCGAGCTGTTTCTCGGACTGGTAGGCAGCGTTCTCAGCGACGTTGCGCGCCTCCGCCAATTCGCGCTGCTTGCGGTCCTCCTCGGCGTGGGACTCGGCGTCGGAGACCATGCTCTGGATCTCCTCCTCGGAGAGGCCGGAGCCGGATTTGATCTCGATTTTCTGCTCTTTCTGCGTGCCGAGGTCCTTGGCCGTGACGTGGATGATGCCGTTGGCGTCGATGTCGAAGGTGACCTCGATCTGCGGCAGGCCGCGCGGCGCCGGCGGGATCCCGGTCAGCTGGAACTTGCCGAGGCTCTTGTTGCCGCTCGCCATCTCGCGCTCGCCCTGCAGCACGTGGATCTCGACCGAGGGCTGGTTGTCGTCGGCGGTGGAGAAGATCTCCGACTTCTTCGTCGGGATCGTCGTGTTGCGCTCGATCAGCTTCGTCATCACGCCGCCTTTGGTCTCGATCCCGAGCGTCAGCGGGGTGACGTCGAGCAGCAGCACGTCCTTGACGTCGCCGGCCAGCACGCCGGCCTGGATCGCGGCGCCGACGGCGACGACCTCGTCGGGGTTGACCCCCTGGTGCGGGTCCTTGCCGGTCAGCTCCTTGACCCTCTCGCGTACCGCCGGCATGCGGGTCATGCCGCCGACCAGGACAACGTGGTCGATCGTCGCGTCGGCGTCGTCCAATGCCCGTTTCACCGGGCCGACGACGCGCTCGAGCAGGTCGGCGGTCAGCTCATTCAGCTTCGAGCGGCTCAGCTTCATGTCGAGGTGTTTGGGCTGCCCCTCGACCGCGGTGATGAAGGGCAGGTTGATCTGCGTCTCCTGCGCCGAGGAGAGCTCGATCTTCGCCTTCTCCGCCGCCTCGTAGAGGCGCTGCAGCGAGTTCTTGTCAGCGGCCAGGTCGACGCCCTGGTCCCGCTTGAACTCGGCGACCAGCCACTCGACGATCGCTTTGTCCCAGTTGTCGCCGCCGAGGTGGTTGTCGCCGGCGGTCGCCTTCACCTCGAAGACGCCGTCGCCGATTTCCAGCACCGAGACGTCGAAGGTGCCGCCGCCGAGGTCGAAGACGAGGATCGTGTGGTCGGCCTCCCCTTTCTCGAGCCCGTAGGCGAGCGAGGCCGCGGTCGGCTCGTTGATGATCCGCTTCACCTCGAGCCCGGCGATCTTGCCGGCGTCCTGGGTCGCCTGCCGCTGGTCGTCGTTGAAGTAGGCGGGGACGGTGATCACGGCGCTGTCGACCGTTTCGCCGAGCTTCGCTTCGGCGTCGGTCTTCAGCTTCTGCAGGATCATCGCGCTGATCTCCGGCGGGCTGTACTGCTTGTCGCGCACGTCGACGCGGACATCGCCGTTGGGTCCGGCGACGACCGTGTAGGGGACGATCGTCTCCTCCTCTTTGACTTCGGCCTCCTTGCGGCCCATGAAGCGCTTGATCGAGAAGATCGTGTTCTCGGGGTTCATCACCGCCTGGCGTTTGGCGACGGTGCCCACGAGGCGGTCGCCGGAGTCGGTGAAGGCGACCACCGAAGGGGTCGTGCGGCCGCCCTCGGAGTTCTCGAGGACGGTTGGCTCGCCGCCCTCCATCACGGCGACACAGGAGTTGGTCGTGCCCAGGTCGATCCCGATCGTCTTTCCCACTTCTCAAGTACCTCCAGGTCCAGGGGTTTTGCGTCAACTGGTTGAGAGCCGCCGCGCGGACTCTAAAAATCTGAGTCGGAGTGTGGCAGATTTCTAACGGGTTTTCAACTCCTTCCCCTATATTGGTTTCGCGCGCGGTGGCAGCGGGCACAGGAGAGGCGCCTCGACCAATCCATGGATTAGGAGGAATGCCTTGAGCTACGCCCACGGAGCGACGCGCCGAATCGTCCTGGCGTTGATCGCCGCAGCACTCGCCTTCGCCCTGTTACCCGCCCTGGCAAGCGGGGGCGGGAAGGGACACAGCTACGGCCACCATCGCGCGGCCCACCACGGCAAGGGCCATCACGGCCACGGTCACCACGGCGAAGACAGGCGCGACCTGATCGTGATGACCCAGAACCTCTATCTGGGCTCCAGCCTTGGGCCGGCGCTCGAAGCGAAAACCCTGAAAGAATTCGTCGCAGCCGTCGCGCGGATCTACGCGACGGTGCAGTACACGAACTTCCCGCAGCGCGCCGAAGCGATCGCCGACGAGATCCAGGAAGAGGAGCCGGACCTGATTGGCCTGCAGGAGGTCACGAAGTGGACGACCGGCGGCTCGAGCCCGCCCCCCGGCTACGACTTCCTCGCCATCTTGCAAAGCGATCTCGAAGCCCGCGGGCTGCACTACTCGGTGGGGTCGATCGCGCATAACGCGAACATCGGCCCCGCGCCGCTCGCGCTGGCCGAACAGGGGTGCGTCCAACCGGGGCCGGTAATCATCTGCACCGTGCAGCTCGAAGATCGTGACGTGATCCTCGTCAACGACGACACGCCGGAACTGACCTGGAGCAACCCGCAAAGCGGGCACTACACCGCTCAGCAGGTCATCGAATCGCCGGTCGGCCCGCTGTCATTCGACCGGGGCTGGACCAGCATCGACGCGAAGCTGAAGCACCTGCCGTTCCGGTTCGTGGACACCCACCTCGAAACCGAGGAATCGCCGCTCGTGCAAGAGGCGCAGGCGGCTGAGTTCCTCGCGGGCCCGGGCAGAGGCGGGACGATTATCGCCACCGGCGACTTCAACTCCGCGTCGGACGGCTCTACGACCACCTCCTACGCGCAGCTCACCGCGCCCGGGAAATTCCGTGACGCTTGGGACGAGGAACAGCTCGGCCCCGGCAGCTCGTGCTGCCAGGAATCGAACACCCCGCCGCTCGCGCCGGGGGCGCTGAACAACCCGGTTTCGACGTTGCAGACCCGGATCGACCTGATCCTCAGCCGCGGCGCCGCCCGCTCGGGTGGAGACGAAGCCGAGCTGGTCGGGGACACGCCGTTCCAGGCGGCCCCGCCGTTCTGGCCTTCCGACCACGCGGGGGTGGTCGGCACCCTGCACCTTGCCCACTAAACCAGCTAACGCATAAGCCGATCCCCGATCGGCGCCCGCTAACCCTCGCCCGCGGTGGCGGCTACGAAGGCGGCCACTTCCTTGGCCTGCTCTTCGTTGAGAATGCCGCCTGGCATGCGCCCCGGGGTGGTGCTGCTGTCGACGCCGTTTTCGATCGCGTTGAGGACGCGGCCTTCGGTCGCCTTGATCGTGTCTGCCGCGTTCGGGCCTTCCGGGGGCCCAGAGGGCGCCAGCAGCTCGTCGAGGTTCGGTGCGAAGTTGCCGTCGGTCCCCGCCGCGTAGAGCGTGTGGCAGGTCCCGCAGTTGGTCTGGAAGAGGCTCTGGCCTTCCTTCAGGCTGCTCGGCACCGGCTCGGCGTTGGCGGCGTCGCCGTCCGAGCGGAAGGCGAGCCAGGGGATCAGGACCGCGAGGAATATGACCAGCAGCCCGAAGACGATGAAGGTCTTCTTACTCATTTGCGCGGCCACGGTACCAGGGACACATGCGACGCAGCGCGCACTCCCCGCAGCGCGGTTTGGGACGGCAGACCTCGCGGCCGTGGCGGATCAGGTTCATGTGCAGCTCGTAGGCGTCCTCGGGCGGCACGATCGCCAGCATCTCGTCGTGCGCACGCTCGAATGAGGCCTTCGCCGGAAAGAGCCCGAGGCGACCGCCGACGCGATGGATGTGGACGTCGACGGGGATCTCGGGGATGCCCCAGGTGAAGATCAGCACGCAGGCCGCGGTTTTGCGACCGACCCCGGGCAGCGAGAGCAGGAACTCGAGCGACTCCTCGCGCGGCGCGGTCTCGGTCCAGTCGAGGTCGGGATGCTCGCCGAGCTGTTCCAGGGTCGCCTGGATCCGCGGCGCCTTCTGCCGGGCCAGGCCGCCCGGTCGGATCGCCTCCTCGAGCTCCTCGAGCGGCGCGTCGCGCACCTGCTCCCAGGTGGGATAGCGCTCGCGCAGGCGAGCGAAGGAGCGGTCGCGGTTGCGATCGTTGGTGTGCTGGGAGAGCACCGTCTTGATCAGCTCGGCGATCGGGTGCCCGTGTGGTTCATTGACCGGCTGCCCGTACATCTCGCGCAGGCGGTCGCGGATCGTCCGCACCCGCCGTTTGTCTGGGCGCTTCCAGCTCACGCCGCGGACCCTATTTCGCCGTATGGTTCGGCGGGTGGCGGGTGCGGTCGAGAATGCGGAGCTCGTCGTTGACGGGATCAGGGTCTTCTATCGGCGTGTGTCGGGGGACGGGGTGCCTTTGGTCTATTGCCATGGGAATCCCACCCATGGTGAGGAAGCTGTTCCGCTGCTGGAAAGAGCCGGAGGGCCGGCTGTTGCGATTGACATGCCCGGCTGGGGCCGCTCGGCTCGGCCGGATCCGGGGCGATTCGACTCCTCGATGTACGGGCTCTCGGCCTTCCTCGAGCGCTGTCTCGACGAGCTGGGGGTCGGGCGGCGCAAGCTCGTCGTCCACGACTGGGGCGGCCTCGCCCTGATCGGCGCGCAGCGTCGGCCGGACCTGGTCGAGAAGCTGGTGATCGTCAACGCCGTGCCGTTGCTGCCCGGCTACCGCTGGCACTGGGTCGCCCAGCTCTGGCGCCGCCGTCCGATCGGGGAGATCCTCAACCGGACCACGACCAAGTCGAGCCTGGCGCTGCTGCTGCGCCAGGCCCGCGGCGACCACCGCAGCCCGATGCCGCCGGAGTTCGTGGACATGATCTGGAACCACTGGGACAGCGGCACCCAGCGCGCCGTGCTCCAGCTCTACCGCCACGCCGACCCACCGCGCCTGGCCGAAGCCGGCCGCAACCTGAGCAAGCTCACCTGCCCGTCCCTGGTCCTCTGGGGAGACCGCGACATCTACCTACCCCTGAAGTTCGGCGAAGCCTACGCCAAAGCTCTCCCAAACGCGGAATTCGAGGCGATCGATGGGGCGGGCCACTGGCCCTGGATCGACAGCCCTGCCACGATCGACCGCATCCTCAGCTTCGTGGCGTAAGGGCGCGACTCGGGCGGGTGGCACGGCGGCGGGGGTCCCCCATAGCGGAGGGCTCGCGAAGCGAGTCCGAGCACATGGGGGAGGGCCCCCGTGACAGGACCCGCCCGCGGTCCGCGCCGTTAACGAGCGGATTACAATTGCCAGATGTCTCGTGCCATCCAGGCGATTGGCTCCCGCCTGCCCCAGGGCTGGGGCGACGCGGGACGCCAGCTGGGCATCCTGGTCATGGTCGACGTCGCCTACGAGCTGGTGCGCGGCATCGCCGACGGCCAGCGCTCGGAGGCGATCGCGCACGGGCAGCAGGTGATCGACATGGAGCGCTCCACCCATACGCTCTTCGAACCCTCGCTGCAGGCCTTCTTCCTGCCGGCGCACTGGCTGATCGACTTTGCCAACCAGATCTACCTCAACAGCCAGTTCTCGATCACGCTGGCCTTCCTGGTCTGGCTCTACCTCTTTCGCAACGAGTCCTACTACTTCGTCCGCAACATGTTCGTCGTCGCGATGGGCTTGGCGCTGGTCGGCTACACGCTCTATCCGACCGCGCCGCCGCGGATGTTCCCCCAGCACGGCTTCGTCGACACGATCACCGACTTCTCCAACGTCAACCACGACTCGACCCTGGCGAAGATCTTCATCAACCCCTACGCGGCGGTGCCGAGCATGCACTGCGCCTTCGCGCTGATGATCGGCGGCACGGGAGTGCGGGTCTCGCGCCACTGGTTCACCAAGGCCTTCTGGGCCAGCTGGCCGCTGCTCGTCGCCTGGGTCGTGATCGTCACCGGCAACCACTACTGGGTCGACGTCGGCCTCGGCTGGATGGTCGCCGTGACCTCAGCTCTAGTAGCCAGCCGCCTGCTCGCACGAGCCCGTCCGCAGGCCTGGGCTTGGCGGACCAGCTCGCCGCAAGAGGCCGAGGCTTAGAGGGCATCCCGGTAGGGGTGGAACGTCTTGTACTTTTTCCGCGGCGACATCCTCGGATGGCCGCCGGCGATCTTCGGAAAAAGTTAAGTGGAACCCCTACCGGGATGCCCTCTTGGGTTAGCCTCACACGAATGGATTCGTCGGCCCCCCCGCGGGTCCCGAACAGTCGGCGCAACGGGCAGGAGCTGCGCGCCTACGCGCGCGAGCGCCTGATCGAGTCGCGGCTGACGCCCAACGCGATCTCGATCGCCGGCCTCGTCGGCAACCTGATCGCCGCCGCGCTGGTCACTCAGCGCCTCTTCTTTCTCGCCGGGATCGCCTTCATCCTCGGCTCGGTTATGGACACGCTCGACGGGCGCTACTCGCGCATGTCGGGCAAGGGGACGCTCTTCGGCGCCTTCCTCGACTCGACCCTGGACCGGATCGAGGAGGGGATAGTGCTCGCCGCGGTCGCCGGCTACTTCGCCGCGACGGGCGACGATTTCGCCGCGGCGATGTGCGTCGTCGCCGTGCTCGGCTCGCTGATGGTCTCCTACACGCGCGCCCGCGCCGAGGCGCTTGGGGTCGAGTGCAAGGTGGGGTTGGCGACGCGTCCTGTGCGGGTAGTCATACTCTCCATCGGCTTGGTCTTCGCCAAGGGCGCCGGAATCGGCGATTTCGAGCTCCTGGCCCCGGCGGTCTACGTGATCGCGGCGTTGACCATCGTCACGACGATCCAGCGCGTATGGCACGTCAAGAAACAGCTATTGAAGGACGCCGCAGAGCGCCCAGGCCTGTAACCAGTCGCGCTCGCAGGTTTGCTTTGCCAGTCAGCCAGATCGAGGAGGAACTTAGAGCTTCATGAGTGAGACCAACGGAGCAAGCGGCGACGAAGCCGCCCGCACGGACGAGAAGGTCCGCGTCGCGATCGTCGGCGTCGGCAACTGCGCCAACTCCTTCATCCAGGGAGTCCAGTACTACAAGGACGCCGACCCAGCCGACGAAGTGCCGGGCCTGATGCACGTCGACCTCGGCGGCTACCACGTCCGCGACGTCGAGTTCGTCGCCGCCTTCGACATCGATGCCGAGAAGGTCGGCAAGGATCTCTCCGAGGCGATCTGGTCGGGCCAGAACGACACGATCAAGTTCGCCGACGTGCCCGAGCTGGGGATCAAGGTCGAGCGCGGCATGACCCACGACGGCCTGGGCAAGTACCTGAAGGAGAAAATCACCAAAGCGCCCGGCGAGACCGCCGACATCGTCGGCATCCTCGAGGAGAGCAAGGCCGATGTGCTGGTCTGCTACCTGCCGGTCGGCTCCGAGGACGCGACCAAGTGGTACGTCGAGCAGGCACTCAAGGCCGGCGTCGGCTTCGTCAACTGCCTGCCGGTATTCATCGCTCGCGAGAACTACTGGGACAAGCGCTTCGAGGAAGCCGGCCTGCCGATCATCGGCGACGACATCAAGTCCCAGGTCGGCGCGACGATCGTCCACCGCCAGCTCGCCCGCCTCTTCCACGACCGTGGCGTGCGCTTGGAGCGCACCTCGCAGCTCAACGTCGGCGGCAACATGGACTTCTACAACATGCTCGAGCGCGAGCGGCTCGACTCGAAGAAGATCTCGAAGACCAACGCGGTCACCTCGATCATGGGCCACGAGCTGCCCGCCGAGGACGTCCACGTCGGCCCCTCCGACTACGTCGCCTGGCTGTCCGACCGCAAGTGGGCGCACATCCGCCTCGAGGGCAAAGCCTTCGGCGACGTGCCGCTCAACCTCGAGCTGAAGCTCGAGGTCTGGGACTCGCCGAACTCGGCCGGCGTGGTGATCGACGCGGTGCGGATCATCAAGCTGGCGCTGAACAACGACATCGCCGGCCAGCTCGACGGCCCGTCCAGCTACCTGATGAAGTCGCCACACACGCAGCGGCCCGACGACGAGGCGCGCGAGCAGACCGAGGAGTTCATCGCCAAGCACGCGCGGGGCAAGTCGCCGGCGCCGGGCGGGGCGAAGGTCTCGGCAGCCTGAGCCGGCCTGTGCCGGGCGCCCCGCTCTCGATAGCCCAGGTCACGCCCCATCGGCGGGGCACGGCGAATGCGGTCAACGAGTTCGCCGACCGCGTCTCGGCGGAGCTGGAGCGTCGCGGGCACCGCCTGCTGCGGGTCTTCGCCGGCGACTCGACCAAGCGGCTGCTCGGCACCAGCTCGCTCGACGTCGTCCACGTCCACGAGCCCTTTGCCCCCAGCGTCTCCTCGGCGGCGCTGCGCCATTCCCACTCGCTCAACGTCGCCACCTTCCACAAACCGCAGGAGCGGGTGCTCTCGACCCAGGTGGCGCGGCCGCTGGTCGAGGTCTTCTTCGGCCGACTCGATGCGCGCACCGTCGCTGCAGCGGCGACGGGTGAGCTGCTCGAGCGCTACTTCCCGGGACCCTACGAGCTGGTCGAGCCGGCGGGGGAGGGACGCGACTGGGCGGCGGTCGCCGACGAGCTGGAAGCGATCTACCGTCGCCTGCTCGCCCGCCGGCATGACCCGGCTGGCAACCCCGAGGTGCGCGCGCGGATCATTGCGCGGCCGCTGATCGAGGTCGACCTGCACATGCACACCGACCACTCGCCCGACTGCGCGACGCCGGTCGAGGTGCTGCTGGAGACGGCTCGCGACCGCGGCCTCGGCGCGATCGCTATCACCGACCACAACGAGGTCTCCGGCGCCTTGGAGGCGCGGCGGATCGCCGCCGAGGTGGGCGGCATCAAGGTGATCGTCGCCGAGGAGGTGAAGACGGCCGAGCAGGGCGAGGTGATCGGCCTCTTCCTCGAGGAGAAGATCCCGCGCGGGATGACGATGGCGGAGACGATCGCCGCGATCCGAGCGCAAAACGGGCTGGTCTACGTCCCGCACCCGTTCGACCGCTTCCACTCGGTGCCTGACTATGAGCACCTGCTCGACATCGTCGAGGAGATCGACATCCTTGAGGTATTCAACCCGCGGGTGGCGCTGACCGCCTTCAACGAGGAGGCCGAGCGCTTCGCCCGCAAGTACCGGATCGTCCCCGGCGCCGGCTCCGACAGCCACGTCGCCCAGGGGCTGGGAAGCGTGCGGGTGCGGATCCATGACTTCGACGGCCCCGAGGAGTTCCTCGAGGCGATGCGCGACGCCGACATCACCCGCAAGCACAAGAACCTCGTCTACGTGCAGGCGCTGAAGCTGTTGCAGACCACCGGCCGGCCGAAGGCGGCAAAGCGCAGTGTCGCCGATGCCAAGCCGGTGCGGGGTGGGCGCCCGCGGAAGAAAGGGCGCTCGCTGGGGGGCCGGGAGAGCAAGAGCTGATGCAGAAGGCGCGGGCGAAAGGAAGCGCGGGCGGCCTGTCAAAGAAATCGCCGACCGTGCCGGCGACCGACGACGAGATCAGAGAGAAATACCTCGAGCGCGCGATCCGCGAGCTCAATCAGCTGACCCATGAGCTGCAGGAGTGCCCGCACTGCCCGCGCGGCAAGCTGATGCCGGTGCTCGGCTCGGGCCACCCTCAGGCCGATGTCTTCATGGTCAAGCACGCCCCCGGGGTGGCGGAGATCGAAGAGGGGGTCGCCTTCTACGGGCGCCCGGGCAACGCGCTGATGAAAAGCTTCAAGCGGCTGGGAATCGACCCGCTGGTCGTCTACGGCACGCTCTGCGTCAAGTGCCCGATCGCCGAGCCCGACCTCGCCGCGGAAGAGTGCGTGCGGCGATTGGTCGAGGAGCTGGCGATCGTGCAGCCGAAGATCATCGTCGTCATGGGCGAGCCGGCGCTGCGTGTCCTCAACGGCCTCAAGATCCCCATGGCGCGCGAGCTCGAGCCGCGCGAGGGCGAGATCCAAGCCTTCACCCCGACGATCGACGCCCTCTACACCCCCGACATCGACGAGTCGCTCGATGAGGAGGGCGCCAAGCAGCGCTTCTGGCGCTCGTTCAAGGTGCTCGGGGAGTGGTACGAGGATCTGCCGCCGTACTAGGCGGTGTGGGAGGGACGGGGACACCCTCGCCCGGACAATCGTCGGTCTGGTGAGACCGACGATTTGAGTATCCGCCGGTTCGAGGGTGTTCCCCGTCCCTCCTTACGGAGCCGCGGCAGTAGCGACGGAGGTCATCGCATCCTCGGTGGCCGAGGCCAAGCCCCGGACGACCACCGTGTCCAAAGCGGTGTAGGAGGCAAGCTTCTTTTTGGCTGTGTCGCTGTCCTTGGCCGCCACGCCCACAGTTCCCTCGGGCTCGCCGAGGCGGTTGAAGTGGTTGCGGTAGCCGGCGTGCAGGTCGCGGTAGAAGGACTCCTCCTTGGCCAGGCGCTCGGCGGCGTCTGGGCCGACGGCGGTGCGGACGTAGCCGAAGACCGGTGGGCACTCGCGGCCGGCCTGCTTGGCTCCGGCCTCGACCTGGTTGCGGGCGCGGGCGGCGAACTCCGGGGTCATCCAGTTGAAGAAGGCGCCGTCGAACTCGGCCCCGGCCAGGGCGCACATCTTCGGCCCCATCGCGGCGAGGACGAGGCGGACGCCGGGCAGCGCCTCGCGCAGCTCCGGCAGCGACTCGCGCATCCGCGTCAGCGGCTGGGTCGAGAAACCCGCGCCGACGCCGAGCCAGAGCTTCGACTTGTCGAGGTCGAGCCGCGCGACGTCGGCGGCTATCTCAGCCGGCGGCGTGCGGTCGAGCGCGATCACGGCGACGCCGAGCTCGACCTCTGGCGCGGCGGCGGCGAACTCGGCCAGCGTCTCCAATCCCTTGGCACCGGGATGGTCGTTGGACCAGACCGAGTCGTAGCCGAGCTCGGCGCAGCGGGCGGCCAGCGGCCGTGCCACCTCGGGATCGAGCCCCGCCGCGACTCCGAACCCGCGGGAAATCAAGCACCGCCCTTCTCGAGCAGGGCGACGCACTCGATGTGCGGCGTCTGGGGGAACATGTCGACCGGCCTCACGCGGCGCAGGGTATAGCCCGCCTCGACCAGCTGTGCCGCGTTCGGCGCCAGCGTGGTCGGGTTGCAGGAGACGTAGACGATCCGCTTCGCCTCGCACTCCAGCACCCGCCGCACGATCTTCTGCGAGAGGCCCGACCGGGGCGGGTCGAGCAGAACCACATCGGGCCTGCCGGCCTGCTCGACCAGCGGCCGCACGCCGGTGCGGGCGCTGCCGGTCACGAAGTGCGCGTTCTCGATCCCGTTGCGCTCGGCGTTGCGCTCGGCGTCGGCGATCGCCTCGGGGACGATCTCCAGGCCCCAGACCTGACCGGCGCGGGCGGCCATCGTCAGGCCGATCGTGCCGATTCCGCAGTAGAGGTCGAAGACGCGCTCACCGCCGCTCAAACCGGCGTATTCGGCCGCGACGGCGTAGAGCCGCTCGGCCATCTCGGTGTTGGTCTGGAAGAAGGCGTTGTAGGACATCTCGAAGTCGAGGCCGCAGAGCCGCTCGTGCAGCATCTCCTCGCCGAGCACCCCTGTCGGCCCCTCGCCGCTGCCCGAGCCGTCCTCGACCACGGTGTGCAGGTCGACCGGGGGCTTGGGGAAGCGCTTCGGTGTGGTGACGAGGCGGGTCTGGATCTGACCGCTGCGCCGTCCTTCGCGCACGACCAGGTTGCAGAGGACGCCGCTGCCGGCACGCCTGTCATAGGGAGCGACCGCTTCGGCCCGCGCCCATTCGCGCACCTCGTTGCGGGCGGCGTTGCCGCGCTCGGAGGCGAGCAGGCAGTCCTCGACGCCGATCACCAGGTCCCAGCGCCCGCTGGCGTGAAAGCCGAGCACCGCGCCCTCCTCGCCGGGCCCGAAGGAGTATTCGAGCTTGTTGCGGTAGCGCCACTGTTCCAGCGCGGGTTCGATCGGCTCCAGCTCGAAGCCGTCGAGGCCGCCGATCCGGCGCAGCGCCTCGTCGACCTGGTCGCGCTTGTGAGTCAGCTGCTGCTCGTAAGCGAGGCCCTGCCACGGTGCTCCCGGGCAGGGCTCGCCTTCATGCAGGCAGCGGTGGGCGACGCGGTCGGCGCCCGGCCGCAGCAGCTCCACCGTGCGCGCCTCGGCGAAGCGGCTCTTGGGCTTGGTCACCTCGGCCCGCACGAGGTCGCCGGGCAGCCCGCCGGCGACGAAGACGACGTAGCCGCCGACGCGAGCGACCCCGCGCCCGCCGAAGGCGAGCGAGTCGATCTCGACCTCGAGCAGCTCACCGCGCCGCGGGCGCGTCGCAGTTTTGCCGCCCGCCTCCAACTAGCTGAGTTTCCTGCGGGCGCGCCGCGCCGCCTGGGTTGCCTGTTTACGCACTGGCGCGGTGCGGCCGCCAACCTCTTTGCGCGCCTGCTTGACCAGTCGTTCCAGCTCCTTGAGCAGGCTGTCGGTCTGGCGGCGGCCGCGCTTGATCAGGTCGGAGACCATCTTCTCGGCGTCGCCGCGGGTCATCCGCCCGCGCGTGACCGCGTCATCGACCACTTCCTGCAGGCGGTCGCGGCTCAGAGTGACGCTGTGCTCGAGGCTCTCGCGGAAGTGCTCGACGCTCTTGTCGAGGCCGGTGGTGCCGCCGGCTTTTTTCGTCGCTTTCGTTTTCGGTTTCGCTTTTTTCGCGGCTGGTTTGCGAGTGGACGCTTTTTTGGCGCGCGTCCCGGCTTTGTTTTTTTTCGTCGCATTGCCGGATGACTCTTTTTTCGCGGCCATAACTTGGTGCCTCCTGTTTCGCGGCTGGGAAGTTGGATGGCGAAACTGCGTTTGGCGTCGCTATTCGACGGGAGATGCAGTTTCGACCTGACTGACTATCTCATTACCTTGGGGTTGCGGTTGCGAAACGGGCCTCGACCGGGGCATGGTCGGAGAGGCGCAGGGCCCGACCGTCCTCCGGCAGCTCGCGTTTCTCGGGCGGCCACTGAGTCGGCGGTGCGACCGCCTCGAGGCCGCGAACGAGCAGGTGGTCGATCGCCCCCGGACCGGTCGGACCGGCCAGCCCGAAGCGCTCGCCCAACTCGGCGAAGACCTGCGCGTCGCTCTCCGGCCGCAGATTCAGGTCGCCGCCGAAGACGAGCGGCGCTTCCCCGGCCCAGCGGGCTGCGGCCTCGGCTGCGCGAACGACGTCTTCCGCGGCAAGCTCAGGCCGGTCGTTGGTCGCGTGCAGGTTGGCCACGCAGAGGCCCGAGGTCGTGCGGGTGAAGGCCATGGCTCGCCGCTCCGGGCGGCCCTCGTGAATCGCCATCTCCCGCCCCTCGTCGATCCCGACGTTCCGAACCAGGGTGAGGTTCGAGCCACCCTCACCCGACGCGATCAGATCGGGGTTGAGGCGCGCGGCGAGCGCCCGCAGGGCGCCGAGCGAGTTGCGTGACGTGAGCACCCCATTTGCCTCGGCTCCACAGGCGGTTGCCAAGCGATCCCACCAGCGTGGCGGGCACTCCTGCAGCAATGCCACATCCCACTCAGCTGCGGCCAGCAGGCGGGTGAACTCGGGCAGCAGCTCGCGGTTCACCTGGATGTGGGTGTCGTTGCGCTGGCTCACTCGCAGCAACCGCGAGCGCCAGGTGAAGAGGGCCGGATCGGGCGGGTGGTCGCGTCCGTGGAAGAGGTTCCAGGAGATAACGGTGAACTCCACGGACGTAGTATCCGGTGCTTGAAGCGCGACTTCCTCACCGGCGAGGAGCTGGGGGCCTTCGAGCTCTCGCAGCTGCTCGACCTCGCGGCCGAGCTCAAAGCCACCCGCGCCGTGGGGCGCCTTTCTGCCGCTATGCACAGGGAAGGTGCCCCGGCGGGCGAGCTCGCAGGTCGCAGCATCGGCCTTGTCTTCGAGAAGCCCTCCACGCGGACGCGGATCTCCTTCGAGGTCGGCGTCGCGGAGCTGGGGGCGACGCCGATCGTGCTGCGCGGCGATGAGCTGCAGCTCGCGCGTGGCGAGTCGATCGGCGATACCGGCCGGGTGCTGTCTCGCTACCTCGATGCGATTGTGATCCGCTCCGGTTCCCACGAGGCGGTCGCCGAGCTGGCAGCCGAGGCGGATGTTCCGGTGGTGAACGCGCTCACGCCGCGTCACCATCCCTGTCAAGCGCTGGCCGACCTGCTCACGCTGCGTGAGCGCTGCGGCGACCTGCATGGTCTCCGCCTCGCCTACGTCGGTGATGGCAACAACGTCGCCCGCTCGCTCGCGATCGCCTCTGAGCTCGCCGACGTCGAGCTGACCGTCGCCGCCCCTGATGGCTACCAGCTCGAGCAGGGGCACGGCGTCAAGCTGACCGATGACCCACGCCTCGCCGTCTCCGGCGCCGACGCCATCTACACCGATGTCTGGGTCAGCATGGGTGACGAGCAGGAGGCCGAGCGCCGCCGCGGAGACCTGACGCCGTTCCGGGTCGACGCCGACCTGCTTGCCGCGGCCAAGGACGGCGCCATCGTCCTGCATTGCCTGCCGGCCCATTCGGGCGAGGAGATCACCGCCGAGGTTCTCTACGGCCAGCAGTCGGCCGTCTGGGATCAAGCCGAGAACCGCCTGCATACGCAGAAGGCGCTTTTGCGTACGCTCGTCGAGTAGGCATGTACCCGGAGCTCCACCTCGGCCCGCTGACGCTGCAGACCTTCGGCCTGATGTTCGCCCTCGCCTTTCTCGCCGCCGGGGCGCTGGTCGGCAAGCGGCTGAAGGAGATCGGCAAGCCGGTCGACTGGGCCTATGAGATCGGCTTCGCCGCGCTGATCGGCGGCGTCGTCGGCTCGCGCGTCTACTTCGTCATCCAGAACTACGACAGCGTCAAGGACGACCTGCTCGGCAACCTCTTCGGTGGTTCAGGCCTGGTCTGGTACGGCGGCGCGATCGGCGGCACCCTCGCCGTTCTCGCCTGGGCCTGGTACCGCGACTTCCTCCGCCTCGCGTTGCTCGACCTGGTCGCCCCGGCGCTGGCGCTTGGCTACGCGATCGGCCGGATCGGCTGCCAGCTATCCGGTGACGGCGACTACGGCAAGCCCTGGAACGGGCCGTGGGCGATGTCCTACCCCGATGGCACCGTGCCCACCGATCGCGCCGTCCACCCGACGCCGGTCTACGAGACGCTGGCGATGGGCTTGGGAGCCTGGATCCTCTGGCAGCTGCGCGACCGCTTTCGCGTTGGTGTGTTGTTCGCGACGTACCTCGTCTACGCCGGCGCCGAGCGCTTTCTGGTCGAGTTCATCCGCCGCAACAGCGATGTCGCGCTGGGCCTGACCAGCGCTCAGCTGGAGAGCCTTGCAATGATGGTCGCCGGCGTTGTCTGGATCTGTGTTGTGCGGCAGCGATACGGCACCGTGTCGCGCGTTAATGCCTCCGCTACCACCGATCCACGTCTCGCTGATTGAGTGCGGCCTCGAATGCCGCTAATCTTGCACAGATATTTTTTCGCAAATAGGCCCAGTAAACGAGGAGGGGAGCGCAGTGGAAGCAGTTGAGACTGGCAGCGGGGGAGATTCGTCCGCCGCGACCGTCGGCGAGCTGCTCGACACCGCGACGGAGACGATCGCGGCAGCTGGATGTCAGGAGCCGCGGAACGATGCCGAAGCGCTGGTTGCCAACGCGCTCGGAATCAGCGTTGAGGAGCTCTCGCGCGATGGCGCCGGGGAGGCCTCGCCGGAGGTGGTGGCGGCGATCGAGGCCGCGGTCTCGCGCCGCGCCGATCACGAGCCGCTCGCCTACGTCCTCGGTCGGGCGCCGTTCCGCAATCTCGAGATCCAGGTCGATCCGCGCGTGCTCTGGCCGCGCCGCGAGACCGAGCTGCTGGTCGAGGTCGGCACCGAACTGCCCGAGGGTGCCCGCGTGCACGAGGTCGGCACCGGCTCCGGCGCGATCGCCCTGGCCCTGATCTCCGAGCGCCCGGACCTGCGCGTCACCGCGTCGGATCTCTCACCGGAAGCGGCCGAAGCCGCCCGCGAGAACGCCGAGCGGCTTGGGCTCGAGCTGGAGGTGAGCGTCGCCGAGGGCCTGCCGGAGGGGTTGGAGGATGTCCACATGGTGATCGCCAACCTTCCCTACGTCACCGACGAGACGATCTTCAACCGCTCGCCGGAGATCCGGCGCGAGCCGCGAATCGCCGTCACCGGCGCCTGCGGCGCCGACGGCCTCGGCGTGATCCGCGGCCTGATCGAGGAAACGCCGAGCGGCTGGAAGCTGGCGATGGAGCACGACACGCACCACGGCCCGGCGATGCGCGAGATGCTGCGCGACGCAACTACTATGCGCGACTACATGGGAGATGAGCGGGTAACCGTCGGCGTCGCGCCTTGAGAGCTGGCTCTTGAGCGCAGAGGAGCGCCTGGCGAAGGTCGAGCGGCTACGGTCCGAAGGGATCGACCCGTACCCCTTCTCTTTTCCGAATCGCAACCGGATTGCGGAGATCCTCGAGGCGCACGATCCAGCCGAGCTGGGCGAGGGCGAGCAGCGCGAGTTCTCCTACCGGATAGCCGGCCGGGTGACCGGCCAGCGCGGCCACGGCAAGACGACCTTCTTCGACGTCCGCGACCTCACCGGGACGATTCAGGCGTATGCCCGGGTCGACGCGCTCGGCCAGGAGGCGTTCGACCGGATCGAAGACCTCGACATCGGCGACCTGGTCGGGGTCGAGGGGGATCTGTATGTGACCAAGCGCGGACAGCTGGCGATCGAGGCGCGCGAGTGCACCCTGCTGGCCAAGGCGCTGCGCGATCCGCCCGACCTCTTCCACGGCATCTCCGACCCGGAGGTCCGCTACCGCCAGCGCGAGCTCGACCTGATGGCGAACGAGCGCTCGCGCGAGATCTTCGCAATGCGGGCCAGGGTGGTGGCGGCGATCCGCGAGCACCTCAACGAACGTGGCTACGTCGAGCTGGAAACGCCCGTCCTGCAGCGGATGACCGGCGGCGCCGCGGCGCGGCCCTTCAAAACCCACCACAACGCGCTCGACCGCCATCTCTACCTGCGGATCGCGACCGAGCTGTATCTGAAGCGGGCGATCGTCGGCGGCTTCGAGAACGTCTATGAGCTGGGCAAGTTCTTCCGCAACGAGGGGATGTCGCCGCAGCACAACCCGGAGTTCACGATGCTCGAGTGGTTCGTCAGCGGGGCCGACTACCACGGCGTGATGGACGTCGCCGAGGGCATCGTCTCCGACGTCGCCGAGCGCGTCCTCGGCACGACGAAGGTCGAGCGCGACGGCGAGACGATCGACCTGGCGCCTCCCTGGCCGCGTTTGCGGCTGCAGGACCTGATCAAGGAAGAGACCGGCGTCGACATCACCAAGGCCAGCCGCGACGAGCTCGCCGAGATCGCCGGTGAGGACGCCGAGCCCGACGACGACTGGGCGGCGCTGGTCGACACGCTCCAGGGCAAGCTGATCGAGCCGAAGCTGATCCAGCCGACCTTCATCATCGACCTGCCGCTGGCGATCTGGCCGCTGGTCAAGCCGGTGCCCGAGCATCCGCAGCAGCTGGCGGCGGCCTTCGACGGGATCGTCGCCGGGATGGAGATCACCGGCGGCGGCACCGACGTCAACGACCCGATCGAACAGCGCCGCCACTTCGTCGAACAGCGCGAACGGCAGGAGTCGGGGGCGGAGGAGACGCCGCACGAGCACGACGAGGAGTTCGTGCGGGCGCTCGAATACGGGATGCTGACGGCGAGCGGCTCCGGCCTCGGCGTCGACCGCCTGATGATGATCCTCAGCGGCGCCAAGACGCTGCGCGACGTGATCCTCTTCCCCTCGATGCGCGAGGCCCCACCCGCCGACGGGCCTTAAAGCGTCCTATTTGTTCGCTTTGAGGCCCGTCGGCGGCTATTGCTCGATCTGGACGAGGCGCTTGGGCTCATGCTCGACCTGGAGGGTCGTGTGGTGGATGTCGAATTCACGCTCGATCAGCTCGGCCAGCTCGAGGCGGGCTCGGTGACAGTCGGCATCCTGGCCGACGGTGACGTGGGCGGAAAGGGCGGGGAATTCGGAGGTGACCTCCCAGACGTGCAGGTCGTGGACCTCGACGACGCCCGGTTGTTCGGCCATCATGCGGCCGATCCGGTCGGGGTCGAGCTCCTTGGGCGAGGCCTCGAGGAAGATCCGCCCCGAGTCACGCAGCAGCCCGATCGCCGAGCGCAGCATCAGGCCGGCAACCAGCAGCGAGGCGATCGCGTCGGCGCGGTCGAAGCCGGTCAGCAGGATCACCGCCGCGGCGATCGCGGTGCCGATGAAGGCGTAGAGGTCGGTCAGCAGGTGCTGGAAGCTGCCCTCGACGTTGAGGCTCTGGCGGTTGGCTCGGGCGAGGGTCGCGGTGGCGGCGAGGTTGACGACGATTCCAGCGAGGGCGACTATCAGGATCAGCGTGCCGTCCACCGCGGGGGGCGAGACGAGTCGCCGCACCGCCTCGATCGCGATGATCGCCGCGAGGATGAGCAGGGTGATCCCGTTCGCTTGGGCGGAGAGGATCTCGGCCCGTTTGAGGCCGAAGGTCATCCGCCCTTCGGCGGGACGCTTGGCGAGGTTGATCGCAACCAGCGAAAAGCCGATTGCGGCCGCATCGGTGAGCATGTGGGCCGCGTCGGAGAGCAGCGCCAGCGAGTTGGCGACGACCCCGGTCACGACCTCGGCCGCCATGAAGACGAGGATCAGCGCGAGGGCGATCGTCAGCTTGCCGCGGTCTGCGTCCGCCGAGGCACCGTGGCTGTGATGATGATTCATCAAAAAGCAGAATGCAGCATGCCGCCGTCGATCGGAATCACCGTGCCGGTGATGTAGGCGGCGCGCTTGGAGCAGAGGAAGGCGACCAGGTCGCCGTACTCTCCCGGCAGGCCGAGGCGGCCGGCGGGGACATCGCGCTGGGCGGCGGCCTCAGCCGCCTCGATCGAGCCGTAGTTGGAGGCAAGCCGCTCGGTGGCGAAGCGGCCGGTCGCGACCGTGTTGACGGTGACCCCGTCGGCGGCGACCTCGCGCGAGAGGGTCTTGAAGAAGCCGACGGCGGCCATGCGGTGGGAGTTGGAGAGGTTGAGGCCGGCAATCGGCTCGCGGGTCGAGCTGGAGCCGACGTTGACGATGCGACCCCAGCCGCGTTCCTGCATCCCCGGCACGACGGCGCCGGCGAGCACGCGGGGGGCGAGGACGAGCGAGCGGTAGGCGCGTTCCCAATCGTCGAGCTCATGCATCAGCGACTTGCCCAGCGGCGGCCCGCCGGTGTTGGTGACGAGGATGTCGAGCGGTCCCAGCGCCGACTCGACTTCGGCCGGCAGCTCAGCGAGGCGGTCGAGGTCGGTCGTATCGGCAACGAAGGGCGAGGTGCCGCCGCCGATCGTCGTAGCCGCCTCCTCCGCACGGCCCTGGGAGCGGCTTACGACGGCGACCCGCGCCCCTTCGCGGGCAAGCGCCGCCGCGATCCCCTGCCCAATCCCGGCGCTGGAGCCCATCACCAGGGCGACCCGCCCCTGAAGCCCTAGCTCCATGCCGACCAGCAATGCTCGAACAGCTTCACGCCGATAAAGTAATGCAGCAGGGCGCCCGTAGCTCAGTGGTCAACGGACCCTTCACGGGGTCCAAAGAGCGTCGGTCTTTCAAGCCGAAGGTCGCGAGTTCGATTCTCGTCGGGCGCATAGGGAGGCGGTCTGGACTCGGTCCGGCCGATCGGCGACGATGTGGGCGATGACCGTTGTCAACGAGAAATCACGCGTGCCGCCGCTCGATGAGGCTGCATTGGATCGGCTGAGCGATGCGCTTGACCACGAGAGCGTGGTCGCGGCGTTGCTGGTCGGCTTGCACTGCGGGGCCGCTTTCGGACGTCGATATCGCTGTCGACACTGCGCCGCTGCGCGCCGAGCTCGGTCGCGGCATGCGGCAGCGGATGAAGGAAGGCCGCTTTGGTCGACGCTGACCAGGTCGAGGCACGTCTCCAACGCCTGGAGCAGATGCTCGAGCGGCTGGACGAGGTGCGTGGTGCCGGCGAGGAGGCCTACCTCGCCGACGCCTGGCAGCGGCTCGCGACGGAACGTCTGCTTCAGCTGGCGATCCAGATCTGCATAGACCTGGGACCCAGGTTGTCAGCGAGCAGTCCGCCTCGCCGCCGTCGAGCTATTCCGACGTGTTCAAGATCCTTGGCGACGAGGAAGTCATCTCCGCCGATGTCGCCGAGCGACTCGGCAGCGCAGCCAGGCAGCGAAACCTCTTGGTCCATCTCTACATGGAGATCGACGATCGCGCGATATTCGCCGCGCTGGCTATCCGTAACCTCCCTGCGCCAGATGTATCTGGAGCCCTTGGAGCAGGAGCGCGCTGGCGCCGAGACCCTTCGCCATACCCTGCGCGCCTACTTCGCCGCCGAGCGAAACATCTCCTCGGCGGCCGTCCTTCTGAGGGCGGACCGCAATACCGTGGCCAGCCGTCTGCGCACCATCGAGGAGCGAATCGACGGGTGTCTCAACGCCCACGCCGCAGAGATCGAGATCGCCCTGCGCCTCGATCAGCACTGAATCGATCAGACGTCGACTCACCCAGCAGATTGGGGCGGCACCGGCTCCTGCCCCGCCCCCCAGGTCGAGGTGCAGACCCACAACGGGGGGTTGGTCAAAGCTCCGTTTTACGTGGTGCTTTACCGGTAGTGCATAAACGCAGCCGTCCCTTAAGATGCTCCCATGATGAGATCGAAAGCGCTGGTCGCGATCGTCATGCTGCTGCTTGCCGCTGGGCTCGTCGCCTGCGGGGACGGCGACGGCGGTGACGAAGCGAGTACCGCGAGCACGGCGACGGAGGCCACTACGGGGTCGCCGCACGACGACGGCGGGGGACAGGCCAACAGCGGCGGGCAGACGGACGATGCCGAAGCGGCCAGGGGGGGCGAGGCCAGCATCGAAGAATTCGGCTCCGAGGCCGGCGGCTCGGAACGAGGGCAGATCCTGACCGTCTTCACCGGCTACATGAACGCAATCGCCGACAAGCACTACGACTCCGCCTGCGCCGATCTCTCCGCCGCGGTGCAGGGTTCTCTCGAACAGCTCGCCGGCGAGGCGCTGAAGGCGAAGAGCTGCGCCGCGATCCTGCCCAAGCTGCTCGCCCCGACCGCGGCCCAAGTCGCCCGCCAGCAGGCCAACGCCGAGGTCGCCAAGGTCCGGGTGGAAGGCGACCGTGCCTTCGTCGTCTTCAAGGCCCCGGGCGCCAAGCTCTACCAGCTGACGATGGTCGAGGAAGGTGGGGAGTGGAAGGCAGCCACGGTGGCCGCCGCGGTGTTGGTGCCGGAACTCTGAGGGCTGGCAACGGGCGATCAGCGAGGGTCGCCAGCCGCTGGCACTGGCCTCGACAGCCGCCCACACCAGGCGGCGAAGAGGGCGATGGCGACCGCCGCCCCGAGCCAGTGCAGGCCGACGAGGACGAACAGGAGGCTGGGAATCCCCGCCATGGCTGCGCGGATCAGCACCGGCGCCTCCGGCAGTCCGACCACTCGAGCCGTGACCCACGCGCAGACCATCCAGGCCAGGGGCCCGACCAGCCAGCCCCAGTCCTCGAAGAAGCCATGTGCGAACACCAGCGCAAGCAGCAGCGACAGCACGACGACAGCCGCGACCTGCACCACCGCCACGCGCCAGAGGATTTCCGTGTCCACCCGTCGATTCTCCCATTCCAGGCACAAGGTCGCCCGCGCGCCATAATCAAGAAAGCTCCCAGGGCGGTTAGCTCAGTTGGGAGAGCGCCTGCCTTACAAGCAGGAGGTCACTGGTTCGAGCCCAGTACCGCCCATGGTGGGAAGCCGCTGCTAATCGGCGGGTTCTGGGTCGGGCGGGGCGACGATGACCGCGATGCGCGGCGCTCCGTTTTGGGCACGAGTGCCCAAAACGGCGGCGATTACCCTGGATCGACGCCGATTCACGCCGATTCGAACTCGCTTTCAAGGGCGAGCGGAGCTACGGTCCGCGACCCAAGACATATGGCCCCGGCGGCGTTGTAGCGCCCCGGGGCCTGGCACCGAAGAAACAGCCTTCGATGCACGGTCGATTCTCCCAGAGCACATCGAGTGCGGGGTGGAGCGACAGCCTGATCTGAGCGGTTCTTCGGTGCCCTGACCGGAAGGAGGGGCGCCATGCCCGACATCACCGCGACGATCGACCGCCACCAGCGCGATGGCCTCTACGAGCTGGTCCGCAATCACCTCGGCTCCGTAGGCGACCTCTGGCATGCGCTGGAGCACGACAAGGATTTCGCCAAAGCCGAGCGGCTCGGCCTGGAGTTCGGCGAAGACTTCCGCCTGCTCGACGACATCGGCTGGAAGGAGAAAGACGACCGCGAGTCCTTCGAGCTGACCATGCCGCCGCACGACCTGATGGAAGCGCTGAAGCGCCTTCACGGCGAAGCCGAAGCGGTGCTTCTGGAATCGGGCAGCGAACGCGAGTCGCGGGAGGCCGATGCCGAGACCAACTCCCGCTTCCAGCTCGGCCTCGACGCCTGCGAGGAAGTGCTCGTCGACCTCGACGATCGGGAAGGCGGACGAGCATGACCACCGCGAAGAAGCGCCTGCGCCCCGGAGAGCTGGATGGCCAGGTGCTCGCCTACATGCGCAAGCACCGCGACGACGGCCCGCTGACCGCGAGCGCGATTGGCAAGGGCATCGGCCGCTCCTCCGGCGCCATCGCCAATTGCCTCGCCAGGCTGGCGAAGGAGAAGAAGGTGCGCCAGGCCAAGCGCAAGCCGCGTGCCTATGTCGTCAGGGAGGTGAAGTAGCCATGTGCGGTCGATGCGGCGGGCAGCCCGGTCGCCGACTCTTCCCCGAGCAGACGCCACCCGGGCTCAACTACGCCGTCGTGACGGGGAAGCTGCTCGATGACCCCAGGCAGGGCGGCGGCCCGGGCGGCACTCCGGTCCTCATCATGCGGATCGAGTTTCCGGTCTCCGACCCCGAGCACCCGAGGCTGCTCTGGACCTACGCCAGCTATGAAGTCGAGGTGCCCGGCGACGTTGGTGGGCGCCGCGTCGAAGAGTTGAGAAAGGGCGCTCCCGTGCTCGTGGCGGGCAAGCTCAGCGAACGCTGCTCACTGGAGGATGGTCACGCGAGTTGCCGCGGCGCCATCGTCGCCAACCTGATCCACCCCGGCCCGCCCCCTGATTGGCCGGACCGCTCGCTCGGTCCAAGGTTCGCGCCATGACCCCCCGCGCGCCCACCTCGGCACCACCCACCCCCGAGATGAAAGTGCGCTTCGGCCGGAACCTCGCCCGCTGCCGGGAAGGGGCCGACGTCTCCCAGGAAGAGCTGAGCTTCCGAGCCTCGATCCACCGCACCGAGGTGAGCCTGCTCGAGCGTGGCGAGCGCATGCCTCGCGTCGACACTGCGCTGCGAATCGCCGGCAGCCTCGGCGTTCCTCTCGATGATCTCGTCGCCGGCCTGGAGTGGCGGCCTGGCTACGAGATCGTCGTGCCGGGCTCGTGGGAGATCGTCGAGCGAAACGGCCGGGCACAGGCCAGCCCCGACGAGCCTTCCGTTGAGAGCCCCGCGTCGGCCGAGACCTCGGGCGACTCCCGATGACCGCAGGCTCGCGCTCCAAGACCCCGTTCCCCTTCAAAGCCCTCGCCCGCTTCGCGGACAATCTCTACCGCGCCCGCGAACTCGCCGGCCTCGATCAGAAGGAGGCCGCCACCCGCGCCGCCCTCACCCGCGCCAAGCTCGACAAGATCGAGGGCGGCGAATACATCCCCAGCCTCGACGTCCTCATCCGCCTCGCTGGCACCTACTCAACCTCGGTAGGCGATCTCGTCAACGGCGTCACCTGGCGTCCCGGCTGGGTTGAGCACTCCGGCCCAGCGGAGTACCTGATCTCAGAAACGAGCCGCGAGCGATGACCTAATCGCCGTTTCAAAAGTGTGAAGCCGATATCGACCTCTCACACCGCAGAGCGCGAGATCCTCGCATTAAGGCGAAACGAGGCGCCAGCTCCGCAGAGACCGTCGCCACGCCTCTTCGTCCTATGTAGAAACGGACATGGTACCGATCAAAAGTGTCGCACACCTACACATGGGGAGAAACGACCGCAATCGGTTCGACCGAAATCCTCTCTTCGCTCTCCGCAACATCGCGGTATCCACCCGGTCAGTCTTAGTGCCCAGGATTCACTGTACACTTGCTGAACTCTGGAGATCGACCCGTCGATGCGGAGCCTCGGCTCCATCTCTTGGGCCAGGTGCCTTCCAGGCAGCATAAGTGTAGAAGTCGGCGTCACCAACAAGGTCGACCGTCGGGTTGAGATCTGCATAGATGTCGATCAATGTAAATTGCTTAGCTTCTTCAAGCACAGACAGCATCTCACCTTTTTTAAAGGGATACATGCTCAGCGTACCCATCTGCCCATTTGCTCTCGAAATTACCTTACCATCCGCATCGTGACCCACCTCGGTATACTCGAAAATAACTCTCCCTTTCTCAGTAAGAGTCACTGGCGCGCCAAGCACAGTATCTCCGTAGTACATAACACGGTCGCTTACGGGCCGCTGATTAAACCGGAACGCGTTCCACGGATCTGCATGTATTGCATCCCAGTTCTCCAGGATATATTCAAAATTTCGCTCGTCACATATCAAGACACCGCCGGGCCGCAAGAGCCTCGCGAATTGCTTAATAGCCGTACGCAGTTGACTTACGCCCTCTAGGTGGCATAGAGAATTGCCCAACACAAGCACGAGATCGTATGCGCTGGAATCGTGCTGTTGGTCAAGGTGCAGCCAATCGGTCTTACTAAAACGGGCGGCCGGGATAGTTGCACTGTGACTACGTGCAAAGGCATTGGCAGCTGATCGAAGACTGTTCTCGATCTCGTTAGCGGCTACAAAGTAGCCCCTCTTGATGAGCTCAGTGGTCTCAATACCAATGCCAGTGGCGGCGTCGAAGATGCGAACATCCTCTTTGTCACGAGACATCCTCGACACGACTTCCTCGATGAATGGGATGGTATGCTTAATACGCTCATTTGCGTCACAAAAACGCTCCCAGCCCGTCGATAGCTTTTCGGAGTAAAATGGCAGCTCATCGCCGATATCTACCGCTGCGCTCTCAATCCATTGCATGTATTCCTTGCACTTGTCGTATAGCGGTTCCCCAAAATAGGCAATCCGAAGCAGCGTACGCTCTCTTTCGCCCTCCTTGCGAATAGGCTTGAAGAGCAGAACGTACTTATTCTCCCAAAAGCCTATGTCGGTGCCAATGAGATCCTCGTACTCATCGCCAAGGGTCTGAAGGTGCGATTTGTTATCGCTTTGCTCTAGCTGAGCGAGGCGAACCTCGTTGTTATGGTGCCAGCCAAGGAATTCTTGAAAGCTATCTGGTACGCCAAACTTGTCGGTGCGGAGTGACTCCATATCAACGACCATAATTCGGGCATGGCTTTTTACGTGGGACTGTTCAAGAAACTCACTATGGGCTTGAAGGTAGTCGGTGTAAACATCCTCGTATTGACTGGGTACATGACTGTCGGTACCGACGTAGCGAGTTGACGGACCTGCAGTCTGAAAGCAACGGCGCACCCAATTTGCGATCTCGTACGACTCAAGAGTTACGCCTGAACCTTGAAGGTCACGCAGCTGACTCTCCATCTGGTCGATCGTCTCGGCAAGGAAGGGCAGCACAGGAGCCCGGCCCTTCTCGGCCGAACTACGGGCTATTGAGATGAGCGCCAGGAATTGCTTTCGTAGCACCACGACCACTAGCATAGGCACGATAAGCACAGCAATAATGAGGGAGAAAATGGTGATTTGTGACTCGGTGCCCAGTCGTTGAAATACAGAGTCAGGGTGCGAGGACGGCGGATTGCCTAGCTGTATTAGCCAGAAGGCGATAACAAAGCCGATGATGCCGAGCAGGAAAAAGGACACCACTGGATGGCGAAGAACCAGCGTCAATAGCTTGACGCCATTTTTGCCGGGCATCAGGCTCGAGCGACTTGCTTTCGCTTCTTGATCTACCTGGTCAGCGCTGACCCTGCCGGTAGGACTGGGGGACCCAGGAGGCTGCGGTGCTGATGGAGCTTTCTTGAGGCTAAGTCGCAGAGCCATGCGGCGAGCGCATGCTATCGAATGGTTCCGAAATAGGGCAAGGGAATTACCGAAAGGACGCGAGATACGTGTCGACGGGAGAGGGTCGTCAATGAGAGGGCTTCAGGGACCCCGCCCTTGCCCTGGGCCGATTGGCCACGAAGCGGTTCGCAGAAATCGAGGCAGCGTATGGTTCAACTGCCAGCAAACGATGCCAAGTCCAGTAGCGCCAGGGTCATAGCTTCTCCGGCGGCGCCAACCGACGGCTGCCCGTCTGGGCGAACTCAGTGCTCGGACTCGTTGATCGGCGATGGCGTAAGGCCGCCGGCGAGTTCTGACGCAACTTGTTCGATCAGCTGTGCTGAGCGCCGCCATCCCTTGATCTCCCAGGCAAAGGCACCGGCTGGATCCGCGCTCGGAGTAGCGAGGACGATCCAGGGACGGCCAAATGCCGACCGCGCGACGATGCTTGCTGCCACGACCAAGCCGGCGACGATCAACTTGATGCCAAACAGGAGCAAGGGGATCACGATGACAGCGATGACCCCCGCCGCCATGATGCCGCCGAGAAGCACCTCGAGGCTGTCGAAGCTCCCCACGTCGATTGCGGGAATCGACCAGGCGGCGTCGAGGGTCTGTTCGGACCCTTCCCCGAGCCTCACACGTCGCCACCGAGGAAGTCCACGCGAGATCCATTGACGCCCAACTCGCCACTCGGTGCCCGAAGGGGTTCTGACGCGGCGCGATCCGACGCGAATCCTCATGCTCTCTGGTTCGTCAGCCGCCGAGGCCGCCCAGCACTGCAAACGGGTTCGGCGGCCGCTCGGCGTAGGCGGCAGCCCAGGTGCCCTCTACGTTGACTCGACTGCCGGCGGGAGCCTCGGCTCGAATCCGCTCGGCGAGCTCCTTGGCCATGTCCTCGTTGGCGGCGCCGACCAACAAGTACTTCCAGCGATGGACCGCCGGTAGGCCCTCCTCTCGCAGCTGCTCCGAGAAGCGCACCGCTTCGTGGCGCGAGGGGAGGTCGACTCGGACCTCGAATTCGGGGTGCCCGCTCCAGGCCGTCTCTTCGAGCTCACGCGACATCAGTGCCTCGTGCTCGGCCAGCTTGGCGGCATCGTGCTCGGGCAGCGGCTTGTCGGGGTCCTCCCACTCCTCCGCCGAGGGATGCCAGTGCCGTAGCTCGACCTCGACCGTCCAGCCGTGCTGCGGCGCCTCGGACTCGACGACGCCCCACGCCAGTTCGGCCTGCTCGCGGGTGCCGGCGTAGAGGAACACCCGCGCTCCGTCTCGACTCACGACGACCCGGTCGTGAAACGCGTCGCTCAAGTCGTGCTCGAGCTGCTCGGCGTCGAGTCGCTCGGTCAACGCATGTGCGTGGCCCTCCTCACGCACGTCGACCTGCAGGCGCCAGTCGTCGTTCACGGTTCTGCCCCTTTCACGCCTTCCGCCTGCCATGCTCGCTTGATCTTGCGGGGAGTCCGGGTGCTGCCGGTCCACTCGGGCTGCTCGCTCCCACCCCAGTGCTTCATCCGGGTGGGCGAGGCGGGGTCGACGTACCAGCCCTTCGGCCGATCGATGTCCGTGTAGGTACGCGGATCGAAGGCGGTTCTCTGGGCGCCGGCCGGCTGCGGCTCCTCCTCCCAGCGCACCAGGAGGTCGTAGTAGAGCAACGCCCCCGCGAGCGCCGCGAAGGACGCGGTTAGGACGCGAATCGCAAGTCCGGTGAGGAACGGGGCTGCGGCAACGCTGTGATGCCCGAAGGCGATGCCACCGACGATGAACGGCGCGGTCGCAATCACGCCGACCATGATCAGGAAGGCGGCGATGTGTCCGTAGTGGCCTTCGGCCAGCCTGCGGCTGCGCCTCAACGCCGGTAGCCAGCCCTCCCGCTCGATCGCCGCGGCCTGCGCGACCACCGCCCAGCGCAGCCAGAGGATCACCCCGGGGACGATCAGCAGGAACCCGGCCATGATTCCGAGCCAGGAGACGATCGTCGCGGCGGCGACGACCGGCAGAACCCTGAGTCCCTGAAGGGCGACCGGACCTATCCGGGGCTCCCTTTCGCTCCTCACCTCGGAGACGGCGTGGACATGCAGAGCCGATACAAGCGGCGTGACCAGCGCCCAGTCCGCCAGGGTGAGGAAGAGCTGGGTGCCGACGCTCGTGTTTGCGCGCGAGAAGGCTCCGGTGCCGGTCGCCGCAAGCGCGATCAGTTCGTAGGGGACGATCACCCCAACGGCAAGGACGAGGAAGAGCAGCGGGTAGCGCCGGTACAGCTCGAACGTCCCGACGAGCAGGCGAGGGGCCGAGCGCGGCGCACTCATGAAGGGCATCGCTTGGTCATCGGGACGACTCTCGCGAACCCTATACCGAACCACGGCGAGATCGCACACACTTACGGGCAGTGACCCAGCGGCAGCTGTGGAAGAAGCAGCCACCCCAACCCTAAAAGTTTCCTAAAGATAAGACGGCTGGATATGCAGGGATTAGCGGGGATACGCGGGGATGACGGGTGGTGGAATAGGGCGGTTTGACTCCTCATGGTCACGGAGCTACTTAGGTGACTATGAAAAATTTTCAGCTTCATCCCATCGCACGTCCCGTCGGAGGTCCAAACGCACATCCGAACGCTGCAACTCGCTTCGCGAAAGGCGCAATCGCGCCACACGTCGGCGACTGCAGCGCTCGCGTTTTGCCGATATCCCTGCGTCACATCGAGGTCAGATCGTGAAGGGCCTCGATCCGCACGATCCCCGGCCGATGCTGGTGATCTTCGCCGGCATCCTTCTCATCGCCGCCTGGAGGGTGCTATCGAGTATCACCCTCGACGGGGTCCTCGCACTCGCTGAGCCGCTCGCACCCCGCGCGCTCGGTGCGCTCGCTATCGCCTCGGCGCTGGCTATGCAGCGGCTTCTCTCAACCAACCGCACGCTTCGCGACCGCCGCACTGTGGCCGTCGTGCCGGCCGATGAGTTCGACCCGGGGTCGGACGAGGTTCTGCGGTTCGCAGCCGAACTCGGCGCCACCGAGCGCAGGGTGCTGGGCTGGGTCGACCGCCGCGCGAGCGCCGTGCGGGTGACTCTCACCGGCGATGCGGAGGGCCGGCTCGTCTACCTGATGAGCGCTCCCGAGCGCGCGTTCAAGTTCCTGCGCGGCGCGCTCGCCAGCTACGAGGGCATCGAGCTGCGCGGTCCCGAGGAGGTGCTCGGCAAGCGCCCCGAAGGGAGGGACCTGGCGACCGCTCGCACCGAGCTGGTCCTCGGCCGCAAGGGCCTCGAGCCGCTGGCCCGCCTCTCGCTCGACCCCGATCCGTTGCGTCCCTTCGCCGCCGCCCTGGAGGCGCTTCGCCCTGAGGCCGGGGAGGGGCTCAGCATCTGCATCGACCTGTTGCCCGCCACCGGCCGGCGGCGCACGGGTCTGCGCCGCGACCTGCAGCGCCAGGCGCGTCGCCGCTACGGCGAACCTCGCACCCTTCGCGAACGGCTCGACGGTCCACAGCGGGACAGGGGTCGTCCCGGTCCCGATCAGTTGCTTGAGCAGCGGATGATCAACGAGGCGCTCGACGCGAAACTGCGCGAGTCCGGAGCGCTGTTTGAGGCGCAGGTGCTGATCCGCTGCCGAGCCGTGAACCGGGATGGCGCCAAGGCGGCGATGCAGCGTGTGCTTGGAGGGTTCGAGATCTTCGGCGCGCAGAACTGGTTCCGCGCCCGCGGCGTCTCGATTCTCGGCCTCGCCTTCCTCGGCTCCGATCGGCCGCCGATGCGAAGGAGCTTCGACCGTCGCATGGACAGCGGTCGCTTCCGCCCGGGCCGACAGATGGTCCTTACTGCCAGCGAGTTGGCCGGCTTCCTCAAGCCGCCGACCGTCCACTGCAACGCCGACAACGTCGTCCGCGCCGGCACCCTGCTGGGGGCGCCGCCGAAGCTTCCGACCTTCGAGAAGGACAAGGCGGACCTGATTCCACTGGGGCGGGTCGGTTCCAACGGCAACGGGCGAATCGTCGGCGTGCGCACCGCCGACACCTTCTTCTCCTACATCGCCGGGCGCTCGCGCTACGGCAAGACCGAGCTGGCGGTCGCCCAGTTCGTCCACGTCGTGCGCTCCGGCCACGGCGGTCTCTTCCTCGATCCCCACGGCGACGCGCTGACGCGGATCAGGCCCTACCTGCGCGAGCCGGAGCTGCGCAGCAGGGTGATCGAAATCGACCTCGGCCCGGGTGGCTCCTCCGCCCTGCCGGGCTGGAACCTCTTCGAGCTGGGCGGCGACGGCGACGGCGAGGAGCGGGTCGAGGCAATCGTCGACGCTTTCTCCACGGCCCTGGAATGGGGCGAGCGATCGACGCGCGCCATCAACCTCACCACCCAGGCCGCCACCGCGCTGGTCTCGATCGCGAAGGTGCTGCCCGACGAGCTGGCACCGACGATCTTCCAGCTCCCCACCCTGCTCTCCGACGAGCGCTGGCGCGCGGCCGCCATGCCCTTCCTGCCGCGCGCCTCCCAGTGTTTCTGGGAGCACCGCTTCCCGCTGCTCGCCGCCGAGGCGGTTACGCCGCTGACGAACATGGTCGACCGCCTGCGCGCCTTTCCCTCGACCACGACGCTGCTTGGCCAGAGCGAGAGCACCTATCGAGTGCGCAAGGCGATGGACGAGGGACAGATCGTCCTCGTCTGTCCCGGCTCGGGCGGTGCGCTCGACCGGCTGATCGCCAACCTGATCGTCTTCGATCTGCTGCACTCGGCACGAGGCCGGGCGGAGCTGGCGCCCGGGAGGCGCAAGCCCTTCTGGGTCTTCCTCGATGAGGTGCAGAGCTTCGACGCCGGCCGCTCCGGCAGCCTCGCCGGCCTGCTCGAGCAGAGCGCCAAGTTCGGGCTGCGCGCGGTGCTCCTCAACCAGAACCCCGAGCGGCTGAGCCCGCAGACGCTGAACGCGCTCACCACCAACCGCTCCCACCTGCTGACGACCGCGCTCAACTCCCACGCGGCTGCGCTGTTGACCAAAGAGTGGGGCGGGGAGCTGAACAGCACTGTGATGGCGAGGCTGCCGCGCTTTCGCTTCATCGCCCAGGTCACCCACGAAGGCGACCTCAGCCGGCCCTTCGTGCTGCAGGGGATCAGGGTCGAGGACGTTCACTCCGAGCCAGGGTTTGGCGTGAGAGCCGTGGTGCCCGAAGCCACTCCGCGGACCGCGGCCGCGCAGGTGATCGAGCACCTCGAAACGCTCGACGATCGCATCCAAGCTCACCTCGAAAGGCCCGATCCTCCCTCCGCGTCGCAATCGGGCGATGGCGATGAGGGTGGATCCTCGGAGGATCCCTTCTGGCTGGACGGAGGAAGCGATGGCGACTGAGACGATCCGCCGCCGGGAGACTGAGCTGCCGGAAACGGCGGGCGAGGTTGTGGCCTCGCTCGCCCAGCACCGCGTTCTCTGTACGGCACAGGTACGGGCGATCCATTTCCCGGACAGCCGCATTCGCTGGACCCAAAGCGTGCTCGCCCGGCTACGAGATGCGGGCCTCGTCGAGTCCGTCCAGCCGCCGCGCACCGGCCGGCGCCTCTGGTTCGCCACCGAGCGCGGGGTGCGCATGGCCCGCGAGGCGCACGTTCTGGAGGCGACGCCGCGCCCGCTGGAGGGCAGCGAGGTGGCCGGCCAACTGCAGGCGCACACGCTCGCAGTCAACGACGCCGGCATCTGCTTCCTGCGGGCGGCGCGGGACCGGAACGATGAGTTCGGGCCGCTCTCGTGGCGCCACGAGGTGGCGCATCCCCTCTCGGGCGGTCGGGGCCGCAGGCGCCGGACCTTGATCGCCGACGCAGTGCTGACCTACCTGCGAGGCGAGGGCGGGCGCGTCGCCCTCGAGCAGCGCTTCCTCGAGCTCGACCGCGCGACCCTCTCAGTCGACCGCCTCGTCGCCGAGCTGGCCGCCTACGCGGAGCTGTACCGGGCGGCGGGTGGCGATGGCGAGCCGACCTGGCGCGCCTACTACCCGCGCTTCCCCGTCGTCCACTGCGTGCTGGCTGGCGCTCCTCGGCCTGCCCTGGAGCGGCGTCGCAAGAGCGTGATCGCGCTGCTGCGCAGCAACCCACGTGTCGTACGCACACGCGAGGTGCGGATCTCGATCTGCCTGCTGGAGGACTTGGAGAAGCACGGCCCGTTCGCGCCGATCTTCGTCGGAGCCGGCGATCCCGGCAAGGAGGTCGACTGGCTTGGAAAGGCGCCGCGGAAGAAGCGAGAGGGGGACTGAAATGTCGGTCCACGAGGTGAAGCTCACGCCGAGCGAGATCGACGCGATAGTGAGTCGGGTCGCCGAGCTGCTTCAGTCGAGGCGGGCGGCACGCCCTGTGCGACCGCAACCGCGGATGGTGACCGCAGCCGAAGTCGCACGGTGGTGCGGCGTCGAGCGCTCGTGGGTCTACGCCCACGCCGAGGAGCTGGGCGCCCGCAAGATCGGCACCGGCGAGCGCCCGCGGCTGCGCTTCGATCTCGCCGAGGTGAGCGAGCGGATCGCTGCGCTCGACAGCTCACAAGCCGGCTCTGCGCGGGGATCTACGGCGATTGACGTCGATTCGCGAAAGCGCTCGCTTCCCCGGCGACGGAGAGGTATTGTCGTCAGGCAAAGCAAAACGGCCGGGCGGCGCACGAACGCCCCCGGCCCGGCGCCGAAGGTATGAGCTTCGACGCGGTGATCAGCCTAACGGCGACCAGCCCACCCGCCGCCGCGTGGCGTCCGCGCCAGCCATGTCTCCGGCGCCTCGAACGAGGAGGTGATCGGGATGGCTCGTAGATCGGAAGGCCAGGTGGTGGAGCGCCACTGGAAGAGCGGTCGTGGCTACGCGCTCCGCTTCCGCGCCTACGGCGAGCGCCAGTACCTGACGCTCGGCCTGGAGGCCGAAGGCTGGGACCGCAAGCGCGCCGAGGAAGAGCTGGCGAACGTGATGGCCGACGTGCGGCGGGGCTTCTGGACTCCTCCGGCGCGGCGCCGCCGGTCCGAGGAGCGCGGGGAACGAGGTCTGAGCGACGATGGCGAGCTGTTCTTCGGCCCTTTCGCGCGCCGGGTCGTCGCTCAGCGGGAGGGTGAGGTCAGCGCCAGCTACTTCCGGATCATGCACTGGGGCCTCTCGCACCTGCTGCCCTACTTCGCGGACTGGCCGCTGGCCGAGATCGACGTGGAAGCCGTCGATGCCTACCGTGCCTTCAAGGTCGAAGAGTCGGAGTCGATCCGGCGAGCGATCGAGCGCCGCAAGCCCAAGCGCGACGAGCATGGCCGTCCCCGTCGGCCGCTCAATGCCACCTCGATCAACAAGACGCTGAAGCTCCTGCAGTGGGTGCTCTCGATCGCAGTCGAGTACGAGCACATCGACCGCAACCCCGCCGAAGGGCGACGGCGTCGACTGCCCGAGCCCAAGCACGCTCCCGTCCACCTCGACACCGTCGAGCAGATCCAGGCGCTGCTCGATGCCTGCGCCCTCCTCGACCGCAGCCCGAAGCGGCGCTCGGAGGGCCGTGTGGCGGTCATCTCCACGCTCCTCTTCGCCGGGCCGCGCGCCGAAGAGCTTTGCAACCTGCTCTGGCGCGACGTCGACCTCGCCAACGGGCGCATCCACATCGGCCGCTCCAAGACTCAGGCCGGCCTGCGCGAGATCGACCTCCTACCGGTCCTACGCGACACCCTCGCCACCCACAAGGCCAACGCGTACCGCTCCGGCCCCGACGACCTCGTCTTCCCGACCGAGACCGGCGGGCGCCGCGACCGCAACAACCTCCGAAGCCGCACCCTGGGTCTGGCGATCAAGCGCGCTGACGAGCTGCTGGCAAAGCGCGGCCAGCCCTCCCTGCCGCGCGGCCTCACGACCCACAAGCTGCGCCACACCTTCGCCTCGATTCTGGTCGCTTGCGGGGAGGACCCCGCCTCCGTGATGGCCCAGCTCGGCCACGCCCACCCGGCCTTCACCCTGCGCGTCTACGCCCACCTGATGCGCCGCGGCACGGAGGAGCGAGCGCGGCTGAAGGCGCTGGTGCAGGGCGAGGGAAACGAGGCGATGACGATCAAGTCGCTGACGGCCGAGGAGGCTGGATCATGATCTCGGAGATCGGAGTCGCAATCCTCGCAGTCGCCGGCATCTGGCTCTTCGGCGGCCTGCTGGCACGCTGGGCTGGCGTCCTGCTCGTCGCCGCCGGTTCGGTAGGGCTCGCCGGCACCGGCAACGCCAACGGCCTCTTTCTCGTGGCACTCGGCATCGCGCTGTGGCTGGTCGGCCACTTGCTCTACCGAATGCGACGCGGCGCCTGGAAGAGTGCGCTGGCTGAACGTCTCTGTCTTGCCCTGTTGCCGCAGCACTCCGAGGATCCATGGCGGAGCTGATTGGGATGGAGAGCCCGCGGGTTATCCTCTCCTCAGATCCCAAATCCGGGCGGTTAGCTCAGTTGGGAGAGCACCTGCTTTACACGCAGGGGGTCGGCGGTTCGAACCCGTCACCGCCCATTCGTCGAGCCCGGTCCACCTGCTAATATTGTCCGACAGAATCGTTAGTCTGCTCGCGTGAAGCTGAAGTGGGCTCGTGCCGCGACCAAGCACCGGATATCTCGTGAACGCTCTCGCTATGTCATCGAGCACTGTGGTCTGCGCTTCGAGGAGGAGCCGCCAGTCGACGCGCCGGCTGGCGCCAGCACGCGGCTCGTCTTCCTCGGTGACGATGTGCAAGGAACCGCGCTCGAGGTGATGGCGGTCGAGCTAGAGGACGGAAGCTTGCTGGTGATCCACGCGATGCCGCTACGTGATCGCTACCGGAAGCAGTACGAGGAGGTGAAGAATGGCGAAGCTCAAGAAGAATCCGAGGACTAAGGCCGGAGAGGAGATCACTCCCGAGATTGCCGACGCCCTTGCGGCTGAGGCAGAGCGCGGCTATGACCTCTCGAAGGCGAACCGCCGTCGGGTCGGCCGACCTTCGCTAGCGGGTCAGGGTGCCTCTCCCCGGATGAGTTTTCGCACCACGCCGGATCTGTACCGGGCCGCGCAGAAGCGCGCCAAGAAAGAAGGGCGGTCCGTGAGCGACCTTGCCCGCGAGGCGGTCGCGCGGTACGTGGGCTCGTAACGCTGCGGCTTCCCTCAGATGGAGCTATCGCTGCCGACCGCGGTCACGCCGCGAGAGCAACGCCTTGGCAAGGATCGTCGCGTACTGGCCGGCGAGTTCGATGCCCTCGTCTCGTTCAGCAAGATCAATCAGAGCCCGTCCTACTGCCTCCGGCTCGAACCCGGTGGTGATCACGTCGTCCGTGATCTCGTGGAGCGTTGCTCGCTCGTGTCCGCCAACCCTGGCTCCATTTCCTCTCGCCGGTGCTTTATGGCGGCCGTGGTCACGACTCCTGGGTGGACGCATAGGTGCATCCAGAAGGCTTGCGGTGAGGTAGCGATCGTTGGGGTCCACGATTTGCGACTTTGGCAGGGCCTTCGGACGGGGCCGCCTTTTTACGAGCACGCGCTGGCCGAACCATAGATCGGCCCAAATCCATTCATCGGCCGTCTTTCCGGACGATGCGACGTTTTCCTGAGCCGGGTAAAGCGGACCGAGGCCGGCCGCGGCCAGCTGGTCGTCGGCGAGACCGACGCAGTCGATCTGGTTGCTGGGCGCGGTCCAGGTCATGATCGATGGATAAGGAAAGCTCGGGACATCGCGGCCGGAGCCAATAGCCCAAAGCCGCTCCGCCTCACGCACGATGTAGGGGCGCTCGACAAGGGCTAGGTCGGGCTCCTCGTCAACAGTCGCCCCTACAAGAGCGCCGGCCATGGTGGCGATGCTGTCGGTGTCCGTGCCCAAGCGGTTAGCGCAGGTACTAATGGCCGCAGCTGGATTTTTGTCGAACAACCAGGCTGCCACGACGGCAAGGATGGCGGTCTTCGTTCCAGACCCTCGCTGCTCTGGGCGGTACGCGGCGAGAGCCTCGACTGCGTCCTCATAACCCCCCGCTCCTGGGCCTATCCCCTCAAGCGCCTCAAGGTCCTCATGCAACTCCCTCACTACGGAGCCGATGCCTTGCTCGAGGGAAGTGGCGCTTTGCTTTTCCCAGAGCCCTAGCCAAAGATGGTCAAGGAGGTCGTGGGATCTGATGAGCTCCGAGGCCTGGGTAAGAGCTGAAGCAGCTTCCTGCCAATCATTGGGTCCCGGGACATCGCCGCTATTTAGCGCGCGGTGAAGACAGATGGCGTGGAAGAGCGCCCCGAGAATCCCTCGCATGTGTCCGTGAGTACAGACCGCATTGACGACCACGTCCGTGCGCCAGCCATCTTTCTTGCCCGCGGCCCATACGTGAGGCTGAACCCGCATCGCGGCGCCATTCCCGCCCCCGTTGACGTAGATCGACCGCTTGCCCTCAAAGAAGTTCGTCGCCCACGTCACATCGCGACGTTTCAGGTTTGCCGCCGCCTCCCGCGAGCCCAATCCAGCTCCCAAGGCGTAGGCAAGCCAGATGGGAAGCTCGACCTTGGAGAACGTCTCGGCGTCGAAGACTCCGTCACCGCGAATTGAGCGGCAGGTGGCCAGCCTTAGCTGAGTGTCGTCGGAAACGCTGCCGGCGGCTAGTTCCACGGTTGGGCCAAAGCGTCCTCCGACTCGCCGACGCCAGGCAACTGGCTTCGTTATCGGCAGGGTTGCTCCGCGCCTTGCGACGCCGCGGGAGTCAGCTAGCTCGGTGATGAAGCCGAGCGCGTCCCCGCACGCGGCCCACAGCGCCGAGGTCCGAATCCGGCGGAGTTGCTTGGGCTCAGGGCTCGAAGACATCGGCATCAATCACGATTGGAGTCTTGTTGGACGGCTCACCGACTTCAGCAGGGGACAACAGAATGTCGCAGGTTGACGAGGCGATGTCAGCATGCGGACCGGTCGCAACATAGACCCGCAGCAGTCTGTCGAGCGATAGCGCGCCCGGATAGAGCACCTCGGCTTGATGGCAGGTCGTCAAGTAATCCGGCATCTCTGCATACCGCTCCGCGACATTGCCGGGCCAGCGTTTAACCCGTTGGTCGAACAGCGCCTTGAGGCCATCAGCCCCTTCTCCTCTCTGGCAGTCGGTGTAAATATTGTTAGTGGTCGTGAAGAGGACGCCATCGTCGGAAAGAATCGCTGGGCCAAAAGCCAATGCGCACCACCACACCTCTTGATTGGCATGCCAACGCGAGGAGTGCCCGAAGTACTCGGTATTAATCCGACTGATTGACAGGTTCACGTAGTCAAGCCACTCCAAATCCTTTCGCATCTCCGCGTTTGGCTCGTAGACATGCTCCAGGTACTTGTGTTCGGGTAGTCTCTTGCGAGGTAGGACAGCACCCTCGGCGAGGATCCCGGTAAGCCCTTTATTGGTGGTGAAATGCAGAACCTCCTCGATTCCACGTTGCGTGACGATTTCCGCGATACTCGTCACACATCTACCCTACGGTAGGTAGCTGGATCGAGCAAGTTAACGACCTGAGATTCCTCACCTGGCTTATACGTTAGCGTCACGCTCTTACGAGCGCGTCCAATCGCCATCGCCACCAAACGCCTGTGGTTATTGAGCTGGGTATCGTTTTCCTCCGGTCCATGAGGCATCTGCTTCCCCGCCAGACCCAAGATGAAAACGTGATCGAACTCCAGGCCCTTAGCTGAGTGTAGAGTGCTGAGGCCAACCTGCTCGTCACCTTGTGGCCATTCCTGACGGCGCTGCAGATCCACAAACGGGATCTTCGCGGCGCTCAGTCGTTCCCGCACGAACCTGAACCATTCGCCGCCCTTGGCATGAAGCAATGCAATGGACTCACCATCCGGCCTTTGTCTAATCGAATCCACCACATACTCCATCTGATGTTCGAAACGACCGCGAATTACTACTGGTATCTCGCCCTGCACTTCGCAGCTTTCAAAGTCAGGCAAGGTACCGTCGTCCTCTTGAGGCAGATCTCGAACAAGAGGCAAGGCAAATGCAGCGATCTGTTGAGTGTTTCGATGATTGCGCCGAAGGCGGTAGCTATGAGTTAGATCGATATCTACCTCTGGCCAACCGAAGCCTCGCGGGTAAACCCTTTGGATCGCATCAAGTACGAAGGTTGTGGAATGTGTCTCAGCGAGATGGCGTGCCAAACCGCGGATCTGGTTGGCAGAGAAGTCCTGTGCCTCATCTACAACGACAATGTCCCACTTTTCGCTAGAAGAGGGGTCGCGCTGCGCCATTCGTAGATCTATGTCCGCCCAGTCAAGATAGTCGTGTTCTGTCTTCCAGCGCGTGTATGGCTCAATTACCTCTTTAACGAGTCGCTCGCGTTGCTGTCTGCTGACGCGAGGTGCAGCGCCGCGACCGCGACGCTCATAGTGCGGGTGTTTTGCGTCGGTGTAGTACTCGGTGATTTGGTCCGGCAAGTAACGCCCCAAGACATAATCAACCTCATCGACCAAGAAGTCCGCCTGGTATCCCAAGCCAAACCCGAGTTGTTGCAATTTCACGGAACGGCGGGTATCGCTGAGCACCTCCGGGCGCCCTTGGACGTCCCAGGCCCACTTTCCGAACGTCGAGAGCTCCAAGGCAAAACGACTTATCTCGATCTGCTGCTCAACTAGCTCCTTCACGTAGCCGCGGAGGGTTCGGTTGTAGGTGAGTACGAGCACCTTGACCGGATCGTCTGAGCCTTCGCGCTCACGTTGGCTTGCCCAGACGCCGGTAACGTGGCGGAGACGCAAAACAGCAGTGGTCGTCTTACCGCTTCCCGCTGCGCCACGGATCAGGACGAATCCAGGTCGGTAGTCCTGAAGTATCGTGAGTTGCTCCGGTGTCGGTCGGACATCTGCGAGTACACGCATGGCGCGCTCAAACCCTTTGGATGCTGCAGTTCGCTGAGTAACAATACTTTGAGGCGACGGCATAGCAGCATGCGGTCGTTCCCAGATGTCTGGCGACTAGGCGATTCGTATTGAGAGAGACGTAGGTGTCTTAAAAACCAGCGTGTGTGTAGAGCTGATGTCGGGGCCGGCGCTTTGCTAGCCCCGATCGTGCAACAAGCACCCAAAGGGTGGGTCGATCTGGGCGCGAGCGAGGTGTGATCGGTTTCGTATTCGTAAAGGTGAGCTGTGGACGGCGCTCGCCACCGGCGCCGAGCTGCA